>Ga0065722_100403_pt1 | contig 24268 bp, 23 predicted proteins | sample BansetMetagenome_FD_59109 | JGI IMG/M metagenome (GOLD analysis project Ga0065722, IMG submission 59109) | Bankia setacea gill microbial communities from Puget Sound, Washington, USA - Caecum Enriched | ecosystem: Host-associated > Mollusca > Digestive system > Ceca | place: United States... | reverse complement strand
CAGCTGGGCTGGCAAGCTATTTGGCTGCGCTTTGGCTGGCGTAGTTGTCAGAGGTTGTTGGGGTATTGTTCTGGTTGAGAGATTGTTCCCAGCCGCTTTCGGCTGCTCCGTGATTGCTCTAGTGCCGCAGTGCACTGCAATTATTCGTGATTTTAGCCCGTAGAATTTTTAATGCGCGAGGGGTTTTGTGGTAACGTGCTTGCCTGTTTGATTTAACTTTTAGCCCATTGCAGCGCAACTCTACAAGCTGTTTGCTGCAACCGATTTGACGAATTCCATGCGCGTATTAGGTATTGAATCCTCTTGTGACGAAACCGGTGTTGCTGTTTACGACAGCGAGGCGGGGCTACTCGGTCACGAACTCTACACTCAAATAAAAGTTCATGCGGAATATGGAGGGGTGGTTCCCGAACTCGCTTCTCGTGATCATATTCGTAAACTTATCCCTCTAATCGACGAAATCTTAAAGCGCACCGATTCTGTAGGTGCGATTGATGCCGTCGCCTATACCTCTGGCCCCGGCTTAATTGGGGCGTTATTGGTTGGTGGTTGTGTCGGTAGGGCACTCGCCTACGCTTGGGGTGTGCCGGCGATTGGTGTCCACCATATGGAGGGTCATTTGCTGGCGCCGTTGCTGGAGCCTAATCCTCCCGCATTTCCGTTTGTCGCACTGTTGGTGAGCGGCGGCCATACTCAGCTAGTTGAGGTAAAAGCGATAGGTGAATACCGGTTGCTGGGTGAATCGCTAGATGACGCTGCAGGCGAGGCCTTCGACAAGGCCGCCAAAATGATGGACCTCGATTACCCCGGTGGCCCTCATATTGCTCGTTTGGCCGAACAGGGCGTTGCCGGTCGTTTTAAGTTTCCGCGCCCTATGACCGACCGGCCAGGGTTAGATTTTAGTTTTAGTGGGCTTAAAACCTTTACATTAAATACCGTTACCCAGAATGCCGAAGCTAACGGCCTGCCAGATGATCAAACCTGTGCCGATATCGCCCATGCTTTTCAGGAGGCGGTGGTGGACTACGCTGGTGATCAAGTGTCGGCGCGCCTTGCAGGAATGTAATATGAATACCCTTGTGATTGCCGGTGGCGTTTCGGCTAACAATCGGTTGCGCGAAAAACTGGAAACCGCATTGGCGAAAATAAATAGCCGTGTGTTTTATGCGCGCCATGAATTTTGCACCGACAACGGCGCTATGATCGCCTACGCGGGTTGCCAACGTTTAATGGCAGGGCAAACCGAGCCGCTAGCGGTTACGGTGACACCGCGTTGGCCGCTAGATCAGTTGAGCNATCTTTAAAGCGTTTATTCCTATTAAATTCAACCTAAAAAGTTTTTTCTATGGATATAGTGTTTATTAATGATTTGCGCATAGACACCATTATTGGCATCTATGATTGGGAGCGCGAAGTAAAGCAAACGGTTAGCCTTACTCTGGAGATGGGCCACGATATTCGCCAGGCTGCAGCAACTGACGATATTGCGTTTGCATTAAATTATAAAAGCGTCGGTAAGCGGCTAATAAAATTTATTGGCGAGTCAGAATTTCTACTAGTAGAAACTATGGCTGAGCAAGCCGCAAAAATTGTTATGACAGAATTTGATGTTAGCTGGGTACGTTTGAGTGTGAGCAAGCCGGGTGCTTTACGCGGGTCGAAAGATGTCGGGATTCGCATAGAACGTGGTATTCGAGGCGTCAGTGGTTAAAATAGCAATGGCTAAAAATATGATNGATGTATTGTTAAGTATTGGCAGTAATATTCACCGCANGCATCATATTGCCAGTGGTATTGCCGCGCTGCGCCAACTGGATGCTGACCTCGAAATNTCCGAGGTGTATGAAAGTGAAGCGGTCGGCTTTGATGGCGATAACTTTTACAATTTAGTCGCTTTAATCAAAACCGATGCGAGTGTCGCTGAATTAGCTGGGCAGTTGCGCGATATCGAAAATCGTCACGGCCGCGATCGCAAAGCGCCGAAGTTTAGCGCTCGAACCTTGGATATCGATATTCTCACCTATGGTCAACACACCGGTGTGATTGATGGCGTAAGGCTGCCGCGAAGTGAAGTGTTTAAAAATGCTTTTGTACTCTTACCTCTGGCTGAGAGATTTCCCGAGATGGTTTGCCCTGGAGAAGATTTAAGCTACGCACAGCTGTGGCAAACATTGAATTTGCATCATCAAAAACTCTGGGTTGTCGACGCCAGTTTTATCGATTCCGATTAACTGTAATTTTACCTCTAGTTAAGAATCACCCTCCCTTTTATCTACTATTATTTTTCTTGTTCTAGGCGTCGCTTCGTCAGCAGCGGCGGTTGGCGTGCGCATGTTTATTCTGTTTTTCTTGGCGCGAAAAATAGCCGAAATCAGTTAAATCGTTTTGCTATGATGCTGTGCGTTTTTTATACAATGTCGGTCTAATACTCCTGTGGCAAAGCGACGTAAAAGGTAATAAGGTTGTTTTGCGAGTCTTCTGTTTGGCAGCGAATCAGTGAAAACTCGACTAATAATAACAACTGATTCTGGTAGTTCTTGCATGAGGAATAAGAAATGAAACGCTATTATTTTGTCAGTGAAAACCTAGACGAACTTGCGAAATGTGAGCAAGATCTTTTCGGCGCAGGCTTTGTTAGTGCTCAGGTACACGTATTGAGCCAGCAAGACGCCGCGGTAGAAAAACATCGTCTCCACGATGTTAGCTCATTTAGTAAGTTCGATATCTTTCATTCAGGCTTGGTGGGAGCCGCGACCGGCGGAGTGCTGGCGGGAATTTCGCTTTCCGTGGGTTGGATGATGGGTGCCGCGACAACGCTAGATTGGCTTCCCTTTATGTTTTTGGCCTTTGTTCTATTTGGCTTTTGTACTTGGGAGGGTTGGTTTTTACGGTATTCAGGTGTCAAATAAAGAGTTTAACCGTTTTGCAGAATTGTTAGATGGCGGTAAGCATATCCTGATGGTCGATGCAGATAAAAAGCAGGCTGAAAAGCTCCAGCATATTATTAGCTATTACGCCGAGTTAGACGAAGCCGGTGTTGGTCGTGCCCGTCCAGCTTGGATGATTGCCACGCAAACCAACCTGCAAAGTTTTGTGAGAGCCATGCCATAAAGACTCGCGGCTGGTTTTTGCGGGCAAGCCTTTTTAGCTGTTAACTACTATTGTAATAGCGACTTGCCGCCATCCACGTTTAAAATTTGCCCTGTGATGTAATTCTGCGGTTGTGCTAAAAAGGCAACCGCATCTGCGATCGCTTCTGCCCCGCCCAGCTGCTGTAACGGAATAGCCTGTAANTTTTCCTCTAACCTATCCGCGGATGGCGGACTTCCTTCCGGCCACAAAACCGCGCCGGGTGCCACACCGTTGACCCGTACCGTCGGTGCCAACTCTAACGCCAGTGATTGGGTGAGCATCTTGTTTGCGGCTTTCGCCATGCAATAGAGGGTATGTTCTCGCAGTGGCCGGTGAGCGTGTACATCGCAAATATTAATGATACTGCCATTATTTTTCTGAAGCTCGGGTATTAACGCTTGCGCCAAAAAAAAGGGCGCCTGGGCATTGCTGGCAAAGAGATCTTGCCATTGCTGAACCGTGGCTTTACCAACTGGGGTTGGATAAAAGCTGGATGCGTTATTGACCAGAAGATCACAGCGGCCAAAAACCTGTAACGTTTTTTTAGCGACATCAGGAAGTGAATTAACATCTCCCAAATCCGCTTGCACTAGCGCTGCGGAGTTTACTTTTAGCGCATTCAACTCACTAGCCAAGGCTTCAGCATGCGTACGTGAATGATTAAAGTGAATGACCACTCGATAGTTTTCGCGCTGTAATTTTCGCGCTATAGCTGCGCCTACTCGCTTTCCAGCACCGGTTACTAGGGCGACGGGGCGGGGGTCGTTATCTGCGAGTGGTGTGTTTAGCTGAATGTCAGACATAAAAATCCTAGTGTTTGCGGTGATCTNTTTGACGGTAATCGGCAATAAACGCCGCAAGCGCTTGAAGTTGTCGCTTGCGCAAGGCCTCGCCAAATTCTTTTCCTTTATAGCCTTCTGCAACTAGAGCCTTGGTGTCAACCTTGGCGACGCAGTCGCGCGCACAGGTTAGGTAATTGGCTTGCGGGTATGCAATAGCTTCCATTCCCGTTCTGCCGCGACTATCTGCGGTACAGCAATAACCAAATAGGGTTAGTCGCTCTGGCCGTCGCAATGCATCGAGTCGCTGTAGGGTGTCGAGTAGGACTTTAGGCGTTAGCTCTAAGGCTCGATGACAGTGAGTATGAAACTCTGCTACCGACAAAGCCAAGTCGCGACACGCATTAGGTACGCTTAAGCGCTGGCAAAGGATCTCAATTTGTTTAACGCCACGTTTTTCATGGCCGATGTGGCGAGGCCATTCGTCTTTTGGCGTAGTACCCTTTCCGAGGTCGTGCATTAGTGTTGCAAAACGAGCCTCTACTGCAGGGGTAAGCTCGGCGCAGCGTGCGAGACTCAGCAGCGCATGCAAGCCTGTGTCGATTTCGGGGTGATGTTGTTCGGGTTGTGGTACGCCGAACAGTTTGTCTAATTCCGGCATGAGAATTTTCAAAGCGCCGCAACTACGTAAAACCTCAATAAAAGTCGCGGGTGACTTTTCACCGAGTGCGCGGCTAAACTCTTTCCAAACCCGTTCCGCGACGAGGTGATCCACTTCACCGGCATTGACCATGCGGGCCATTAAAGCGGTTGTTTCGGGGGCGACGCGAAATCCGAGGTGGTGGTAGCGCGCCGCAAAGCGGGCAATTCGCAAAACGCGTACGGGGTCTTCAGCGAAAGCGTCGGATACATGACGAAGTATTTTTGCTTTGATATCAGCAACACCACCGTAGGGGTCGATTAAATTTCCTTGGCTGTCCTTGGCAATTGCGTTAATGGTCAAATCGCGACGCAATAAATCGTCTTCCAAGCTAACAGTACTTTGGGTATCGAATTCGAAGCCGGTGTAACCACTGCCCGTTTTCCGCTCTTTGCGCGCGAGCGCGTACTCTTCTTTTGTTTCAGGATGGAGGAACACGGGGAAGTCTTTGCCGACTTGCTGAAAGCCTGCTGTAAGCATTTGCGCTGGCGAGGCACCAACAACAACCCAATCGCTTTCGCTGTGGGGGAATTGCAAAAGAGTGTCGCGTACGGCGCCACCAACGAGGTAGATGTCCATTTTTTTAAATTTCCTAGTTGACGGTTTAAAACATATGGAACACACTCTAGCGGAACTTGATATTGATATCTAGGCGAGCGTAAGTCCGTCCTAACTTAAATTGTTTTGTATGCCCTAAGGGCGAGTAGAATTTTACAGCCATGAAACTAACCTCCGCAGCAATGATTATCGCCGCAGTCCCTCACCTAGTGTGGGTGTTGCGCCGTTACCTGCATGCGTGCCGAGGAAGTCGATGATTATTTAGTTTTACAAACATTATCCTTCAAAGGCCGCAGCTTAAAAAACTGCGGCCTTTTTTGTTTTTGTCACTTATTTTATTTGCTTAACTAGCTTAGTCGCTGGCAGAAGTAGGGGCGGGAGTTGGCTAGAGCTGGAGTAATTTGTTTGTAATATCGTTGCACCTAGCGTGAGCGCTCGGACGCAGGATGTGTGATTTTTTTAATATAAAAAGCTAAAGGAAGCTAGGAGATGAAGATGCCAGTNGTAATTGCGTACGCGTTTGTTGTGTTAATTTGGTCTACTACACCGCTCGCGATACAGTGGAGTAATAGCAGTGTGCCGTTTATTGCCAGCGTANCTATACGCATGGTCTTGGCANTAATTGTTTGTAGTTTANTGCTCGTAATTCTGCGTAAACCTCTGGTTACTGATCGCCGCGACTGGCTGGCATTTGTTGCCGGCGCGGTAGGGCTTTACCCCAATATGTTGATTGTCTACTGGTCGTCACAGTTTATTTCATCTGGATTGATGGCGGTAATTCTCGGCGTATATCCATTTGTTGTCGGGCTGTTCTCATTACTATTTTTACGTGAAAATATTTTTAGCCCGATTCGTTTTCTCGCACTCGCGATCGCAATTTCTGGTTTGGCGGTTATTCATATCGAACAACTCAATCTTGGCGGCGATGCGATCTATGGTGTTTTCGGTATGCTGGCCTCGGCGTTTTTATTTGGTTTTAGCTCTGTTTGGTTGAAAATCTCTGGAGCGCATATCGATCCTTTACGGCAATCGACCGGGGCTCTCGTTTTTGCTGTGCCGGCGTTCGTCGCGACCTGGTGGTTACTGGGTGGTGAATTTACAGCGGTTGTCGATATTAAATCGATGGTTGGCTTGGGCTACCTTGCTATCGCGGGCTCGGTGATTGGTCATACCTTGTTTTTCTATGTGCTGCGCTATTGCTCAATGATGTCAGTCTCACTGATCACTTTAATCACGCCGGTAATGGCACTTAGCCTTGGGGTTGTTGTGGCGAAAGAGTTAGTGACTGTAGCGACCGTGGTGGGTAGTTTAATGGTGGTACTGAGTTTGGCGGTTTATCAGGGGGTATTTACCTATCTCTGGCGGTATTTCGAAAAACAGTATCTGCAGGTTTGGTGTATAAGAAGGAAACAGGTTCCATCACTCCTGCAAAGTAATATGTCGTGTCTCGATAAAAGTGTTTTAATCGTCTCGTAGCGAAAGTAGCACAGTTGGTAGGGTAGACTATTGGCTCAGATGAATTAGAGTGTTTAGATGCGTGTGACCTGTTAAAAAGTTCACTATCGCCCCGTTGGCTGTTGAAGTCTTCGGGGCGTTTTTTATGTCGCGATAAGTGTGAGACAATCCAGCCTTAATATAGCTGTCTCTAACGGAGTATTTAGTAATGACAATTTTGGTTACCGGCGGCGCCGGTTATATCGGTAGTCACACTTGCGTAGAGCTATTGAATTCTGGCTTTGATGTAGTTGTGGTCGATAATCTCTGTAATTCCAAGCGTGAATCACTACTGCGTGTGGAAAAGATTACAGCAAAGACGATTCCATTTTATTGTTTAGATGTAACGGATAAGGTCGCCTTAACCGAGGTGTTCAATAAGCATAAGATTGAAGCGGTCATACACTTTGCGGGGCTTAAAGCCGTGGGTGAGTCTACGCAGATTCCATTAAGTTACTTTCACAATAATGTCGGCAGTACCATCGCTCTCTGTCAGGTGATGGAGACGTTTGGCGTAGATAAGATATTGTTCAGTTCGTCAGCGACCGTTTATGGCGACCCGGCCAGTGTTCCAATTTTGGAAAGCTTCCCCACCGGTGCAACCAATCCTTATGGGCGCAGTAAGCTTATGGTTGAGGAAGTGTTGCGCGATATGTGTGCGGCGCCCGCGAACCCTTGGCGAGTGGCACTGTTGCGCTACTTTAATCCTATCGGCGCTCATGAAAGCGGTTCTATAGGTGAAGACCCTCAGGGAATCCCCAACAACTTACTGCCGTTTGTCGCGCAGGTGGCTGTCGGTAAACGCGAAAAATTAAGTGTGTTTGGCGATGATTACCCAACGCGCGATGGCACCGGTGTGCGCGATTATATTCACGTCGTGGATTTAGCAAGGGGCCATGTCAAAGCCTTACAGAAGCTGTTTACGGCCGAGCCGGCGTGCTACACCTATAATTTGGGAACGGGGCGAGGTTGTAGCGTGCTTGAAATTGTTACCGCGTTTGAAGCGGCAAGTGGTAAGTCTATTCCCTATCAGTTAGTTGCTCGTCGCCCTGGCGATATTGCTGAGTGCTATGCCGATCCCGCGTTGGCCGAGAAGGAGTTGGGTTGGCGAGCGGAATTTGATATTGAGAGGATGGTCGCCGATTCTTGGCGCTGGCAGTCGCGTAANCCAAACGGCTATGATGATTCGTCGGCCTAGTTAACGGCTAGATTAAATTTTGGCTGGGATAGTGAACTGGCGGTTGCTAGCAGCCGCAATCAATGTCAAATAATTTGCCATCTTCTAAGCGGAATGCCGTTAAGCGTCCTCCCCAAACACAGCCGGTGTCGAGCGCAATAAAGTTGGCTCTATCGGTTTTCCCCATCAGCGCCGCCCAGTGGCCAAATATTATTTTATCGTCGCGACACTTATGATTTTTATGGCTGTACCAAGGTGCAAAGCCTTTTGGTGGAGCGTCGGGCGTTGTTTTTGCGTCTAGTTCTAAACGGCCATCGGCATCGCAAAAGCGCATACGTGTTAGGTAGTTGGTAATTAGCCGACGGCGTTCGCTACCCTTAAGTTTTTCCTGCCAAATGTCCGGTTGATCGCCATACATTTTATTAAAAAACTTGCCAAATTCTAAACCGCGCAATATCTCTTCTACTTCTGCCGCNTAGCCAAGTGCTTCATCTATGGACCATATNGGCGGAATGCCCGCGTGAACCATGGTGTAGCCTAAGGCTTTGTCACGGTGAATTAGTGGTTGTTGATGTAACCAGTCGAGGAGTTCATGACAGTCAGGCGCTTCGTGGATGCTCATCAGGTCGTGATCAGGCTTTATTTTTTTAAAATTGAATGCGCTGGCCATTAGATGCAAGTCGTGATTACCCAGTACCACCGTTGCGGCATCGCCAAGTGATTTGACAAAACGTAAGGTTCCTAAACTGTCGGGGCCGCGATTAACAATGTCGCCAACCAACCAAAGGCGGTCGTTGCGCTCGTCAAAATTAATGCAGTCCAGCAATTCGTACAAAGAGGGGAGACAGCCTTGAAGGTCGCCGATAGCATAGGTTGCCACATTAACTCCTAGCAATATTGTTGGCATTTACATGGGGGAAGATTAAACACTATGACATATTTGTGACGAAGTTTCCGTCGGTTCGGATCTCATGTGCTTTTTACGGCGTTGGCTTTAGCTTAGGTGTTCCTGCAACTATATATCGGATTTGTATGCAGCTTCGTTAGTGAAGGGCTTGCGGTTTCACTAACGCAAACATTGGAACTCCGACATCAAATAGCTCGCCGTTATCGGTTCGCATGGTATAACTCCCCGCCATGGTGCCGGTATCGGTCTCCAGTATTGCGCCGCTGGTGTAAGTGTAGTCGCTGCCCGGTTCTAGGCGTGGCTGTTCGCCGATAACACCCATCCCTTGTACCTCTTGAACTTGCTCGTTGGCGTCGACAATATGCCAGTAGCGGCTAATCAGCTGGGCTGGCTCGGTGCCGGTATTTTCGATGCGAATGGTGTAGGCGAAAACATACTTGCTATCGTTTGGGCGGGATTGCTCTGGTAGATAGGTAGCTTTTACTTTAATGATAATTGTAGCGGCCTGCTGAATTTGATGTTCACTTTGTTCGGTAATACTCATGACGTTACTGCACCTGTCGACGACGTAATCTGAGAAAGCGGGTTTAGAGGGTGTGTTGTGGCCGTGGCTATTGCTCAGGGGCCATGGCAACCAAAGCGTTGCTGATAGAAACATACTCGGCCAAGCTTAAATTTTCGGCACGTTTTGATAGGTCGACATCAAGGCTGGCGATTTCTTCATCTAGGTTTAACGACTTGAATGAATTGCGCAAAGTTTTGCGGCGCTGAGAAAAAGCGGCTCTCACTAATGTTTCTAAGTGATTGAGATTGTCGGCAACATAGGGCTTTTGTTTGTGTGGTGTTAGCCGGACAATCGCTGAGTCTACCTTAGGGGCTGGCTGAAAACTTTCTGGCGGCACTTCAAATAGGTTTTCTACTTCGCAGTAGTACTGAGCCATGATGCTCAGGCGGCCGTAGTTTTTCTCTCCGGCTTTCGCGGCTAAGCGCAACACCACTTCTTTTTGCAGCATAAAATGCATATCGGCAATCTTGTCCTGAAAGCTGAGCAGGTGAAAAATAAGAGGCGTGGAAATATTGTAAGGTAAGTTCCCGACTACACGCAGGGGCTTGCCCTCGCCAACGAGGCTGCTGAAATCGAAGTTAAGCGCGTCGGTTTGATGGATTTTAAAGTCTTTAAATTTAGCGAACTGCGCGAGCAGAATAGGAACTAAATCTCGATCAAGTTCGATAACATTTAGGGATTCGCAGTGGTCTAGTAATAGGCTGGTAATGGCGCCTTTACCTGGGCCAATCTCGACGAGATTGTCGTCGGCACGGGGGCCGATAACACGAACGATCTGACGGATAATGCCTTGGTCGACCAAAAAGTTTTGACCGAAACGTTTGCGGGCTCGGTGTTGCTGTGGAGCTGGGGATTTACTCATGATAACTGTGTCGGGTTGCTTGCTAGGGGGCCATCGAGACGTTCGTCGAGAGGCTTGCGATGCGAATCATTTAGGGGCCCGTCGAATAGCGGATTAGTGTCGTTGGCTTGGTTGTTGGCCACTAGTTCTGCCGCCAATTCAAGTGCGACTTCTAAACTGCCGTTGTCGGCCTTGCCGGTAGCGGCCAAATCGAGAGCTGTGCCATGATCGACCGAGGTGCGAATAAACGGCAGCCCAAGGGTGATGTTTACCGCGTTACCAAACCCTTTGTATTTTAATACCGGCAGGCCTTGGTCGTGATACATGGCGAGTACTGCGTCGGCGTTTTCTAGATGCTTTGGGGTAAATAGAGTGTCGGCGGGCAGCGGGCCAATGAGTTGGTGACCGCTTGTGCGAAATTCATTTAACACCGGAATGATGGTGTCGATTTCTTCCATGCCTAAGTGCCCGCCTTCGCCGGCGTGTGGGTTTAGTCCACAGACGAGAATCCGGGGCTGCGCTATGCCAAACTTGGTTTGCATATCGGCAATTAAAATTTGCAGGGTTTCACGCAGGCTGTCTTTTTGAATTGCTGCGGCAACGTCCTTCAAAGGTAAGTGCGTAGTGGCTAGGGCGACGCGCAAGCCNGTGGTTGCCAGCATCATAACCACGCGCTTGGTATTGCTCTGTTCTGCAAAAAATTCTGTGTGGCCGGAAAAGGGCACGCCAGCGTCGTTGATAATGCTTTTTTGAACGGGCCCAGTAACCACGGCATCGAAGCTGCCATTCATGCAGCCTTGGGTCGCGGCACTTAAGGTGTTGAGTACGTAGCGCCCATTGTGGGCATCGAGTTGGCCGGGGCTGCAACTTACCCCAAGCGCAATAGGCTGTACCGCAAGTTCGCCCGCAGCGCTTGGCTCGGCGGGTGTGGCCAGTTGCTCTTCGGTAAGAATCTTGAGTTTTAGTGGCAAGCCGAGCAATTCTGCGCGTTGGCGTAAAAGTTCGGGGTCGGCTAACGCCACCAGTTGATAGGGGCGTGCTTTTTGTGCCGCTTGAATCGCGAGGTCTGGACCTATCCCCGCGGGCTCGCCCGGCGTTAGTGCAATACGCGTGATTCTAGTCAAGCGGGGAGCCTCAGTTGTGACGATTGATACGGGGGCTAAGGATAGAGACGCTATCACCTAAATCTTAATTTCAATAAATGCATCGTCGCGCATTTCTTGTAGCCAAATTTGCGTTTCATCTTCAAAGCGTCGGTTGGTTAGCATCTGTCGCGCTTTGGCCCGAATCGCTTCTTCAGTTAAATCTTCATCGCGACGCTCGATCACTTCGAGTAGGTGCCAACCAAATTGCGATTTAAAGACTTCACTCAATTCGCCAACTTTAGTTTTGTTTATCACGTTGCTAAATTCTGGCACAAAGGTGTCTGGTTGAGCCCAGCCCAAATCGCCACCACCCATTTTTGANCCGATATCTTCGGAGTGATCTTTTGCTAGCTCATCAAAATTCGCTTCGCCATTGAGTATTTGTGTGCGCATCTTTTCTAGCTTGGCTTTGGCTTTTTCGTTAGTGAGAATAGCGCTGGGCTTTATCAGAATGTGACGGGCGTGTACTTGAGCAACAATCTGTTTGGTTTCGCCGCGTTTTTCATACAATTTAAGAATGTGGAAGCCCGCTTGGCTGCGTGCTGGAGCGGCTACTTGGCCCACTTCAAGCGTTGGCGCAATTTCCGCAAACAGGGTGGGTAATTGTGATGTCTTTCGAAAACCTAAATCACCACCTTGCAATGCTGCGGGGCCGCTGGATTCGGCGATCGCGGTTTCTGCAAAGTTTCCGCCTGCAGAGAGTTGCTCGTAAATACGTTTAGCTTTCGCTTCGGCAGTACTCACTTCTTCTTTGCTGGGGGAGGGCGGTAAGCTAATTAAAATGTGGCCTAGATGATAGTCGGGCGAGATCCAAAATTGCGCATCGGCCGATTTTAAGAAGTTGGTGATTTCTTGGTCGGATATACGAATACGGCCACGTACCACACCTTGTGAGATATTAGAGATTAAAATTTCGCGGCGCATTCTCTCGCGAAACTCATTCAGGGTAAGNCCATCTTTTGCCAGCTCTGCAATAAGCGTGGGCTTGTCCCAGCCGCGCTCGGAAGCGATGTTGGCAACGGAGTTGTTAACGTCGGCATCTGGAACTTCAATGCCGTAGCGCTTGGCCATGTTTATTTGCAGGGTTTCGGCGATTAGTTGATCCAAAATCTGCTTTTTAAGGATGTCTTCTTCTGGAAGACGCATACCTGCTTTGGCGGCGCGCACGGCAATATCGGCGGTGCGATTGTCGAGCTGTGTTTGGGTTATAACCGCCTGGTCGATAATGGCGATAATTCGGTCGAGCATCTCTGGTTGTGCAGCGACTAAATTGCTGGCCAGAAGTGTGCTAAGAGAGAGTGCTGCTAACAGGTGTTTAAATGAATGCATGATTTTTTTACTGTTGGAGTAATTGTTCGCGCTCGCGATAGCCATAAATGCTGTCTTCAAGCAGACTGTCTACTTTCGCCCCGGAACTGCCGAGACCTTTCAATTGGATTTCTAAAAACAGGCCTTGATCATAGAGCGCATCGTTGCTCTCTGAAAGGGCTGCTATATTACTGTCCAGCCAGCGGCGCGCCAAGACCCGCGCTCGATAACAGCAATCGTTGTATTCGAGCCCGAAAAACACTTCCAGTTCCCGGCTTTGTCCAAAGTCGTAGTTGTAGCGCCCCATTGCGTACCATTGTTTGTTAATCGGAGCGATAAAGGAGGCGTCAACCTGATCTAACCCTTGGTTGCTCGCCGAACTCGTTCCTGCACGTACGTAGCTGTAGGCGATATTGACGAGGGTTTCATTGGCACTGCTGGCGTATTGCATACCGGCCGTACCGCGGCTGAACTTTGACGATTCTTGGTCGTAAAGTGCGGTGGTGTAAAAACGCCCAAGCGAGCCGAGGTTGATGCGCATCTCCCCCGCTATTTCTGACGTGGCCTTGTTGCTGATGGCTTCGTCCAGCGTAATCCGGCGCTTATCGTAATAGTGGATTTGGCCAATGCTGGCGCTGAACAGCTCTTCACCAGTGCTGTTGTCGTACCAGCGCGAGGTTACCCCAGTGGTGAGCCGGCGGGTGTCATCGAGCCTGTCACCGCCACTGAAGCGGGTATCGCGATAAAGCTGTGAATAGGTAAAAGTACGGTCACTGGTATCGAAGTTTACCGATTGGCCGTCATCGGTAATGTTAAAAAGGTCGCTGTGATCATCGTACTGCCGATACACATAAAACATGCGGGGTTCGATGGTTTGCAAAAATCGACCGCTGTTGTGTTCGAATATTAAGCCTGTATCGATGCTGCCTTGCGCCGCCGCGACGCCGAGAGATGAGTCGGCATCAAACGAGAGTGCCTCATCGTCGAGCTCGTAATTAAGGCTCTTGACGCCAATTTCAGGCCGGAAAAACCCCCAGCTAGCACGTCGATCCCAGTTGATGCGGTAGTCAGTTGCTAAGCGATGCCCGGTAATGACCGGCCGGCCGTCGGCCCAGTATTTGTCGTTGTGAGTAAAGTGGTTGTACTCGTTATCTAGTTCAAAGCCAAATCCTTGCCAGCGGTAATAGCCGTCCATACGAATTTGCGGTAGGCGCTGGTAGGGGTCGTCAACATCGTAGAGCAGCACCTGATAGTTCTGTAGTCGACTGCTTAGTTGCCAATTCTGAAACATGTAGCCCGCTTCAAACGACTGGTTCAGGTGAGTGGTGTTTTGCAGGCTAAGGGAACTCGCACCCAAGTCTCGAAAGTAATCGTTGTCACTCACGTTGGTGTAATCCAAGCGGGTGTACCAGGCGTCGTCGGTACCGCCAATCTGCTCGAAGTGGTTCATCCAGCGGCCTTTACCCTGATGTGGTTTGGCTTCGGCTTCGCTGATTAGGCCAGCATTTATTTGGTCTTCTAGTTCGGGGTTAAGACCGCCGCGATCGTTGGCAAGGTAGGCGCCATTGTACTGGCTTAGCCAGTTGGCACTTAGGTGACGGGTTTCTAGCTCTAACATCGCGCCCCGTTTAAAGAGGAGTCGCGGGGTGATGGTGGCATCTAAATTTGGCGCGATGTTCCAGTAGTAGGGTTGGGCAATATCAACGCCGTTTGTTTCGCTAACACTGAGCGAGGGGAACAGCAGCCCAGATTTGCGCTCTTCGCCAACGGGGAAGCTAATGTAAGGAACATAGAGAATAGGAATATCGGCTACTCGCAACACCACATTGCGGCCAGTACCTTGATTGTTGGCGGCATCTAGGCTGATTTCATCGCCTTCCAAACTCCAAGCGTTGCTGCCGGGTTCGCAGCTGGTGAATTTGCCGTCGCGAAGAATAATGACCTTATCTTCGGTTTGTTGCACTGATGCTGCGCCGCCGCGAAGATGTTGGCGGTGCAATACAAAGCTAGCATCGTTGAATTCGGCGGTGTTGTTGCCGCCATTCATATGGGCTTCGCTGCCACGTAGTACAACACCGGGCTGACGAATGGTGACATTCCCCTCGAGACTCGCCTGATCTGTGTCGATTTGGTAGGTCATGACCTCGGCGCCGATTTCGCGCGGACCTTGAGATACGCGCACATCGCCACTTAGTATGGCGACTTCACCATCGGTCATGGTGGAGGCGTCAGCTTCAATAACGAGAGGCAGCTGATCTAAATCGGTATTTAGCTCGCCAGAGGAACGCAATTGCTCTAAGCGGTCCGCCATAGGGTCGACATACATGCCGGTGCAGCCGCTACGCAGGGCTTGTTTTTGTTCTGGGCTGAGCAGTTCATAGGGAACCCAGTCGAAATTGTCTATGGGACTAGTCGCTGGCTCGTCAACCGTTGCCGCAAAACTTAACGGCGACAAACACGCGGTGAGCAGGTGCAAGTATGAACCTATCGCAATAGCGCGTGCAGGCGAACGCTGTTTCCGACTCGCGCTTAGCCCGGAGGGCAACTTGTAGCGGGAGNGGGGCTTGGGCATACTGGCGTCCTTCAAAAAGCGCGGCAAAAAATGATCGGCGGCGGTAATATCAATTGAAATATTTGTAATAGCACATGTATAAAAAACGTGCGGCTCGCTCGCAGATTCAACAAGCAGTGCACGGCAGGTGCTAATGGAGCCGAGATTCTACTGGTGTAACTGCCAATAGTACATTCAAGCTGGGCAAATGCAGGAAAAACTAGAACAATAAATCCTCTTGCACGACTAAACTTCAAAATACGATTCAGATAAATCGATTTCAGCCGAGTCGTAAATGGCTCCATTTGATTGCGGCGAGTCAGGCGTTAGATTTAATGTTGCGATATTTAATTTAGAGAGTCCGCGCGGGCCTAGTTAGCCTTGCGCGATTCGCTATTTGGATTAATGGGTTCAATCAAATAAGAAGGAGAGCTTTGTGGCTGCAGGTCAAACCGCTTTATCACTCTCGGAAGCTCAGCGGCAGCAGATGATTGCCGAATTAGCGCAGTGGGTTTCTGAACAGCTAGCGCAACAGGGGGGCGCGTCGCAGGCCAATTATCATTTGCCCATTACCCCCTGATAATTGGCAGCCGCTTGGTGGCGACGCTGGTTTTAGGCGCTACTTTCGCATTGCGGGCAGTACTAACTTGTTGGCGGTTTGGGCGCCTCCCAGTACCGAGAAAAACCACGCCTTTGTTGTGATTGCGGAGTTTTTGCGCAATCGCGGGATTCCCGCTCCACAAGTGCTGGGGTTTGAGGCCGAGCGAGGTTTTTTGCTGGTGGAAGACTTTGGCGAGTTGATGTATCTCGACCAGTTAAATGCCGATAACGTCGACGCACTCTACGGTCAAGCGTTGATCTGTCTACTGCGTATACAACAGTGCGAGGCGGACAAAACCATTTTTGAGCCTTACGATATGCCCATTTTACAGCGTGAAATGGGGCTATTTAGTGAGTGGTTTGTGCCCCGGCTATTGGGTTATGAGCTTACCTGCGATGAGCGAGAAATGTTAGCCCGCAGTTTTTCAATACTGGCAGAAAGTGCGCTAGAGCAGCCACAGGTGATCGTCCACCGCGATTTCCACTCTCGAAACTTAGTTTATCGCGATCACGCTTGCCCCGGCATTATCGACTTTCAGGACGCGTTGCTGGGGCCAATCACCTACGACCTCGTATCTTTGTTAAAAGATTGTTATATCCAGTGGCCCGCAGACAAAGTGCGTGCTTGGGCCTTGGCTTACGGGGCTATGGCGGTAGAGGCCGACATTATAGCGCCAACCTCTGAGGCGACTTTTTGTGCGTTGGTTTGAACTCATGGGTTTGCAGCGGCACATTAAAGTGCTGGGCATTTTCGCTCGGCTTTATTTGCGAGATGGCAAGCAGGCTTACCTTAAAGATCTACCTTTGGTGGTGGAATACACTCGCAGCTGTGCGCGAGGCTATCCGGAGTTGGCAGAATTCAGTCAATGGTTTGAACAGACGCTAATGCCGATTATTAGTACCCAAAGCTGGATGAGCGAGCGGTGATCCGCACCGCAATGCTTTTGGCTGCGGGCGAGGGACGGCGCATGCGGCCTCTAACCCTAACCACCCCAAAACCGCTGCTGCCGGTAGCCGGTTCGAGCCTTATCCAATTACAGCTTGCGCGTTTGCGTGACGCTGGCATCGAGCGCGTGGTAATTAACTTGGCTTATCTCGGCGAGCAGATCGCTCAAGCCCTTGGTGATGGCCGTCAGTTGGGGTTGGAAATTGTCTACTCGCGCGAAGCGCAACCACTCGAGACCGGCGGCGGCCTGAATGCNGCCTTGCCATTATTGGGGCGTGAGCCGTTTTTATTGGTTAACGGTGATGTTTGGAGCGATATTGATCTGTTTGGTTTGGCGAAGGTTGGGCTGAAATCTGAAAGTCTTGCGCATCTGGTGATGGTGCCTAACCCCAATCATAATGGCTCGGGTGACTTCAGTTTGGCGGCGGATGGTAAGCTTCAGCTCGTTACTGGTGAGCCGGATAGGGTGAGCCTTGGATCTAAAGACCACATAGTTTCGGCCCCTTCTTTTGGTATCGCTTGCACCTATAGCGGCGTGGCCATATTTGATCCAGCGGCGATTCAAACCTATCCAAAGCGTCGCAATCTATTTCCGTTGCGAGAGGTGCTTTATTGGCTGATCGAGCAGCGCCGGATTAGCGGTGAGCTTCATCAGGGCGCTTGGTTGGATGTCGGCACGCCTGAGCGTTTAGCTGAGCTGCGGGAATTGCTGGAAGCACGTTAATGATTAATCTCTAGCGCTTCCCGATCTCAACACCGCGAGCATTTTTATAAAGGTAGCCGCGCACTCGTTTTGCCAGTTGGCTATGTTGGTTCTCGCGCTCGAGGGTTGGCCAGATGAGTTGTAACTGTCGGTAGCCGCTTAACTGCTGTTGTTTCGCCGCGCGCTGGCGCGCCGCCGCTTCTATGTTGTCGCGGTAATCGAGGTTATAAAAAATATCCAATATCGGTAACTGACGGTCTAGTATGCGTTCAACCAGCATTGGCTCTTGTTCGCCGCTAGGCAACATGTTGCGGGGGTTTACCAGAACTAAGGCGCGGATTGGCCGCTGCACATTTGAGTGGTTTCGTTTGTTTTTTTGCGACCCCAGTGGCAGGGTTAATTCCGGCGGCGTCACGGCTTCCAAGTAGGCGGCTGCGCGTGCGGCGCCGAGCCCCTGACCTAACAGTACAATATTGTATTGTCCTCGTGAGTTTAGATATTCCATTGCGGCTTTAATCCGAGCCTGAACTTCTAGCTCAAGGGCGATAGCGTCATCAGATTCTCGCTGCTGTGTTTGTTGAGTTTCGTCTTTTGCTAGCTCTTGAGTCGNACCGGTCGGAGGTTCTGTGGGCGGTTCGTAGGCCTCATCCTCTGGTGCGACTGCGGGTACGGNTGAGGAATNATCAGGCGTTACTTTGTTGTCGTTCGCGGTGACGATTGGCAAGATACGGGCGCTCGGTTGTGTCTGCGCTGGATCGGGCAAAGCGACGGACAGTGTAGTCCAGCCATGGTCTGATAGCTCCGAACGCAGCTGGGAAATAGCATCCGGTGAATTTAAGGTTTGCCCCGCGCCGTGCAATATCAACACGGCACCAAAGGGTTCACCGCTGGTCTCTGTTTGCCAGAGGCTGAGAAACGTCTTGCCTGCGGCATTGAGTTCCACCAAACCCTGCCCCACTAACTCCTGTTTAAGTAATCGCGTTTGGCTTAGGGTTGGGTTGGCGGGAGAGCGCTTGATTGGTGTAGGTTTGGTGCTAGCAGCGGCTGCTGATTCTGAATTTGGAGTATTGTTTGCGGGCGGGGGCTCTTGCGNTAATCCAGCGCTAGCCAGGCTCATACAGACACTAATTAAAAGCGTGCTATAGNGTTGGACGAAGCGGCGGCCGATACGGGTACTATAGGTGTTTAGAGAAGTTGTCATATTCAGTACAATAGCCACAGATAATTTTTGCCAGATGCTGGCTTACAGGTTTAATGAAATCCCAAGGTTGCAACAATGGTTACATCGAACGTCTCAGTTTTAGCGAATGTAGAACAAACTGCTCCTCATTACAGGATAGCACCTTCTATTCTTGCGGCCGATTTTGCACGGCTTGGTGAAGAAGCCGCCGCCGTATTAGACGCTGGCGCCGACATTATTCACTTTGATGTGATGGACAATCATTACGTGCCCAACCTTAGTTTTGGGCCGATGGTGTGTAAGGCGCTGCGAGACTACGGCATAACCGCACCCATCGATGTACATTTGATGGTGACGCCAGTCGACGACCTGATTAGCGGCTTTGCCGATGCGGGGGCCACCTACATTACCTTTCATCCCGATGCTACCCGCCACCTAGATCGCTCGCTAAAACTAATTCGCGACAAGGGCTGTAAACCGGGGTTGGTACTGAACCCTGCGGTGGGATTTGATGGCATTGAATTTGTGTTGGATCAGCTCGATATGCTGTTACTCATGTCGGTAAACCCAGGTTTTGGCGGCCAGAAATTTTTACCTTACGTGCTCGATAAAGTCGCGCGTGCACGCGAACTAATTGATGCGCGCGGGCTATCGACTCACCTAGAGGTTGACGGCGGTGTGACGGCTGAAAACATTGCAGCGTTAGCCGCTGCCGGTGCAGATACGTTTGTCGCCGGTTCCGCTATTTTTGGTGCGCCGGATTATCGCGCAGCGATCGCGCAAATGCGTGATAAACTGGCATCTGTTGATTAATGTTTAAAACAACTAGGCTATATCCATTCTTATGATGCTCAAACGTCATTTCATTTCTGGGTTTTTATTCATCGAGCGCTGGCGCCAGCTAGATGCCTAGCGCCGCCGTATCGGCGCGTCACTGTTCAGCGCTGAAAGCCGCTCTGTTATTGTCGCTACCCAAGTGCGTTTGAGCCGCTTGCAATGCTTGGTCTTTAGCTTAGATTTTTAGAAAGAGATTCCACCATGACTCCCGAAATGTTTACCCAGCTTGTCGGCGAGGGCTACAACCGTATCCCCGTAACACGCGAAGTACTGGCTGATACTGAAACGCCACTATCCAGTTACTTAAAGCTTGCCAGTGGTCCTTATTCCTACTTGTTTGAATCTGTACAGGGCGGCGAAAAGTGGGGGCGGTATTCGATTATCGGTCTGCCAGCTTCAGAGCGTATAGAAGCGCGCGGCAATCAAATTTCTCACATCCTTGATGGCAAAATTATCGATGAGATTCAAAGNGACGACCCGCTTGAATTCGTGCGACAGTTTCAGCAGCGCTACCAAGTACCCGAGTTGGAAGGCCTACCGAATTTCAGTGGCGGCCTAGTTGGCTATTTTGCCTACGACTGTGTGCGCTATGTCGAACCGAAACTTGCCGCGTCGACACCGCCCGACGAGCTAAACACGCCGGATATCCTGCTGATGATTTCAGAAGAGGTGCTGGTGTTCGATAATCTGCGTGGAAAAATGCACATAGTGGTACACGCAGATCCGGCTCGTGACGGCGCCCTTGCCGATGCCGAGGCACGTCTAGATATGCTCGAACAGCGTTTGGCCGCCGTGGTTCCCCATGCGCCCGCGATGCGATCAAATCCTGGCAACTATAAAAGTGAAGCCAATTTTGTGTCGAGTTACGGCCGTGATCGTTTTATGGCCGATGTCGACCGCATTAAAGATTATATTTTGGCTGGCGACACTATGCAGGTGGTGATCTCTCAGCGGTTGAGCCACGACTATAACGGCGAGCCCATTAACCTCTACCGCGCTTTGCGTTGCTTGAACCCGTCTCCTTACATGTATTTTCTGAATTTGGGGGATCACCATGTGGTAGGTTCCAGCCCCGAAATTTTGGCGCGCTTAGAAGACGGGGAAATGACCGTGCGACCAATCGCCGGCACCCGTCGTCGTGGTTATAGCGAAGCGGAAGATAAGGCACTAGAGGTAGAGCTAGTGAACGATCCTAAAGAAATTGCCGAGCACCTGATGTTGATCGATTTGGGTCGCAATGACGTAGGACGTGTAGCCGAAATAGGTTCAGTTAAACTCACCGAAAAAATGGTTGTGGAACGTTTTTCGCACGTAATGCATATAACATCCAATGTTACTGGCCAGCTCAAGGCGGGAATGGATGCCATTGACGTACTTAGGGCGGCTTTACCCGCAGGAACACTCTCCGGAGCGCCAAAAATCCGCGCTATGGAGATTGTTGACGAATTTGAGCCGGTCAAGCGTGGGATTTATGGCGGCGCAGTGGGGTATTTGGCGTGGAATGGCAATATGGATACTGCGATTGCCATCCGCACGGCGGTGCTAAAGGACGAAAAACTTTACGTTCAGGCGGGAGCCGGCGTTGTCGCCGACTCGATTCCTGAACTGGAGTGGAAAGAAACTATGAATAAAGCGCGTGCTTTGTTTTCAGCATTGGATTGGGCACAGTAGTCAAAAGCGGTTAACCTTTATACAGCGCCGAGGTATAGTGGCGCTGTTAATGTTGGTTATAAATAAGCCAGTAGGGTCCGTTTGGGTTGCAGTCGGGTGAGTCGCGGGCGCGACCACCTCAATTCTCAAACCGTAATAGCAGGGGAATTATCTTGGAAACCAAGGTCACAAGTCTGGGTAAGGTGTCATCTGTCGAAGCCGTGGTTAAAAAGCCGGCGCGGAGTGGGCAAATCGACAAGATGTCTGAAATCCACCGTTTCAGCCGTTCCGAATTGGATCGATTTAAGATTTTGTACCAGGGTTGTCCCAATTCCGAGCTTTTGAAAGTATTCCGGGATTTGCGAACGCGTATTTACGATAAAGCCAAAGGAAAGAATTTTGTTTGTATGGTGGCCTCGGTGGTTCCCGATGGCGGCGGCTCTTACGTCGCTAAAAACCTAGCCGCCGCAATCGCACTTGACCGTACGCGCACGGCGTTGGTTGTGGATGCGAACTTCTATGCGCCAACGATGCAAGAGCTGATCGTCACCGAAGCTGAGTTGGGTTTGACCGATTACCTTGACGATGAGGAACTGGGCTGCGAATCTATCGTTTATGCTTCCGGCATTCCTCGGGTGCGCATGATTCCCGTTGGCAGAAACACCGAGGGCGCAACCGAACGACTAACAACGCCTCGAATGCACACCTTCTTAAATGAATTAAGGAGCCGTTATAACGATCGCTTTATATTGCTGGATGCCCCCGCAATAAGCGAGTACTCAGCTGACGCACGTATTCTTGCGAGTTTGTGTGATTTGGTTTTACTGGTGGTGCCAACTGGACTCGTTAGCGAACCACAACTGAGAATGGCGATTGAATCTGTGGGTGAAGACAAAATTGCGGCACTGGTTTACAACAATCAATCGCCGTCTTAGGCTTGGCCGTTACGGCTAAGGTTAGGATCGCAACTTCATGCGGATCCAGTTGGGGCCAGCGCTCAACAGGTTTCATACCTCGAGCGCTTTGTATCTTAGCTGCAAATAGATCTACACATCCTGTAACTTATCCGACTGAATGTTGTATTTTTTCATTAGGTCGTAGAGTGTTGGCCGAGTAACTCCAAGTAATTTTGCCGTCGCAGAAACATTTGACTCGGTCATTGTCAGTGCCCGAATTATTGCCGCACGCTCGGCGTTATAACGTACTTGCCGCAAATTCAGGTTCAAACTTTCCTCTGAAACCAAGCCTAGGTCTTCCGACGACACTTGCTTGTCATCACACATGACCACGCCGCGTTTTATGCGGTTTTCCATCTCGCGAATATTTCCGGGCCACTGATAAGCCTCAATGGCTTCGATCGCTTCAGATGCAAAACCGGTCACAGGGGCTTTGGTTTGTTCTATCGTTTTCCGTAAAAAGTGTCGTGCGAGTAGCATCTTGTCGCCTTGTCGATCACGCAATGGCGGAATCTGAATCTCCATTTCGCAGATGCGGTAATACAGGTCTTCGCGGAATGAGCCATCGGCAACCATTTTGTGTAAATCTTTATTGGTCGCGCAAACAACGCGAACGTCTACAGGGATCTCCTCTCTACCGCCGACTCGCTCGATAACTCGCTCCTGTAAAAAACGCAGCAATTTCGCTTGTAGTGAAAGCGGCATATCGCCAATTTCGTCAAGGAATAGAGTGCCTTGCCCTGCGGTTTCGACCTTGCCTAAGGTACGTTTGTTGGCGCCCGTAAACGCACCTTTTTCGTAGCCAAATAGTTCGCTTTCCATCAGGTTTTCAGGCACAGCCGCACAGTTGATGGCAACCATGCGCTGATCTTTGCGTGGGCTCAAATTGTGAAGTGCGCGAGCCAACACTTCTTTACCCGTTCCGCTTTCGCCGGTGAGGGTGCAGGTCACGTCGGAGGGGGCAAGTTTCTCAATGGTTCGACATATTTTAAGCATCACCGGATCGCAGGCAACCACGCCGTCGAGTGGCGCTTGTTGTTGCTCTTGTAAACGTCTGTTTTGCTCTTCCAAATTATGGATGTGGTAGGCGCGCTGTAAGATCAGGTCGAGCGTTTCTGGGTTGACTGGCTTTTGGTAAAAGTCGTAAGCGCCCATGGCGACGGCGCGCACGGCATTTTCGTAGTCGGCGTTGCCTGTCATCACAATAATTTTTGCAGCGGGGTGCAGGTTGGAAATTTCTCGGATGCAGCGGAAGCCCTCATCCACGCCTTCGTCATCGGGTGGGAGACCGAGATCTTGCAAAATAATAGGCGGCTCATGTAGTCGAACGGCAGCAATGGCTTCTTCGCGATCGCCCGCCAAAACGACTTCGTATTGGTCGAAATGCCAGCGTAATTGGCTTTGCAGACCAAGATCATCTTCAATTATCAACAGTTTCTGTTTGTCGTCAGATTTCATTATTAGCTTCTAGTCAGACGTTTCAACGCCGTGTGTTTTACAAAAGGGGGAGAGTGATTATAAAGGTTGTACCTTCACCTACAGAACTCTCCACTGCGATGTTACCGCCAAGATTTTGGGTGTAATCTTTCGCTTGGAACATACCTATTCCCATCCCTTTACCTGTTTTCGTCGTTTCAAATGGTTTGAAAAGTCTATTTTGAATAAAGTCGGCATCCATACCNGAGCCGTTATCTTCTATTCGAATACTTAAAATTTTACTTTCCAGTTCCGCAGAGATGTCGATATAGCCTTCGGTGCTGGTGGCATCNTGCGCATTTTGAATGATATGAGTAAAAACCATCACCAAACTATCGTAGTCCGCCTTGATTTTCCAGTCTTCAAAGTTCGTCATGAGTGTGGGTACAGGCTTTGATTTTTGACAGCGCTTAACCGCGTCCAGTAATACCTGCTTCACCGACAATACTTTAATTTCTTCCGGCTCGTTGTGCTGTAACTTACGCAATAGATTATTCATTCGCGTAACAGAATTGTTAATCGTGTGAATGGTGTCGTCTACGAAGGCCGGATTATCTTTGTGCTTTTCGGCATTTTTAACCACTAATGATTGCTGTGCGATTAAATTCTTTAAGTCATGCATTACATAAGCGGATAACTTGTTAAATGCGTCAAACTGACGCGACTCGGCTAACAGTTCAGACTGTTCATGGCGCTCAAGGTAGCTGGCAATCTGTCGCCCGACTGTTTTGATAAGATCGAGATCTTCCCAGTTCAATGAGGC
>Ga0065722_100164_pt1 | contig 24368 bp, 21 predicted proteins | sample BansetMetagenome_FD_59109 | JGI IMG/M metagenome (GOLD analysis project Ga0065722, IMG submission 59109) | Bankia setacea gill microbial communities from Puget Sound, Washington, USA - Caecum Enriched | ecosystem: Host-associated > Mollusca > Digestive system > Ceca | place: United States... | reverse complement strand
TATCACCAAGGGATGCAGCTCTGGCTGCCTACGGTAACGTAGTTCAACCGCTAAGGAAGAGTTGTTAATGCGAGTTTTAAACACAAAAGTCCCACTAGTTCGTTGAGCAGTGGGCTTTTTCTCATTACTCATCGGAAAAAGAAAGAGGACGGAGAGACTAAATTCTCATCTACTCTGACTTTTGCAAGATCGCCCTCGTTTCTTCACCCCCAGACTAATGCCGTACTTTTCTTCGATTTCTTGGCAAAATCGATCATCTCTTACTGGGTGGCTATATTGCACACTCTGCCGAACTTTGTGTACGTCTTTCGCATTCAGTGTTTCGCAAAAGAGCTCTCTGTATACGCGCCGCCTTACGCTATCTTCAGCGGCCAACTTCATGTACTCGTCATTGGGGAGTGAGCCAGGAAACGCTCNCGCAGGCACTTACTTCGTAGCTAGACCGTTTGTAGCCCGGCGCACCATGTTAGCTCCTACTGGGTTTAGTTCAATATACCAGTAACAGAGCATTAAACACTTTTCACTTTACAGCAAAGTTGAACGATGACGACCTTATCATAAAGTGCCCCTTCTGCTGCATTGCCAATTCACGTACTGTGCATAGCGGCTACCAACTACTTTTAAGGTATTCGATAAGCTATGAGGATGCTCTGGCGTCGCCAGGAAATGGATATGATTGGTCATCAGGCCGTATGCGTGAACCTAATTCCATAGCGCGGGGAAACCCCTTTCCATAACTGCAAACAAAACTGATAGCGCCTGATTAGAACACTTACCTTGCTTTCCTCCGGAGGTACCTACCATTGTATGAAGCACACCCTCCTGGGCTTTTAGTCAGCTAGCTTGAAGCATTCTCTTTTCTNCTTGTAATGCTGTACTGAATTTGAGTACGGCTAACAACGCGCTAGCAAACACCACGTCTATTCATATTATTCTCTCGACAGCAAATATAAACGATTACTATCGTGTAAACGTGGTCCTACGAAGGCAAAAACTCCACCGGAAACACAACGGTGACCGGCTCTACACTCTTTTCCTGGAACTTAAACATTTTCACCCGCGCCAACAATCGTCGCTCTAGGGACGGATCGTTGAGTTCGCTCGAAACGATACGAGCCGCCGTTACTTTTCCCTCCGGCGAGATGGTTAGCTCCAGTACAATTTTGCCTTTTAGGCCCGGTTTTTTGCGGCGTTCTCGGTTGTAGATGGAATACAGTGAACCTTTGTGTTGGTCGAACACCAAGGTGATTTCTTCTTCGGAGCGAACGTTATCGCCTCGTTCACGTTGTTGGCCGCTGCTGCCGGCGGCNGCTGATGTTACCGTCGGCGTCTTCTTTAAATAAAGACTGCTTAACCAGTGCGACTTCATGACGAGAGATCCCTGTGGTACCAATACCAGCCACATAATCGCCGTCGTTAATGCCGCCACTACCCTCTCCGGCACCGGCCAGTAAGGTTTCGGTGCCAAGGCTTGCAGCTTTGGTTTCGCCTTTGCTTTCTTTTAGGTCGCCATTGACCAAATNATCTACGGCACTCGTGTCTATTAAATCAGCCAGTTCGTGGCCCAGCGCCAGTAACCCGCTGTCGGCGGCTTTGTCGCGGGCTTTCTTTTCAACTTCGGTAAGCGGTTTTTCATCTACCTTCTCTACCTGCCTGGCCACCGTAGGCTTGGGTTTCGGCGGTGGAGGGGGGGGCGGTGGTGGAGGCGGTGGGGTTGGTTTTGGCCGCTCTTCAATAAACTGCGCTACCCGATCGGGTAGAGGTGACCTTTTTTTGCGCTCTGGTTCTGGCACGTCTACGTTGCTGATTATTGCCGCGGTAATAATAGCGACTGAAAATACAGCGAGCAGCACCAGCACAAACAGCCGCTCAGTGCGCTTTGAGGCGGGTTGCCAGTCCAGAGTTATTGATCGGTAAGTCGTGTTCGTCATCCGATAGTTTTCTTTTATGATTTACTTTTGGCTTTTTGATTGGCAGCAAAAGCGATTTTTCGATAATTAGCCTGCTGACAAGTTTTGAGTATTTTTCTTACTAACGCATAGGGGATATTTTCATCACCCATAATGGTTACCGCTCTACCGGCCTTTTCGTTTACCGGGGAAATAAACCCTAACGAAGCCTGATATTCCAGTTCTTTGTTCAACGCTGGAATAGTTTCTTCTTCGCTGCTTTGCAACTCAGCAATGGTGGCTACCCGCCTACCCTGCACTAAAATATCGTCGCGGGTTATTACAATCACCACCGTTTCTTTTGGTGCTTTGGTGGCAATGGAAGACGGTAACGTCAAATCTTTTGCGCTGGGTAGTTGTTGCGTGTTCGATGAGTTAACCAACAGAAAGAATACCAATATGGTAAAAATATCCATCAACGATACAAGGTTGAGTGCAGGCTTCTTCTGCAGTTTATGATTGCGCTCCATACGCCGTGCGCGCTTAGATAATTGCATCTATTTAGCCTCCTCGGTTACCGCAGCATCTACTTCTCCGGCTTGCTCTTCCTTTGGTGCATCACCGATGGACACATTGGGAAACAGCTCTACCAGCTCTAGTGTTGCAACCTGTACAACTTCTGCATAGCGAACATGGTCCATCACCTCTATCATTGTTCTGTATTTAACAGCGGGGTCCATAAGCAGCGAAATATTCTTTTCTTGTGGAAACCGGGTTTTAATTTCGATAAGTACATCGGCAAATATATTCCAGTTAAACTCACCACTTTCCGGGTTGCGTGCCACCTCTTTCATTTGGCCAAGAATCGCGTCTTGTATAATCAAACTGTTTTCAGTAATGCGCACCTGAAGCTGCAGCTTTATTTCTTCGTTTTCTTTTTGTTTCGCGTCTAACGATGGCAGGTTTAACTCCAGCACTGTCATTCTGGAAAATACTGCCGTTATCAACAAAAATGGAACGAGAATAACCATAAGATTCAGGAAAGCCGTGATATTCAGCTCTACTGTTTCCTGCATTCGGTTTTTTCGTATTCGTTTCATTACTACGCCCTAGCGGCCTTATTCATCGGTCATTAAGTTGAGGCACTTTACCGCCGCCATTTCGATATTATCGACAAGGCGAACTGTTTTAGTAGAGAGGTATGAATGAATAAGGATAAGCGGAATGGCAGCGGTAAGGCCGAAGGCGGTGGTGTTCATAGCTACCGAAATACTCGCCGACAGCATGTCAGCTTTTTCAGCGGGGTCGGCGTTAGCAACAGCCGTAAAAGCCTGTATTAGCCCGATAATTGTTCCTAACAGCCCCAAGAGCGTTGCAATATTGGCCAGGGTCGCAAGGTAGTGGGTACGCTGCTCCAGCTCGGGAACAACTTCCATTATGCCCTCGTCCATTGCCGACTCGATTAGCTCACGCTTAGCACTACTCTTCTTCCGAGAAAAACCGTACACCAGTACACGTGCGAGTGGCGTATTCGTACGACTCACCGCCAGCTCGGCCCTCTCCAAGTCGTTTGCTTTTAGCATAGGCGTAATACCTTTCCATACCTTATTGGTTTTNGCCTGAGTAGAGAGAAGATAAATGAGTCTTTCCAAAGCAATAGCCAAACCAAGTGCCATTACGGCTAAAATGGCGTACATAAACGGCCCGCCCGTTTGGAAAAATTTAATCAAGTCCATAAGTTAACCTCTATAAATTGGGGTTTATTTTGTAAAATTTGGTTGTGTATCTGTAGGCCCGTAGAAAACAGTTGTCATGCTGTTACCTTTACTGGTGAGCACTTCATTTTCGTCACCGCCCTCCGTTTCAACACCATTGTATTCTTGGTCTACCGCGTTAAGTATGTGCCTGCGCTGTGCACGATACTCTTCTGTAGACAAACTTCTGTTGTAATACGCGCGTGAAAGTTCGCGAATCATTTCGGAATAACTGTGATTTTGTGACATTTAGTTATCGTTCCACAATTTCTCTGAGTAGACGGAAACCGGTATATTTGTCGGCACCACTTACTGTTTCGGCAAGATTTACGCTGCAGTCTTCCATTGCGGTTTGATAAGAACCACCCACAGCAACAATTTCTCCCCCCCTATCGGCAACCAACTCCCTGACGTTGCCCACATGATTAACCAACCCCCAACGATTCTGAACGCCTACATCGGCTTTAATAAGCGAATCACCTTTTTGTATACCGCGCGAATTAAGTTTGCAGTTTCGATTGGAGTCGAGCTTGCCTCGTTGCGCGCGAGCGGCATATTCCCACTCAGCACGGGTGGGCAGTCGATATTTTCTTTTCGCCTTTTCACTTACCCAGCGCAGGTAGCCCTTTACATCTCTAGGGCTAATATTCGTTACGGGAAACTCCAGGTTAGTATTTACATTGGCTGTGCAATTCCCACTGGAGGTACAATATTGATTGTATTCTTCTACGGTTACTTCGTATTTACCTATTGCGAAAGCCTTCACGCTTCCCTTAGCGGGAATAACCACTAATGTGGGGCCTTTCTCTTCTCCTGCTAATCGATCTCTACAACTGGCACGCTTACCTCTGGCGCCCAAGCCAGCTAACGAGAGGTCACACGGGTCTTTCGGGATAATAGCAATGGACTGNACCGCATTGTTTTTAGGAAACAACCGTATAGCTTGCTTTTTATACTCATTTGCACGCTCGGGGAATGAGCGACCAATACGCGAGATACAGGCCGAAAGCGCGGTTACAATACCGCCTTCATTTTTCCTGTAACGAGACATGTCAACTTCTCTCAGTTTGGTCACGGCGATTTTAAAATCACGCATATTCAAACCGCTTCGGCATGATGTTTGTTCGGTTACGTTGGTCATGGCCTGGTCGAACACATCGCGCTTTTTCTTCTCTTCCGCTTTTTGTACCGCTATATTCGTCGCCCGTTTCTTTGCCAAACGATCACGTTCTTCTACGTCGGCCAGTCTTTTTTCTATTGATTTTAGCGTTAGCTCGTATTGTTCAGTCAATGCACTAAGTGCATTTAAGTCGCCGGCATACCTCGGCGCATTCTCCAAGAGGCGAGCCGCATTCGCCATATCTTCTTGCTGTAAAAATACCGTAATTTTTTGCAAATATTGCTGGTAAATTTCCGGGGTACGAGCTTGTAGCCATTCGTCATTTTCACCCACCAGGGACGTTAGTTCTTCTACCTCCAGCAGAAGGTCGGCCTCCCAGGTACGAGTAAACTCCAGTGTTTTAAGCAGGCTGGTAATATTTGTTCTGTGCTGCTCTACACGCAGCTGCATTTCAATTTCGCTACGCACGTCGTCTTCTGAAATGGTGGGGCCGTTATTCCCCCCCATATATAAATAACCAACCGTGGTGAGCAACGCAAGAATAACGACGGTAACGACACCCGCCTTAAAATAGGATTGACGCAACTGCGTCATCATGCCCCAAAACTCTTCTACGCTAGATGCACGCCCTTCCCTTTCGAAAGCCAGTGCTTTTTCCAACGCTTTCCATTGATTTTTCCTTAGCTGGGGAATGCGCTCAGGTTTTAGGCCCAACCGAGCTGCTTCATTTGCGTGAACTCTATCGAAGGGGTGACGACCGGTAAACATTTCGTAGGCTATACAACCCAGCGCATATATATCGTCGCGTACATCAGGCTCTAAGCCTTCCAGCATTTCTTTACTGGCGTATGCCGGGGTTAAGGCGCCTAAGTTGCCGGCATCAAATACGGTTTTATCCTCTGGGTCATCTTCATGTGTTTCTGTCGCCGCTACCGCGCGCGCAATACCAAAATCAAACACTTTGGCAAGGCCTTTACCGGTCACAAAAATATTGCCGGGCTTAAAGTCTGAGTGAATGATGTTTTCACCGTGGGCGTACATTAATGCCGCACATATACCTTCTAATACCCGCCAAGCATCCTCTTCCGGCAGGCCAGTAGCCTTGTATTGGCTAATAAGTTTGTCGAGTGGTTTTCCGTCGAGAAACTCCATGGTCATAAAAACGCTATCGCCGTCTTTGTCGAAGTCGAATACGTTTACGATGTTGGGGTGGGCAATTTTTTGGGTTTTTCGTGACTCTCTCTGCAGAGCAATAAAGGCTTCGGGATGAGACTTAAAGTCGTCACCCAATACTTTTATCGCAACGTAGGGGTCGCGGTCCTGCGCTTCTACTTTCAGTAGGTCTTTGGCTTTGTACACCATCCCCATGCCGCCAGCACCGAGCATTTCTTCAAAAATAAATCGATTTTTTAATATGTGCTTACGCGGGGTGGAGGCGGAAACCGAAGGGTTTGTTTGACCTGGCTCTAGCGACAAACCGGTAGGTGCACCATGACCACCAGAGGCTGGCGCGGCCGCTGGCGTACGCCGGCCGGGATTAAACTGGGTTTTGTCGCCAGCAGGAGGCCTTGCCTTTGGTTGAACTTTTGGCTGAATTTTAGTTTGATCACCGGCAGCCGGTTGGGCTTTGGGGCGTGCAGCGGTTCTGGTTTTGGTCGGCGCCTGCGGTATGCCCTTTTCTTGTAGCGCTCGATTAATTTGCCGTTGTTTTTGCTGCGCATGGCTGGCTATGCGTGTTTTATCGCTATCGGATAATGGCCGCTTAGCGGCTTTTTTAACTACGGTTGCGTCAGGTGATGGCGATGCTGGACGCGGCGACCTTTTTATAACCGTTGCATCCCCCGGAGCCTCCAGCGGTGTTTTTGCGGGCGTTTGTTTACCCTCTCCGTCCAGCGGTTTTTTAGCCGCCACACGCGTTTTTATCTTTGTTTTGTCAGTATCTTCGGGTGTATCCATATCGATCTCTAACAGCTCCCTGGCTCACCTTTCAGTACAATAAGTGAAACATTATCTCTAGCCTTACTCGCTAATGCGCGACGCATCAGCTCTTCGGCCGCGTCTTGCCCATTTCGCCACGCCAAGCACTCTTCCATGTCGGTGTATTCAATAGCGTTGTAGAGCCCATCACTGCATAACAAAAAGGTATCGCCAATTTGCAGACTAAAAATAGTGGTATCGACAAATACTTCGTTTTCACCGCCAACGGCGCGGGTAATAACATGGCTGTCGGGGTGGTCAATGGCCTGCTCCGGTGTGAGCATACCCATTTGCACCAGCTCTTCCACCTGACTATGGTCACGTGAAAGCTGCGACAAAACACCTCCGCGATAGCGGTATAAGCGTGAGTCTCCCACCCATAGGCAAACCCCTACCCGACCACGGGTAGCGAATAACACCACGGTACTGCCCATGGATCCGCCATTAAGCTTTTCTTCCGAATATTCTAGAATTTCCTGATTAGCCTGAATTAAGGCATCGTCGACCTCGTCGACTAAATCACTGAGTCGATCAGTATTTTCCAGTGTGTTCAATAACTCGGCCACTTTTTGTGAGGCAATGTCGCCCACCTCATGGCCACCCATACCGTCGGCGACAGCCCATAGGCTTATCTCCGGACGCATTATCAGGGTATCTTCGTTAACTTCTCGTACGCATCCTACGTCTGTCGCGCTAGCACCATGCCAGTCGATCGGACGAAATTCAGTATCACTCATTGGGATTTGATTCTTCTTCGTAGCTCAGCGGGTTTAAATAGTAGGGTTCGGGCCAGTCCCAGTTTTGCCACTGGCCTTCGAGCATAGCGGCACTACCGGTTGTGACGGGCAAGCCACGACCAACAAACAAGCAGGGTTCAACAAATTCAGAGCCCCGAGTAGACCACATGCTGTAACTGGCATAGGAATTTCGGAGACTGGCGTCCAGTAGCGCTGGTAAGCCTGCAAGAGGTGAGAGGTCTTCACCTTGTTGACGAACCAGCAGTGGCGACACTGGGTTAGCACCACCAAAAAGATTTTCCGTTTTAGTGTAAGCGGGGTTGGCCACTATCGCCGCACTATTAATGTCTTCAAGTAAGGTTTCAATATCCATTTCACCCTCAAGGGCCTGCAGAGCAAACTCTTCCATGGTGTCGAACCATGCTGTTTGCTCACACAATACCGCTACCGGGTTTGTTCCCGGTGGAATAGGCGAAACAATTGAAAAGGGGAAATAGCGACCCACGCGATCGACACTTGGCAGAAGTATGCCCGCCCAATTGTTTTCATCAATTACGCCCTCACTTAACACAAAACGCCAGATGGGGCTGGTAAGGTAAATATCTAGCCAGTCTTCACCCAATTGCGTTTGGGTGGAACTAACAAACAACTGCAACCAGTTGTCCCAGATATCGATAAACTGGGACGGAAGTTCCCGGCTGATAAAATCGCCGTGGGAAGGAAGCTTGCCAAAAAAACCTGTAGTGAACGCAGACACTAAATTGACTCCGGACACCGGAAAGAGGTAAGCCAAGAGCGATCCATTGGATTGTTCACGCTCTTCGCCTTCCCCTGATACAGAATACGGTGCTGTTCGTTATTACCGTCCATTACTTTGAAGCCAATGTTATACACATTAGCGCGGTTGGTTTTTTCAATGTCGGCAGAATCCATTAAGTGAAACCAAGACCATGGCCCGGTAAAAGAGCGATCATGTACTGCGTCGTTAAGGTCTTCAAAAATGACTCTTATGCGATTATTGTCGCTGGCACCAGACCAGTTAATATTTTTCCAAAACTTTGGCCCATGCTTATAAATAAGCCGCTCGTCGCCCAGCTCTAATACAAAACGAGCGTGGCTTTCTTTCATTCGATAAGGGCGCAACTCCAGTTGTATCTCAGGTGTTTCTGCATTGGTTCTAAATAGTACATTCTTAATATTCAGCCCCCGGCGTACCTGCCTCAACGTTTTATTAGAAAAGCCAATGCTGTACTTATCAACAACTTTGTTCGACCAGTTTTTGCGGGTATCGATAAAAGCCGCTATATAGTCTTTGTAAAACAGGTCCAACGTACCTGCGGGCTTAAAGAACGCAGCAAAATCAAACATGGCCATTTCATCTGCACTGCCACCGTTCAGCGGATACCGGCCAGCCAAGCCCTGCCTATAGCTCGTGTATACCTGGGCNTTCCATTCAACATTTACATACTGGCGGGCAGAACCCAATATAACCTTCCACGTTTCGTCGGCTAAGGTGGTTAACCACCGCTCTACCGGCTCAGGCTGATTTTTCGCATAAGCACGTAGCGACGTAATGGCATTTCCGCCACCGCTTTGAAAGCGTGCTTTGGCGATATCGAACGATTTTTTAGCCGGNTCTGGCGACATGGCCACCTCAGAAACGAACTCCTGCAATTGCTGCACCTTTTGCATAGCGCCATCAACGGGCGTAAGCCCACTGCGAGATTCGTGCAGCATTAAATGTAGTTCACGAAACTGTTTATCAACCCGTGTAGTTTCTACTTTACTGGCAGCAAAGGATTTTAAACGCCCCATTTTACTCTTGCTATTGCCTTCATCGCCGGCAGCAAGGTCTTGCAATACGGGCATAGTAAGCTGCGTATGCTCTTTGCCTACCTGAAGAATGGCCCGTAATGGTGAATATACCGGGTCGGCAAAACTCATCAATGCATCGTTAACTTGGTTAATGCTCGAAAACGATTTAACGTCAAGATTTTTGAACAACCTTGCCCAAGTACTAGCGTATTCGGCTAAGTAAAGTTCTTTGACTTCTTTACTGATTTCACCTAGATCTTCTTGAATAAAGTCAACGCGCTCTTTTTCGTCTTGCGCCAGTAACCAGCGTTCATTTTCTATATCGGCAATTAACGGTGATTCAGCGGAAAAGTCGAGATTCTCATACACACCAATAGTGTATAGCGCTGGAATTGAAAGTGTTTTACCTTCGGTTTTAAAATANGAACGAACCGATTCACCGAACTGATTAAGCATATCGACCGGATAACCGTATTCAGGGTTGTTCTTCGCGCGCTCGTATATGCGCTGCGATACCGGCACGCGTAAAAGTGTAGTGCGTGTATCAGCCACTAATCGCTGATTAAGCTCCAATGGTGCTAATGGCAAAGCCAACAGTTGATCTAGGTGAGCTTTTAGCTGCTGACGACGTGTTGCCTCACCTTGTAGGCCCGCATCCCACTGCCCGTGAAACCACTCTTTAACCAGCTCAGGCTCCATTTTGTCGAGCCGCTCAAACATCATGTAGATACGGAATGTGTTGTATAAATCTCCGCCTTTATGTCCTTGTTTAAGCGCACGCTCCAGATCGTCTACCAATCGAGGCAATAACAACTCACGCAATTTCAGTTCGTAAGCTTTATTCGCTTTCTCATCGATACGGCTATCGTAAAGCCCCATGCCCGACAACCAAGGGTGCTCTTCCTGATCGTAGACAATACTGGCTTTGGCCAGAGCATTAAGTGGTGGCAAGACCACACGAACGTCTTTGTTCCAGTCTTTTACTTTTTTCTCTTCTGCCGAAAATTCTTCAAGGTACCCATTCACTTCATTCATAGAAAGCGTTTGCCGGGTAAGCGCACCACTCCATACCAAACCAGTAGCCACCATAACAACGGCAAGCGTGGCATAAGTAGCCCGCTGCGCCCAACGTATAAAACGCTCGTAGCCAATATTAGAACCAACCAGTTCAGATTCGGGAAAAACCACATCGCGAAACAAGCGAGAAAGAAAAAAGCTTTTGCCCTGCTGCTGCGCCAGTTGTGCGGAATCGCGGGCGAAACCAAAATTGGCAGATACGGAGGACATCAACCGATCAATCGGTGTGCCGTCTTGGGTTCCGCTGGAAAAATATACGCCACGCAAATAGGGTTGAAACTGATAACGATTTTGCGAAAATGTTTGGCGGGTGAAGGAATCTACAAGATTTTGTAGGTTTTCCATCTGCTGGGGGAAACCATATATAGCGCCACGGCGTTTAGGGTCGCGCTCCTGATGCATTCGCCACAGTACACGGTCGTATAGCCGCTCTGTTAGCTGATCAAGCTGCTCCGAAATATAGTCGAAGTTTGGGCTTTGATTTGCCTTTGGCGCATTGGGTAGTGATACCCCCCATACTTGTTCTCGGTCATCGCGATTAAGGTCTTCAAAAAACTCCGAAAAGCCCGAAACCAAATCGGATTTGGTAAACATTAAATAAACAGGAAAACGAATTTGCAGCTTTTGCATTAATTCATCTAAGCGCGAGCGAATTGTTTTCGCATTTTGGATACGCTCGTCTTCGGTTTGTATTAACAAGTCTTGTAGGCTTATGGCCACTACAGCACCATTAATGGGCCGTCGACGGCGATTACGTTTGAGCAAACCAAGAAACCCTTCCCAGGCCGAGCTATCAACCACTCGGTGACTATCTTGGGTTGTATAGCGACCTGCGGTATCGATAAGCACGGCTTCGTTGGTAAACCACCAGTCGCAGTTTCGAGTACCGCCCACGCCCTGCAGCGCACCTTTACCAAATTTTTCCGCTAACGGAAAATCCAAGCCAGAATTAACAAGAGCCGTAGTTTTACCCGAACCAGGGGGGCCTACAATAATGTACCAAGGCAGCTCATAAAGTGCTTTTTGACCATTGCCACCAAATTTGCGTTTCTTTAAGGTTGCCAGCGCCTGGCCAAAACGTTGATTAATTTGTTGGATTTCCTCCACCACCTGCGAAGAAGAACCCGTGGTAGTTTCTTTCTGGTTTTTCTGAATATCGTCTACCAGGCTGTTATTTTGTTTCTTCGCCCGCCATTGAATGCGTAGGTTATTAAGCCCCCAAATACCCACTAATATGAGAATACAAACAAGCCTGGCTGTAGTGCTCGCCAACGGAGCCGTATTGCTTTCACCAAATTTGGTATAGGGCCCGGCAAACCAAATAAGTAGCGCAATAAGCAGCAATGCCATTGCAGTAATAAAGGCGGGGCTGAAAATAACAGAAGTAAATTTTTTCATATCGTATGTTTACGGCCATGGCGGCATAAATACCACCAGCAAAAAGATAGTGTCAGTTTTATTTATTCTGGGTGTTGTTCGTTTCTTCGGGTTGCTCTGCAACAATAACGTCCAGCTGCTCAACAACAGGGGCTGCTCGTTCCCACAACCAATAACGAAACCCTGAGAATCCAAACAACATCAAAGCAACTACTACCGTTACCGCTACCCAAACAGGCACATACTCAGCGAGTGTTTTACTGGTTTTGCCCAACCCCTGCCAACTGGTGGCTAGATCGCGTTCGTATTCACCTCGGTAACGACGAATAATGGTAAACAAGTCATCACGAATTTGCTCAATTGCATCTCGCCCCCTTGCCATTAAACGGTATTTACCCTCAAAGCCCATGCTTAAGCACACGTAAAACAACTCGAGCATATCGATATTTTCGGCAGGCGATTGCCGCATGCGATCTAAAATTTGGAAAAACTTTTCGCCGCCCGATGTTTCGTTGTGGAACACAGAAAGCAGTGTTCGCTGCGCCCATGCGCTCTCGCTTCCCCAAGGTGTATTTAAAACGGATTCATCGAGCATCGAGCACAGTATGTAACGGGCAGAAAGCGTAATTTCCTGACGAATACCCGCCTCTCGCGCTCCGGCTTCAAACGTGCGCAACTCATTACAGAGACGGTTGTGCAACCCGGCGGGGTCAACATGGGTCATGGAATGTCGCGTTTTTTCGTATACGGCAATCAAGGTACCGGCCAGATTAACCAGCGGGTTTAGGCCTTTACCCTTGGCAAAATCCGCCGCTTGAACATCGGCCACGGGTGCGGCTGAGGTATGCCGAGGAACATTCTGCCCCTGCCCTGCTCCCGCTCGCTGACCACCGCGTGCGGCACCCGGTCGTGGACGCATAACAGTGCGGTCTCCGCCAGAACGATCACCTCCTGGCGTGGGCTGACGGAAAACTGTTTTATCGTTATTCGACATGACTGGCCCCAATTATTGTCGTATTGCCCAAAATTCCAATTCAATTCCGGGGAAATCACCCCCCACACTGAACAGCAAATCCGCCAGAGGTTGCTAGCTCACGCCAAAGAGGCGTTTGTTTTTCAAGTTCGAAATAGCTATAACCAGAACGAAACGGAATTTGACGTGGCGCTACAGGTAAAGGTTTTATTTCAATACCGGGCATAGCCGCATTCACTAATTGGCGAATACGCTCTACCGGGCCAATTTTTATTTGTGCAGGTAAACGGGTACGTACAACCTCTTCCGCCACATCGGCCCTAACGGCGAGCACATAAGAAGCTGATGTGATGAGTGTTCGATCTGCAATTTCAGACACCCGAATGCCGTATTTCTTCTCTACTAACGGCAATGAAATGGCTGATTGCTCATACACCATCGACAAACTGGAGCGCATCGCATTCATTAAACCGGTAAACGACAATTGTAAGTTTTGATGTAAGTAAGACGGAAATTCGGCCGGCCGCTTATCGCTGTTGGTGAATGTACTGATTTCACCGGCAATTTGAATAATTTCACGATACAGTTGTAACGGATGAAGCCCCTGCACCTGCGATAAGTGACGCACCAGCGGCTCTACACGGTTAAGGAACTGCAGCATCATGTAATCGGCAATTTCGGCGGTGCCACCACGCGCCGTATCCGCAAGCCGGCCTGCGATAGCCTGGCCTCGCTGATTAAGCAACCCCACAACTTCCGTTAGAAACCCCGTGAGCCTTGAAGAACAGCGGCAATCCAAACAGGAAAGAATAAACTGATCATCAAGAAAAACCTCTTGGTCATCACGTATTTCTGCCACTTTTAGTACGCCAATGCAGGCATAGCCACTGCGGTCATCGGTTTCCAATAACAACTTCAGTCGCAGCTTACCTATATCCAGTTTGTGTGCTTCACCACCCTCTTTGGTTACATCACGTATTTCATGCTCAGTAGAATAGTAACGAGCCAAACCTTGCATGCTATCTTCCGGCAACACATCAACCGCGCCCGGTCGACGCAGGGGCACGGCGATATAGACAGGGCAATTCACCGTGTTTACCGGCACATCCATCACCGGCGGTACATCGTCTACATCGGGTGCACTAAAGGGCGTGCCATCGGGTAATACGCCACGGGCTTTTATCACAGAAATTTTGCCTAAGCTTCAGCAACTGCTGGTCTATCTCAAACTCCTGAACCCCCCAATGAAATTCTGCAGTGGCATCGAGACGATGATTTATATAGCGCTCGAAATAACGTTCTTGCTGCTGAAAGTGCTGCGGGTTTAAAAACATCCCCTCTTTCCAGACAACCTTACTTTCTAGTGACATACGGGCTTCTCGTTATTTATTTTCCAGAAAGATGCGATTGCCTGAAAGGCGAATTTTGACCGCATTCCGCAGAATATTGTTGGTTGTTATAGGAACAACCACTTTGTAACCAGCGTTTTTGTAGTTAAAAAATTCTGCATATAACGCGATGTATTGCGTTTCTGGATTAAGCACAAACTGCTCTTCGCGACTATCACCCGGCGCTAGGCGTTTTAGCTCTTGCTTGGCAATTAAGTCTTTACCCAGTACCTCTTCATCGCGCTCGTAAACCGCTAGAAAATCGGCTTTATCGAGCATTTTGGTATCCTTAAGCTCATACAAGCGTACGAATACCGGAGAGGGTTTGCCAGACTCATCGGGATTAACATCGGAATCTGCACTCACAATTAATTTCAAATCGGTATCGAGGTTGAGCACCCCTCCTACTTTGCTGTTCATGGAGGAGCAAGCAGAAAGAAACACAAGAAAACACAACAGCCCCCCGGCTGTGAGGTGTCTTAACATAATCATCTCCTAATTTTAGCTAACGGCCGTTATTACCCGGCTTGTTTTATTTNTCTTCGTTATTTCGTGCTGACATTAACTGAAACAGCTGGTCTTCGTAAGCGCGTACAAATTCATCGCCAAATAGATTCTGAAACGACTGCTCCATGTTGTCGATAAAACTCTGGTAATAATCGGTGTAGCTCGCCCAATACCGCGCCTTTTGCATACCAGGAATTACTACGCCCTTGTTTTGTTTATCAAATTGACCTTCCAACGCTCCAGGGTCGAAATGTTCAATCATTTTGGAAAAAGCGGCTCTAATACCCGCAATAATGGCCACCTGGTGCTCTGCAATCGCGTTAAAGCCCTCGGAAAAAGACTCCACCGGCCCTTTATAGGCTTTGCTTTTGCGAATGAACATGTTTTCCAGCGCTTCATGCGCATCCGCCGAAAATTTGAGCGGATTATTTTCGATGGGCTGAATGGTTGTAACATTCATTCGAAATTCATTCTTGATACTGGCACGTGAACGTAACACTCGCATCATACCCTCTACAACCACGGGCATGAGCTCGCCAATAATACCCGCCATCTCTACCTGCTCCTTCGCCGACAGGCTTTGCGCGTCTAACCCCATGGCATCGAGCAGGGTTTTACCCGTGTGACGCTCCAGCGCAACCGCTTGCGAGGCCTTTTTAGCGGCAGGCTTAGGCGCAGCCTGCGGGGGTACGGGTTTGGTTTTTGGCGTTTTTCGTACCACGTGATTCGGTTGCGAGATATCGCGCCGTGCCGCCCTTGCTGCAGCGGGCCGGGGCCTTGCGGCTGGTTTGGGCTGAGGTGGCTGCGGCCTTGGAGGTTCGGCTTCCAACTGTATAGGTGCCGCTGTGGGCGGGGACCCCATACCGAGATCATCTTCCCAGTCTTCGGGAATTACGCTGCCCGCAGCCGCCGGCAACTCAAACGAGCCCGCCATTGGGTCGGCGTTGTCTGAAAAAGTGTTCTGGCCATAAGGAAATGACTCGGCTGGCGCATCCGGATTAAGACTTAATCCAGGCTCAAATGGCGTAGAAGCTGCACTAAAAGGGTCGGCAGCCACTTTGTCGAGCGCGGCCAATGGGTCGGTTTCAATTGCTCCCAGATCGTTGGGAACTCCGCCTTCATTTGTACCAAAACTATTGCCAAAAGCCAGCGGATCGGAACCGGTATCGAGTGGGAGCGGCGCAGAATCAAACGGGGAGGCCGGGCTAGAGAACGGGTCTAGGCCTGAATCACCAACAAAATCTGAACTGGCTGAATCCAGTTGAACAGCAAATTTGTACTCACCCAACTCTATTTTATCGCCATTTTGGAGCTGAACTTTGGATCCACGGCCCAGGGGCTCTGGGGAACCATTCATAAATGTACCGTTGGTACTCAGATCGGTGAGGTAATACTGACCAGCCTCATAAGAAAATTCACAATGTCTGCTAGACAAAAATCGCTCGGGATCATCCAAGACCCAAGAGTTATTTTCACCTCGACCGAAAGAGCCACCCTGCTCCGAAATAGTTTTACTCGCCTCGGAAATTACCGCTCCCTGAGGCGACTCGACTACCTCCACTTTTAATACCATCTAATGACTTCCGTATTTTTTTCTATAGAAAATATCATTAATTGCGAAAACCGGACCCGGCTATTGCGCCATTATGCAAGCGAAATACGTGAAACGAATCACAAGTTACACAATTAAACTTCTCGCACGAACTCCTGTTCTACATGCCACCCCAGTATATTCTGTGGCAGAACGCTATTCAAAACAAAGTTGGCCGCCAGCGCTCGCTTAGAGCACCGAAACCGTCAACTAAAACACAAAAAGACCGGAAATAGGTACGTTAACACATGAAACCATTCTCGCTCCAGCCAATGCAGGCGATACTAAAAACCTCCGCACACAATTGATTTATAAGCATTTATTAGTTGCATAAAAGACCGAGCAGTAAATAAAAAAACAGTCTTAATCACCTACCCCTGCATTTTTCATTCATGTACGCTTTACCTTGCTGCGGCTGCCATACAAACAAAACCGTTAATTTACATGCCATTAAGTTGCTTTATGCGCTCTTAACTCACAGATTGGGCTGTTTGTTCTTTTATATACACAGCACATTGGTTGCACTTGCTTTTATATGGGTAACTAATACAAAATGCGCCAAGGAAGAAATAAGAAAACCGCCCTGACGTCACGCAGGACACGTAAGGAAGAAAAATGACATCCGCCGCACTCTTTGATCTTGATCAGATACTCACACCCATCGATGGGGAGGTGAATACCGGTGTAGACGTTCGTTTAGATGCATCCCCTACTTCTTTATACCAAACAATTAAACTTGCTCGAAGCTCTGCCCGTGCCGCTGAAAGAAACAGCATTCACGATGGTAATACATCTGAAGCCGACGAGCACTGGCGTACCATTCGTACCAATGCCCCCAACATTTTGCTTAACCAATCCAAAGACCTTGAAGTAGCCTGCTGGCTTACCGAGTCGGCGTTGCGTGCAAACGGCTTTCAAGGCTTGCGCGATGGCTTCAGCATTATTCATGGCCTTGTTGAAAATTTTTGGGACAACCTGCACCCCATGCCCGATGAAGATGGCTTGGAAACGCGGGTTGCCTGTCTCGCTGGCTTAAACGGCGAAGGTGCAGAAGGTGTTTTGATCGCGCCCATTCGTAAAACCATAATTACCGGCGGCAATTCCGTTGGCCCTTTTACCTATTGGGAATACCAGCAAGCACTGGAGTGCCAAAAGTTACCGGACGAAAAAGCCAAGCAGGCAAAAATAGAAAAGCTCGGGTTTAGCCTCGACAACATTGAAACCGCCGTTCGTGAAACCGATAACCAATTTTATGAAGATATGCGCGATGACCTCAATGTGGCCATTGAGCAATATAGAAAAGCAAGCACCCTTCTTGATGAACACTGCGGTGCTTTCGACGCACCGCCTACCCGCACCATTTTAGAGGTGCTCGAAGACTGTCTCGGCGCGATCAACCACCTAGCTCGAGACAAACTCGCCATTCAAGAAGAGCCGGTAGAGAACGAAGAGACTGTAGAAACGGAAGATGGCACACCCGCCGCAACGAAGGCTGGTGTTCCTGCTCAAATTAATAACCGCGAAGCAGCATTTAAACAACTGCACGAAATCGCAGAGTTTTTTCGTAAAACAGAACCCCACTCACCGGTCTCTTATGTGTTACAAAAAGCAGTTAAATGGGGCCAAATGCCACTTAACGAACTTATTCTCGAACTTATACCGGACTCATCCTCCAGAAGCCATTACAGCGAGCTGACCGGCGTACTTGCGGATGACGACTAACACAAATTCCAACCTGGAGATTATTGACAATGTCAGAAAGTATACAAGATAAACTTGGGCGTGTAAGGAAAGCCCGCGTGCACATTACCTACGACTTGGAAACCAGTGGTGCCGTCGTAGAGAAAGAACTCCCATTTGTAATGGGTGTAATGGGTGATTACTCCGGTGACAACACCGAAGGTAAAAAAGCCCTAAAAGATCGTAAATTCGCCCAGGTGGATCGAGATAATTTTAATGAGCTAATGAGTAAAACCAACCCCCAGTTAAACCTCAAGGTTGAAAATACACTCGAGGGCGATGGCAGCGAAATGTCTACCAGCCTTAGCTTTAATAGCATGGAAGATTTCGAACCACAAAAGCTGGTTGAGCAGATTGATCCATTGAAAAAGCTTATGGAAACCCGCAACCAGCTCCGTGACCTGTTAACCAAAGCAGATCGCTCCGAAGACCTGGAAAATGTGCTAGAAGAAATTTTGAGCAATACCGCATCATTAAGCAGCTTGTCTGGTGAGCTGGGCGTAGAAGAAGAGGAAGCCAAAGATGGCGAATAACGAAGAACAACTTGAGTCGCAAGAAGCCGGTGCAGCAGAAGCGACCGAAGCGAGCTTTCTCGAGCAGGCTATATCTGCCACTAAGCAAACGCCTCGCAACGAAACGGAAGAACTGTTAAAAACGCTCACAAAAGAAGCGACCAAAGGTACTGTGAAATGGGATAAAAACCTGAGCATTACCATTAGTTCGGCTATTGCAGCCATCGACAAAGTTATGTCCGACCAGTTGTGCGCAATCATGCACAGTGAAAAATTTCAGAAGCTAGAGGGCTCCTGGCGCGGCCTGCAATATCTGGTTATGAACTCCGAAACAAGCTCGCAACTTAAAATGCGCGTTATGAATATCAGCAAAAAAGAGCTTACTCGAGATTTGGAAAAAGCGGTTGAGTTTGACCAAAGCCAAATCTTCAAGAAAATTTACGAAAGCGAATTTGGCACCGCCGGTGGTGAGCCTTACGCCGCGCTCATTGGTGANTACGACTTCTCCGCGCACCCAGATGACCTTTCCCTGCTCTCAAAAATGTCTAACGTTGCGGCGGCAGGTTTTTGTCCGTTCGTTTCNGCAACAGCCCCAGAAATGTTTGGTTTTGAATCTTTCACCGAGCTTTCCAAGCCTCGTGATTTAGAAAAGATTTTCGAATCTGCAGAATACATTCAATGGCGCAGCTTCCGTGAAAGCGAAGACTCCCGTTTTGTTACGTTAACCATGCCTCGCACACTCGCTCGCCTCCCCTACGGTGAGGCCACCAAGCCGGTGGAAGAATTTAACTTCGAAGAAGCCAACGTAACCGCAGACGGCAAGCACCTAGAAAGCGAGCACGACTCCTACTGCTGGATGAACGCTGCCTACACATTAGGTACAACGCTCACCAAGGCATTCGCAAATTACGGATGGTGTACCACCATTCGCGGTGCTGAGGGCGGTGGTAAGGTAGAAGGTTTACCCAGCCACGTATTTATGAGNGATGACGGCGATGCCGATCAGAAGTGCCCCACCGAAATCGGTATTACCGACCGTCGTGAAGCTGAGCTTAGCAAATTNGGCTTCCTGCCTTTGTGTCACTACAAAAATACAGACTACGCGGTATTCTTTGGTGCTCAAACCACACAAAAGCCGAAAAAATTCGACGATCCCGATGCTTCCGGCAACGCAGCCATTTCTGCGCGCCTGCCTTACATTATGGCTACATCGCGCATTGCCCATTTCTTAAAAGTTATGGCACGCGACAAGATTGGCTCCTTTATGGAAGCCGACGAAGCCGAACGCTGGCTGAACACCTGGCTTAGCCAGTACGTTAACGGCACGCCCGGCGCCAGTGCCGAAATGAAAGCCAAATATCCTTTAGCTGAAGCGAGAGTGGAAGTAAAAGAAGTACCAGGCCAACCCGGCGTGTTTAACGCAGTGGCTTATCTTCGCCCGTGGTTACAAATGGAAGAACTTACTGCGTCTCTCCGCCTAGTAGCCAACATACCCAAGGTTGGGTAATAACGCATCGGCTTACTGTATGCACAAGGGAGCCTTTTGGCTCCCTTATTTGCGGAATGATCAGGATTGTAGTTTGTGACCGCACCATCTCTACCACTATCAAGCTCAGCGCCACCCAGCGCCATCGACCTAGAGGAACTGTGCAGCTCCAGCCCGCATATCGTTTCCCTACAAGCGTTTCTCGCCGAAAACAATGCGGTTAAAGGCTTGAGCTACTTCCTAAACGAATACTGCTCCAACCCCATAACCAGCACAGAAGATATATGGCACAGCATAGACCAGGCCATTGCCCATATTGACGAGCAAGTGAATAGTCAACTTAACGCCATCATCCATCATTCGAATTTTAAAAAGCTGGAGGCCTCTTGGCGGGGCTTGTGGTATTTAGTTATTCAGGCCGAAGGTATTCGCAACCTCAAAATTAAAACGCTGGATGCAAAATGGTCGGAAGTGAGTAAGGATATTGAGCGTACGCTCGATTTTGACCAAAGCCAGCTGTATAACAAAATTTACAGCGAAGAATACGGCACTCCCGGTGGCGAACCTTACGGTGTCATTATCGGTGACTATGAAATTACGCATAAAACCACAGCCAAATCCCCACATGATGACATTGCCACACTGAGCGGCCTCGCCGATATCGGCTCAGCGGCTTTTACGCCCTTCGTTCTCAGTGCAACCCCTGAATTACTGGGAGCAGANACCTTTTCGGANCTTGGTCAGGGCACCCCATTAGCCGATATCTATGCACAGCAGGAGTATATTCGCTGGCGTAGCCTGCGCGAAAAACAAGAGGCCCGTTTTATTGGCCTAACCCTACCCAAAATTTTAATGCGCACACCCTATCAAAAAACGCACGGCAGTTATAAAGGGCTCACATTTCGTGAAAACATAACCGGCGATACTCAGGAATCCTACCTATGGGGCAATGCCGCTTATGCCTTCGGCGGTATTTTAATTCGTGAGTTCGCAAGCGTTGGCTGGTTTGGGCATATTCGCGGCGTTCCACGCGATCTTCTTGGTGGTGGCTTGGTAACCAATTTGCCTCTAGATGAATTTACCACCGATGGTGACGGCATTGCCTACAAGCCAGTAACCGATATTCTAATCACCGATTCGCTAGAACGAGAAGTAAGCGAATTGGGTATGGTTCCATTGTGCAGTTGCTACAACACACCCTTTACAGCGTTNTATAGCAACCAATCTGTGCAAGTACAACCTAAAAACAAACGCAGNCAGCAGGCGATTAACTTTAAATTATCTACCATGCTGCAACACGTATTATGTGCCTCGCGGGTAGCACACTACATCAAAGTTATGATCCGCGATAAAGTAGGCTCATTTATGTCGGCCGAAGAATGCCAAACTTTTTTGCGCAGCTGGCTGATAAAATACACCACCGGCCGACACGACCTAGAGTGGGAGCAGCAAGCACGTTATCCGTTGCGCGAAGCCGATGTAAACGTACGGGAACACCCGGAAAAACCCGGAAAGTATCTGTGTGTTATACATCTGGTGCCCCACTACCAAGTAGACCAAATGGTTTCTGAGCTCGAGTTAGTAACCGAATTAGTGCAGTCGAGTTAAGTGAGGACTACCCGTTGGCCAGAATAGATAAAAATAAAAATTTGCGTCCGTCAATTCTCGACAGGCTAATTGACAGCGACCCAAGAAGCACTCAGGAAGTTGAACCCAGCAAACACCAACAGCTAAGGGATCTACGTAAGAGTGTAAAGCGCGATCTGGAAAGCCTGCTCAACACTCGCTATCGCATTATTTCGCCACCAGAAGAACTGACACAATTGGAAAGCTCCATTTTGAATTACGGATTAGCCGACCTAGCCACAGTCAACATNACCGACTTGGCCAAACGCCGCGAATTTACGCGAAACCTAGAAGGCCTGCTAAAACGCTACGAGCCTCGCTTTAAAACAGTGAACGTTAATTACCAAGAAAACCCAGACAGCAGTGACCGCACCCTACGTTTTAGAATAGATGCAACCATCTACGCCGACCCTTCACCGGAAGTGATTGTTTTCGACTCTGTACTCGAACCGGTTTCCCGCACAGTCAATATTGAGGAATCCAACCATGTCTGATGAATTGCTGCCCTATTATGAAAAAGAACTAGCGTTTATTCGCCAGATGGGCTCGGAGTTTTCTCGCGAAAACCCAAAAATAGACGGGTCGNTTGGGGATCAATAACGACACCATTGAAGACCCACATGTCTCCAGACTTGTCGAAAGCTTCGCTTATNTAAACGCGCGCATACAGCATAAGCTAGATGACGATTTCCCAGAGCTTACCGACGCCCTGCTAAACGTCGTTTTCCCACATTACCTTCGCCCTATTCCATCACTTACCATGGTGGAATTTACAGCCGATCAAGAACAGCTCGAGAGCAAATACACTGTAGAAAAAGACACCGAAATTGAAACAGAGTATTTTCAGGGTGAAAATTGCCGTTTTTCTACCTGCTACCCCGTTGAGCTATACCCCATAGAAATCACCAAAGCGACGCTCATTGGCCGGCCGTTTCTAACGCCTGGCGCCGACAAAATGTCTAACTGTGCCAGTGTACTCAAATTGAGTATTAAAACGTTTAACAGCGATATTGAAATTAAAGACATTGGCCTAGATAAGCTACGCCTTTACCTTAAAGGGCAACCTCAACATGTTCACCCGCTTTACCAAATGTTACTTAGGGAAACACACCAAATTGTACTTACTGGGTCTGAAGACGATTTACAGCCCACCTACCTCGACAGTACGGCACTACAGCCGGTAGGCTTTACCGAGAACGAAGGTTTACTTTCCTATCCAGAAAATTCATTTCTAGGCTACCGTCTCTTAACCGAGTATTTTGCTTTCCCCGATAAATTTATGTTTATCGACATATGCAATCTATCTAAACACCTTCCAGAGAACGCCAGTGATCAACTGGATATTTACATTTATCTCAAAGACAGCAATATCGAGCTGGAACACAATATTAGTGAAAAAACATTTGTGCTGGGCGCAACGCCCGCAGTAAATATTTTTAACTTAAAATGCGACCCGATTAAACTTGACCACACCCAAACGGAATACCATTTACTGCCCGATTCGCGCAGGCCAAAAGGCTTTGAAGTCCAGTCTGTTGAAAAAGTTGTTGCCTCCACATCCAGTGGCGACAAAACAGACTATTTACCTTTTTACGGTATTAGGCATGAACATAAAGACCCCTCAGACCATGCCTATTGGTTCGCTACCCGCCGACCGGCAAAATCGGGTTTTGGCGAGCGCGACGAAGGTACCGATGTATACCTCAATTTAGTGGACCTAGAGTTTAACCCCAATATTCCACACGATCGCACACTGTCAATTGAAGCCGTTTGCAGTAACAGAGACCTGCCAACCAAACTACCTTTTGGTGTAGACCAACCCAAATTGCAGTGCAGCAACAGCGCGCCACCCTGCTCCAAGATTCGATGCCTTACAAAACCTACACCGGTTATTCGTCCACCGTTAAAAAATCATGCTCGATGGCGATTACTATCGCACCTGAATTTAAACCACCTGTCATTNACCGGTGGTGGCAAAGCAGCAGACGCCTTAAAAGAAATATTACGACTTTACGATTTTACTGAAACGTCAGTTTCTCGCGCACTCATCGATTCCATTTTGGCCGTTGATGCCCATGCCATTAGTGCGCCACTACCCATTAATGGCCACACCACCATGTGTCGTGGTGTGGAGATAGATATACTACTCGATAACGCCCTACTGACTGGCAGTAGTAGCTTTTTATACGCCAGCGTACTGGAACACTTTTTTGCCGTTTATTGCTCAGTAAATTCATTTACTCGGGTACTCGTTAAACTTAAAAACAAAGATGATTATTTAAAAAAATGTCCACCAAGAGCCGGCGAAAAAGTCTTTCTGTAATTGACCGGCTCATTCGTGAGCCAGGACAATTCTGTTTTACTCAAGCGGTGAGGCTGCTAGAGCGGGCGTCTACTTATCGCAACTTTGGCGCTGGCGAAAATCGCAATACACGCACTATTGGCAGATTCGCCCCAGCAGAAAGGGAATCGATAAGGTTCGAAAGCAATTCGTCACTGTCTTTTCCTGAGTCAGATATTCAACTCATTAAAGATGAGCCTCAAGCATACAAACCGAGTACCTGGCGCGTACTGGTGAACTTTATCGGCCTAAATGGAGCCATGGGTATTCTGCCCTTCCACTACAGTGAACTTGCGATACAACGATTACGAAAAAAAGATGCCAGTTTTGTCCGCTTTCTAAATCTTTTCAATCACCGCATCACATCTTTATTTTATCAGGCTTCGATTAAGTATCGATTACCACTGCAATATGAAACCCAGCGGCTAGAAAGAGAAAAAAGACAATCACTTAACGTT
>Ga0065722_100219_pt1 | contig 24396 bp, 19 predicted proteins | sample BansetMetagenome_FD_59109 | JGI IMG/M metagenome (GOLD analysis project Ga0065722, IMG submission 59109) | Bankia setacea gill microbial communities from Puget Sound, Washington, USA - Caecum Enriched | ecosystem: Host-associated > Mollusca > Digestive system > Ceca | place: United States... | reverse complement strand
TGCTGTGAAGCCTTGGACATTGCTAACAGCTTTAACCCAAACAGCTTAAGTTCTTGGGGTGACCGTTTGATCAATGGCGCTAACGGCATTGCATCTACCTCACGTAAAGCTACCGTTTTTGGCGGTAGCAACGGTTCTAGTTCTTCTTCAAGCTCTTCTAGCTCGTCTTCATCTTCTAGCTCAAGCTCTTCAAGTTCTAGCAGCTCTTCAAGCTCGTCTTCTTCTAGCTCTTCGACTGGTGGTGCTTGTACCGAACAGTGTAAGTGGTATCAAGATGACCCACGTCCTTTGTGTGCTAACCAAACTAGCGGTTGGGGCTACGAAAATGGTCAGAGCTGTATCGGTCGTACCACTTGTGAATCACAAGGCGGCAACGGTGGCGTTATAAGCTCTTGTGGCAGCTCATCTTCAAGCTCTAGCAGCTCTTCAAGCTCTTCTTCAAGTTCTAGCAGCTCAAGTTCTTCAAGCAGCTCGTCTTCAAGCAGTTCTTCAAGCTCTAGCAGCTCATCGTCNAGCTCTAGTTCATCTAGCTCAAGTAGTTCTTCTACCGGCGGTAACGGTGGCCAGCAGTGTAACTGGTACGGTACTAACTACGCGTTGTGTGCTAACCAAGATAGCGGTTGGGGATACGAAAGCAACCAGAGCTGTATCGGTCGTACTACTTGTGAATCACAAGGTGGTAACGGCGGTGTAGTTGGCGGTTCTTCTAGCTCGTCTTCTTCATCTTCTAGTTCTTCGTCTTCTAGCTCGTCGTCTTCATCTTCGAGCTCAAGCTCTTCAAGTTCTAGCAGCTCATCAAGTGGCGGCACTGGCGGTACCTGTAACTGGTACGGCTCTAGCTATCCACTATGTACCAACACTAGCAGTGGTTGGGGATGGGAAAACAATGCGAGCTGTATCGCTCCTAGCACTTGTAATTCTCAGTAATTATATGAGCTAGTCACCATTCGTTTTTTGAATGATGAGAAAAAAGCAGGGCCTTAGGGCTCTGCTTTTTTTTTGCCCGTATGAATTGCGGGAGCAGCCGCTATACTAGCCACCGTTTCAAATTGATAAAAAGAGTAGTTGCCGTGAAAGTAGGTCAAGTGTTTACCGGAACCGTTAGAGATTTAGCTAGCGATGGCCGTGGCGTGGTAGTGAACCCGGACGGTAAAACGTTTTTTGCTGCAGGCGTTTGGCCGGGGGAGAAGGGCGAGTTTCGCGTTACCGGTTTAAAGGGCCGGGTAGGTTTCGCAAAGTTGTTAACCCTTGATATGGCTAGCGCTAACTCAAAACGGGTAACGCCAGCGTGCCAGTATCACGGTATCGACGACGCCAGTTGTGGCGGCTGCCCTTGGATGTTTATGGACTATGAAGAGCAGTTAAACGCCAAACAACAACGCGTAGCGCAGGCGATGCAAAGGCTGGACGCCGTGGCCAGCGTACAGCCGATTATTGGCTCTGCGAAAACCTTAGGCTATCGCAATCGTGCGCAATTCAAATCCAATGGTCCAAAGTTGGGATATGTTGCCTTGGCTAGTAATAATCTTGTTGATGTTGCCGAGTGCCCAGTGTTAACACCCCACAACAACACGACGCTAAAAGATCTCCGTGTAGAGTTGCCCAATAACGCTTGGCGGCCAAAGTCTAAGCAGCAGTGGGTCACCTTGGATATCGATGAAAGCGTTACGGCGAGTAATGCCAGTGTTAATGCGCGCTTGCCGTTTCAGCAGGGCAATGACCAGCAAAACAAAGTAATGCAAGATTGGTTGGCTGGAATGCTTGAGACTTTTCCAACATCTTTAAAAGTGTTGGAGCTGTTTTGTGGGTCTGGCAACTTAACTAAAATAATCGCGGCTGCGGGCTTTACCAAGATAACCGCGGTTGAGGTGATCGATACCGCGCTGGAACAGTTGCGAGAGCAAGATTTGGCTGGTGTTGAAGTATTGGCCTGCGATATTTATAACGAGTACAAACTGGGCCCGGTGCGCGTTGCGTTTAAAAAACACGATGTCTTGGTGTTAGACCCGCCCCGTGACGGCTTAAAAACCTTGCCGATATTAATGCCGGGTAAGCCCAAGTTTAAACATATTTTTTATGTCTCCTGTGACTTGGCCACCTTCACTCGTGATGCGGGCGTGTTAATTGAAAAGGGCTACAAGCTGAATTCTGTGCAGCCGCTCGACATGTTTCCGCAAACGCAGCATATTGAGTTGATGGCGCATTTTAGCCTTTAGCTGATTCGCTTTATCAAACCCAACATTCAACAGCGTCGAGTCTGATAAAGCATCGTGTAGCGTCGCTGATCTAAACTGAATTAGCTCGACAAAGCTTTCGCATGGTAGGCGATATGGTCGGCGATAAAACTCGCGATAAAAAAGTAACTGTGGTCGTAGCCGGGCTGAAAGCGAAGCGTAAGCGGATGCTGGTTAGCCTCACACGCCTGTTGCAATAACTCGGGCTTCAATTGCTCCTGCAAAAAGCCATCATCTTCCCCCTGATCGATAAACAGTGGTGTTTTACACTCACTTTTACCAACCAGTGAACAGCTGTCGTAAGTTTCCCATAGGCGCTTATCGCTACCGAGATAACCCTGCAGCGCCTTGTGCCCCCAGGGGCAATTAATTGGCGAGCAGATTGGCGCAAACGCAGAGATTGAACGATATAGTTGAGGGTTCTTCAAGCCTAACGTAATGGCGCCGTGCCCCCCCATTGAATGCCCGAAAATACCGCTACGCTGGCCGTCTACGGGGAAATTGCTCTCCACTAATTGCTTTAACTCTGTGGTGATATAAGTTTCCATTTTATAGTGAGACGCCCACGGCGTTTGTGTTGCATCTAAATAAAAACCGGCGCCTTTACCGAAGTCGGTGGCGGTTTCATCGTCGGCAACGTCTTCACCTCTTGGGCTNGTGTCGGCGGCCACAATTGCAATGCCATNTTCNGCGGCATAGCGTTGTGCACCTGCTTTTTGGACGAAGTTTTCGTCGTTGCAGGTAAGCCCAGACAGCCAATACAGCACGGGTACAGGCTTTTCTGGCGAAGCATTTTCTGGCAGATAAATAGAAAAACGCATACTGCAGTTGAGAGTGCTGCTTTGATGCTGGTAGCGTAATTGAGTGCCGCCAAAGCATTTTTGATGAGCGATTTCGAGCATTTAGGTAACCCTGAATATTAGTGAGGCTTGCCCCTAGCGGCGTAAGTGACCGGCTAGGGGAGCTGAGCTTTCGCAGACTTAGTCGCTGGAATTAATAAACCACCACGGAGCGGATACTCTCGCCGCTGTGCATTAAGTCGAAGGCTTTATTGATGTCATCAAGTGGCATGGTGTGGGTGATAAGGTCGTCGATATTAATTCGGCCGTCCATATACCAGTCGACAATCTTAGGTACGTCGGTACGGCCGCGAGCGCCACCAAAGGCGCTACCGCGCCACGAACGCCCGGTTACCAACTGAAAGGGTCGAGTGGAAATTTCTTGGCCTGCGCCAGCCACGCCGATAATACAGCTCTGCCCCCAACCTTTATGGCTGCATTCTAAGGCTTGACGCATAACATTGACGTTGCCAATACATTCAAAGCTGTAATCAACACCGCCATTGGTTAAATCAATAATGGCTTCAGTAACATTGCCTACTTCTTTGGGGTTTACAAAATCCGTCATGCCAAACTTACGGCCAAGGGCTTCTTTAGCAGGGTTGGTATCGACGCCGATAATGCGCGAAGCACCTACCATGCGGGCGCCCTGAATAACATTCAGGCCAATACCNCCCAAACCAAATACGGCCACAGTACTACCGGCCTCGACATTCATGGTGAAAACCACGGCGCCGATGCCAGTGGTAACGCCACAGCCGATATAGCAGACCTTATCAAAGGGGGCATCTTCGCGAATTTTCGCCAGGGCAATTTCAGGCAGCACGGTGTAGTTAGAAAATGTCGAGCAGCCCATATAGTGCAACAGTGGCTTACCTTCGAAGGAGAAGCGGCTGGTGCCGTCGGGCATCAAGCCCTGGCCTTGAGTGGTTCGAATTGATTGACACAAGTTCGTCTTCGGGTTGAGGCAAAAATTACATTCTCGGCATTCAGGTGTATAGAGCGGAATAACATGGTCGCCGGGTTTTAGTCCTTTTACGCCTGCTCCAACTTCACGAACAATGCCCGCACCTTCGTGACCGAGAATGGCGGGGAAGGCGCCTTCGGGATCGTCCCCAGACAGAGTGAAAGCGTCGGTGTGACAGACACCGGTGGCCACGATTTCCACCAGAACTTCTCCGGCCTTGGGGCCTTCAAGATCTACTTCGACAACTTCTAAAGGCTTTCCGGCGCCAAAGGCTACCGCTGCGCGAGTTTTCATGGCTTGTATCCTTAAATATAACGAGAAAATTACTTTAGGGTGAGTGAACTAAAAATCAGCGTTGAGTAGCGCCCGACCAATTCGCAATAGGAGTGAGGATTAACAGTTGCGAGGCTGGGCGCGATTAACTCAAAGCGGCTTTGAGGGCTGGTTGTGGGGACAGCCTTGTGCACGTTTTGCGCGCATGTTCCTTTGTTCTAGCGTCTCTTCCGGTTGGTCGAGCCAGCCTTGGGTTTGTTCACCGACTAACCGCGCCAAAAATTGAATATGGCTATCGCTGGCGTTCAGCGCTGGAATATAGGCGAATGATTGACCGCCAGCCTCGAGGAAATAGCCGCGATTTTCGTCGCCAATTTCTTCGATAGTTTCGAGGCAGTCGGATGAAAACCCTGGGCAAATAACCTGAACCGATTCTACCCCTGATGCTGGTAGCGATTTGAGTGTAGCGTCTGTATAAGGCTGCAACCACTGTGCACGACCAAATCGGGATTGAAAGCTGGTGATAACGTCGCTGTCATTCAAGCCGAGGTTCTCGGCAACTAAGCGGGAGGTTTTCAANCATTGGCAATGATAGGGGTCGCCCTTGTGTAGATAGCGCAGCGGAACACCGTGGTAGGAGAAGATTAGCTTATCTGCACTGCCATGCACTTCGCGATAGGCGCGAACACTGTCGGCGACAGCCTGAATATAGGCTGGATGATCGTGATATTGGGTTACAAAGCGCAATTGTGGNAGCCAGCGCCGCTGTTTAAAGTCGGCGGCTAGTGCATCAAAGGTCGAAGCTGTGGTGGAGGCGGAGTATTGTGGGTAAAGGGGCAGCACCAGTAGCTTCTCAACTCCGGCGTCTAAGAATTGCTGAATTCTTGATTCGATACTGGGTTGGCCGTAGCGCATTGCCCAATCAACCTGAACTCGATCGCCGTAGGCCGCCTGTAAGTGTTCGCCAAGCTTCTTCGCTTGATCTGCGGTGTGAAATGCGAGCGGCGAACCGCGCTCAGTCCAAACCTGCTGGTAGGCTTTTGCGGACTTCGCTGGACGTATATTCAAAATGATAACGTTGAGAATAAACCACCAAATCAGGCGTGGAATTTCCACCACTCTGGGGTCCGACAAAAATTGTTTTAAATAAGGCCGCAATGCTTGCTTGGTTGGCGCCGCGGGGGTGCCAAGATTACAAATTAACACGCCTACTTTGGCTTGCTGGTTGTGGCTGTATGACTGACCGTTAAATTGCACCTAAAAACCTCTGCAGCTGGAAAGTGTTAAAAATAGGATAAAACGTTTNATAACAGCGCGAACAACAGGGTTGTGAACGTGCTTGGTGTATATGTGCCTATTTCGTTCTACGTGTGTAGCTTGTGCCTCGCAGGGCGCCAAGATTGAATTAGGCCGAAAGTATAAGAGGCCAGCAGGCGTGAGTCGACCGCTGGCGGACAATCGTTGCTATTGAATGAAACAAATAGAGTCGTCGATAGTCGCAAGCATTAATTTAGCCAAGCCTAATAGCTTTGCATTGTTACGTTGAATCTAAGACAATTGGATCAGTTTTTTTAGTGGCAGCGCTATATAGGCGGACGCTTTCTGTTCGCACCAATAACGCTAGCAATATTATTGTAAGCACGGAGAAATAATATGAATAAAGTGCGCTTGATTTATCTACTTTTGGCAGCGGTTATTCTATTGGTGGCGGGCTGTGGTAGTCAGCCAATTGCTCGTCTTGATGATAGCGGTATTGATTATGCGAGTATGGCGCCCTATAAAAATTGGCGTTGCCGACAGCCTTAGTATCGTTGTTTGGCGAAATGAGGANTNATCGGTAAATGTTCCTGTTCGTCCCGATGGCAAAATATCTATTCCCTTAATTGGCGATATTATCGCTGCAGGCAAAAAATGTACCGCAGTTGGCCCTAGAAATTGAAAAGGCCTTAGACAGCTATGTGCGTTCGCCAAAAGTCACTGTAATTGTTACCGCCGCAACTAACGCCGAATATTTGCATCGTGTTCGCGTCACCGGTGCCGTTAATTCGCCAATCTCTGTTCCTTACAGCGAAGGTATGACGGTTCTCGATTTGGTATTACAGGCGGGAGGCGTGAGCGAATTTTCGAGCCCAAATAGCACCAAGTTGTATCGTAAAGGGCCGAAAGGTATGAAAGTCTACCCCGTGTATTTAAACGATATTATGCGTAAGGGTGATTTGCGTTCGAATTACGACTTACGTCCTTCAGATGTTATTACCGTTCCCGAGTCCATATTCTAATTAGTCGCATGAATAAAGCTGTGAAGCTACAGCTTGGTAAACATTGTGGCGTATGCGTTAGACCCGTTGCGGGGCAGTTGTTCACTTCTCTGCAACTTCAAATGGTGCCGAATTTATGAAATTTAAGCACGCACTCCTTCCCTTGTTGATTATGCAAGCCTCTACCGCGATTGCGGAAGTTGATCTTGTGGGGCAGTTGGGTTGGAGCAGTCTCAGTAATGCGAATCTATCGGTAGTCGACCCGCTAAGCGATGATGTTTTAGTTTACGGCGGTGAGCTTAGTGTTGAAGAGTCTAACGATTATTCGTTAATAGATTTAAGCTACAGCTATATAAAAACCGACTACCAAGACGAAGTTATGCCCAGTCGTAGTCAAGTGCTGGGTGTTGGCCACCTTGAGTTAAAAACGGCGAATAACGCGTTTGCGTTACTTGTCGATAATCGTGTTCGAGACTCTGCGCTCGATGTGCTGGCTGGCGATAGCCTGCCAAGTAACCTACAGCGCGTCACAACTAGCAGTGTCGCCCCCAGAGCGCGGTTGCAACTTGATTCGCGCGATACCGTCGATATGACTGTCGCACGGACTTGGGTTAAAACCGAAAATGCCACCGCTGATAGTACGGCGGATTCGGTGTCGGCTAACTGGTCGCGAGCAACAAGTGCAAAGGGTTTTTTTGCCTTGAGGCTGAGTCATTCGGAAATTTCACCGCAACAAGGGTTGGTCGAGCAGGTAAAGCAGCAGCGGGTAACAGCGCATGTTAACCGACGTATAAACGATGGCAGTGTGTCTTTCTCGATAGGTGCTTCAACCACAAAAACGTCTGCTAGTTTCGAGTTTGAACAACTTTCAAGTGAGCTCGAATACGACGCGGCATTAGTTAAGCGTTTTGATATTGGTAGTTTTAATCTCGCGTTCAGTCGTGAGGTTGCAACTACGGGCTTGGGCGCTGTAAATTCGACACAGGCATTATCCGCTGGTAGCGATCAATTTCAGATTGAGATATTAGAGCGCACAGTGCTTGGCTACAACGCCGACCTGATAGCGAATCGATTGAACCTTGACCTAGAGTTGAGTCAAGCAAGTGAAGAGGATCGTCTTTCGGGTGGGGCTGTGGATATCGAAAACGCTGCAGCAACACTAGCGGCGACACTTCGGTTTGGGCTGCTATCGCTGCGCGTAAATTCTAGTGACCGCAACGTTATCGGCAGTGATAGCGGCACGCTCGGTCGCAGTGGTACGGAACTAAGCTACGAGCTAGCCTACAGTGCGGAATTGATTCGTGACTTGCGAACAACTTGCAGGGTTGAAATAAGTGAGTTCAAGCGTGATGAAGGCGACATAGATGCCGAGACGTTTGGTTGTCGATTTGATTACAAATTTTTCTAGATGTATTCAGTTGATATTTCTTTGGCGTAGATAGCCAATATAAGCGTGTGCTTGAATAGATAAATTAAAGAACAGTAGATAGGTTTTATCAAAACATAAAAAAAAGGCGAGCTATATAGCTCGCCTTTTTTGTTATTTGTCTTCTAACCGAGTGAACTTAGGCCGTCTTGCGACGCTTGCGCAGAGAGCCGAAAGCCAACAAGCCAGTACCGAAAAGTAACAGCGAACCGGGTAAAGGAACGGGGTTAACATTCACAGATACACCGTTTAGCTTGAAGAAGTCATTGCCATCAGTGAAGCCACTAGTTGAGCTGATATTGGCGTTGTAGGCACCAATTAGCCAATAGCGAGAAGTTAAGCCGCCGCTGTTAGCGCTAGTGTCTTGGTTCAGGTTGTCGATGCGAGTATTACCTGCAGATTCCCAGCCTTCGCTAAGTAAATCTTGCCACTGCTTGCCTTCNAAGCTGGAAAGGTCGCTTAAATCGCCGGTGAAGGCCATAAGGCTTGCTTCGCTGTTAGTGGCGGTGCCTGGGTTTAACCAGTTGCCGTTTCCGCGCCAGCCAGAAGAGATAGACTCAAGTGAAACAGCTTGGTCGAACGATAAAAGGATCATATCGTAATCGCCGTTTCTGTTGTCGATTGCGTGATCTGGGCTATCCGCTACTTCTACGCCTAGGCCATAATCTGGGCCAAGCTCCGACCAGTTCCCGATATAGTCATTAACAATTTCGCTATTGCTGTCGTAAGACCAGCCAGTCGCGGTCATATTAAGAGGTGTATCGCCACCGATGTTGTAGGTGTAGTCTGTCGCGTAAATATTGCTTTCAGTGCTTGTTTCGCGGGTAGTACAGGTACGCCAGATCCAGTAGCCAGAACAGGTAGTACGTGTGACAACCTCTACTAGCGCGCCATCGCGGCTATCGGGTTCGCCCAGATCCAAATCAACTGATATAGCGTTTGCTGGGTTTGCTAGAGCAGTAATACCTAGCGCGGTACCCGCTGCTAATAATGTTTTATACATAGTTTTCAATGCCTCCGCATTTTCGAGCTTTTTAATATTCTACTGCGCAAGTGCCATTTGCCTCACGCTACCAAAACTTTGAACTTGGTCACATATAAGCAATTGTGGGGCCAATATTTTAAAATCCAATGAAAACAAGAAGATAAGTGTGTTCGTGTGGGATTTGCGTTGTCGCCCTGTAAATAATACTGACACACGGTTATGAGTGAACTAGATGAATAAATAAGATTAAATCGGGTATCATTGCTGGCGTTAAATAATCGGTCAAAAGTATGGGGAGTTGGGAATCGTGCGAAAAGGTATTGTACTAGCAGGGGGCAGCGGTACACGTTTGTACCCCTTAACAAAAGTTGTAAGTAAGCAGCTTATGCCGGTTTACGATAAGCCGATGATCTACTATCCGCTTGCAACCTTAATGCAGGCGGGTATTCGCGAGATACTCATCATCAGCACCCCGATGGAGCTGCCGCGATTTGAACAGCTATTGGGTGACGGAAGCCAGTGGGGAATCTCACTAAGTTACGAGGTTCAGCCTGAGCCGGAAGGTTTGGCGCAAGCCTTCATTATTGGTCGTTCATTTTTAGATGGCGCGCCCGCGGCACTGGTCCTTGGTGATAACTTATTCTACGGCCACCAGTTGGTCGACAGCTTAAAAGCGGCAAATGAACGCAAAATGTCTACGGTTTTTTGGCTATCACGTTGCCAATCCGAAAGCCTACGGTGTAATAGATTTCGACGAGAGCGGAAAAGCCTTATCAATTGAGGAAAAGCCCGTTGCGCCAAAATCCAATTACGCTGTCCCTGGCCTCTATTTTTTCGATGAGCGTGTATCGGATGTGGCCGCATCTGTAAAACCGTCGCCGCGTGGTGAGTTGGAAATTACCGATGTGATTGAGCATTACCTCAACCGTGGCGAACTACAGGTAGAGATTATGGGTCGCGGTACGGCGTGGTTAGATACCGGCACCCACGATAGCTTGCTCGAGGCCGCTACCTTTATTTCTACCCTAGAAAAGCGCCAGGGTTTGAAGGTGAATTGCCCAGAAGAAGTGGCCTTCCGCAACGGCTTTATCGATGCTGCACAGCTCGAAAAACTCGCTCAGCCCCTAATCAAGAGTGGCTACGGCGAATACCTCTTGGGCTTACTGCAAACTAAGGTGTTCTAGTGAAATTTATCGAAACCTCTATTCCAGCTGTAAAAATTCTTGAGCCGAAGGTCTTTGGTGATGAGCGTGGGTTCTTTTTTGAATCGTTTCGCGCCGATGAGTTTGCCGAAAAATGTACGCCTAAACCCTTTGTACAGGATAACCATAGCTCGTCTCGTCAAGGTATTTTGCGCGGNCTTCATTATCAGTTAGTGCAGCCGCAGGGCAAACTTGTTCGCGTTGTGCGCGGTGCTGTGTTTGATGTGGCGGTTGACGTTCGCCGCGCATCGCCAACCTTTGGTCAGTGGGTGGGGGTTGAGCTCTCCGCCGAAAATAAACGCCAGCTATGGGTTCCCGAAGGCTTTGCTCACGGCTTTTACGTGCTTAGCGAAATGGCAGAGTTTGTATACAAGTGTACCGATTACTACAACCCCTCCAGCGAACGTTCGTTGCGCTGGGACGACCCGACAGTCGCGGTCGACTGGCCGCTAGTGAATGGCGAAGCGCCGTCACTATCCGCAAAAGATGCCGCAGGTAGCAGCTGGGCTGATGCAGACTACTTTGAGTGAGACCAACCTTGAAAATTTTAATTACCGGTGCCGGCGGGCAGTTAGCTTGGGAGCTTGCCCAGACGGCGANTACCGATAAAACCCTAGTATTGCTCGGACGCGAGCAGCTCAACATTGCCGATCAAGCTGCTGTCTCTGCAGCAATCGCAGAACACCAACCCGATGCCGTTATCAATGCGGCGGCTTATACCAATGTCGATGCCGCAGAATCCAATCGCGAGCAGGCGATTGCCGTCAACTCGATAGGCGTCGAAAACCTAGCGACGGCCTGCGTAAAACAGCAGTGTTATTTACTTCACGTATCGACCGATTTTGTTTTTGATGGCAGTGCTAACCGGCCGTATAAACCGGACGCGATTGCGGCCGATCCGTTGGGCGTTTACGGTTTGTCGAAACTACAGGGCGAACAAAAGCTTGCCGCCATTATGCCGAACGATTGGGCGATTTTGCGTACCGCATGGGTCTATTCTGCACACGGCAATAATTTTGTAAAAACCATGCTGCGACTTATGCGTGAAAAACCTTCCCTCGGTGTGATCGCCGATCAAATTGGCAGCCCCACCTGGGCTAAATATTTGGCTGTGGCCTGTTGGGCTGCGGTCGATAAAAAGCTTCAGGGAATTCACCACTGCACCGGCGATGGTGTAGCGAGCTGGTACGATTTTGCGGTAGCGATTCAAGAGCTAGCTATAGCTCGGGGTATGTTGGTGACCGCGGTTCCGGTAGCGCCTATCCCCACCGAGGCCTACCCAACTCCTGCGCAGCGGCCGTCGTACAGCGTATTAAATAATCAAAGTTTACAGCAGGCGCTGCCGGAGCTTCAGCATGAGCACTGGCGCAGTGCCTTAGCGAAAATGTTAGACGAACTCAAACAACTTGAAAGTAAGGCATANACGATGGGACAAGTGATATTGGTAACTGGGGGTGCCGGTTTTATCGGTGTGAACTTTGTACATTACTGGATGAAAAACTACCCTGACGATCGAGTGATTGCGCTTGACGCGTTAACTTACGCTGGCAATTTCGCCAGTTTAGCGCCGGTGATAAATTCTAAAAACTTCCGCTTTGTACATGGCAATATTCTTGATCAAGGGCTGGTGGAGGGCCTGCTGCGAGAAGAGAGTGTTAACACGCTAGTGCACTTCGCCGCGGAATCTCATGTCGACCGTTCGATTACCGGCCCAGATGCATTTATTGAGACGAATATTGTCGGCACCCACAGCTTGTTAAAAGCAGCCAAAAAAGTGTGGATCGATGAGGGGATGTTTCCGCAGGATCACCGCTTCCATCATATTTCTACAGATGAAGTTTACGGCACATTAGGGCCTGATGATCCGGCGTTTTCCGAAACTACAAGTTACGCGCCCAANTCTCCTTATTCGGCGAGCAAGGCCGCGTCAGATCACTTGGTGCGGTCCTACCTCCATACCTATGGTTTGCAGGTGACTACCTCAAACTGCTCGAATAACTATGGCCCTTACCACTTTCCCGAAAAACTTATTCCCTTGGTTATCACCAATATTCTTCACAATAAATCACTGCCTATTTACGGTGATGGTCAGCAAATTAGAGATTGGCTCTACGTCGAAGATCATGCGCGCGGCATCGATTTAATTTTGAAAAAGGGTGTAGTTGGCGAGTGTTACAATATTGGCGGAATTAATGAGTGGGCTAATATCGATATCGTCACGTTAATTTGTAAGTTAATCGACGCGAAGTTCGCATCGCAGCCTGAGTTAAAACAGAAGTATCCCTTGGCATTGGCGGCACAGGCGGGCGATTGTAAGTCGTTAATTACCTACGTAACAGATCGCCTTGGCCACGATCGCCGCTATGCGATTGATCCGGCAAAAGCCAATGCCGAGCTCGGTTATAAGCCGGCGGAGTCGTTTAACTCTGGTATCGAAAAAACCATTACTTGGTATTTAGACAATGAAACTTGGTGGGCTGAGATATTAGACAAAACATATCTGGATAGAAATGCTAAAAGCTAACGATACCCAATCCACCAAATGGAGCTCGGCTCGACTATGAGCAATATTGGCGCTATAGAAATTCGACCTAAACGCTTGCTGAGAAATCACGACACGTTTAATCAATGGGTTCAACACATACTCAATATTACCTGTGTATGTGCGACGTTAATATTATTGACCTATTCCGAGGTGGGAGAATTTACGGTTCCCTACCGTTCGCTTATCGCGTTCACCATACTCTTAATGGTTATGGTGTATAAATCGATGGGTGTCTATCGTCGTTTTGATAATTTAGATGGCGGCATTAGGTTGTTGTGCCGCGCCTGGGGGGTCGTGTTAATTCTGTTGGGCGCGCTCTCGCTTATTACCGGCGTGTCCGATATTTTTCTCAAAAATGTGATAGTGGAGTGGGGTGTACTCTCTATTGTTTTCCAAATATCTATCTATTTCGTTACCTACAAAATACACGTTTGGTATAGCCGCAGGGTACAGAAACGTATCCCAACACTGGTGGTAGGTGCTGGTGCGATGGCTAAACATTTGGCCGAGCGCTTAAACAGTAATATTTGGCTGCCGGATGAAGTGGTAGGGGTGCTTACCCGCAATGCGGTACCAATCGAATGGGAAACCGATAAATACAAATTNCTTGGCAATATTGATCAGATCGCTGACGTNGTAAAGCGCTTGGGTATCCGCCGTGTATATGTTGCCTTAGCGTTTCACAACACGGAAAAGCTAAAGGATATCCAGGAGCATCTAAAAGGTATGCATGTGGACCTGATCTGGGCGCCCGATATCTTTTCGCTGAATTTACTTAACCACAGTGTGCGAGAAATGGCCGGCGTGCCGTTGATCAACTTAAACGAAACGCCACTATTGGCCGGTGGCCCAGCTTTTTTGAAATACACTCTAGACAAAATTGTGTCTGTGTTGGCTTTGGTTATGTTGGCTCCGCTATTAGCGGTAATTGCCTTGATAATAAAATCGACTTCGAAGGGGCCGATTATTTTCAAGCAGATTCGCGACGGTTGGGACGGTAAGCAGTTCTACGTTTACAAGTTTCGAAGTATGTATATGCATGACGACGATGAGGTTGTAAAGCAGGCAACCAAAGGTGATAGCCGGATAACGCCAATAGGCGCATTTATTCGGCGAACCAGTATCGATGAGTTACCGCAACTTTTTAACGTGCTGGAGGGCAGTATGTCGTTAGTTGGGCCGCGTCCTCATGCGGTATCTCACAATCAGTTTTATTCAAGCCGAGTAAAAGAATATCTGGCTCGACATAGAATTAAGCCGGGGATGACCGGTCTAGCGCAAATTAACGGTTTGCGCGGTGAAACCGATACTCTGGAGGCTATGGAAGCGAGGGTGTTGATGGATCTTGAATATATCAAGAACTGGTCGCTCTCTTTAGATTTAAAGATTCTACTGAAAACGCCGCTATCGTTGGTGTCAAAGAACGCTTATTGATCTGCGGTCGCGGTTAACATTTCGTGTTAGAAAATTAATGGCGAAGACACCCAGAGGCTCGAATAAAATGGAAAGATTTTTGTGTGGATAGCAACTAAGGCTCGCGACGTGTATTTGCTGTTGATNGCAATTTTTGCAATTGCTGCGTTGCTTTTTGTGCAGACTTTGGCAGAGCTTGTTATCTACTGGCTGCAAACGCCGGAATATGGTCACGGAATTCTAATCGCCGGAATTGCTGGCTACCTCGTGTGGCAGCGACGCAAAGCAATTGCGAGCATTCCTGCAACCCCATCTCCTTTCGGTTTGCTATTACTGCTTTTTGCATTGGCGCTATTTTTAGTGTCGTCATTGGGAGATGTACGCGCNGGTAAGTTTTACGCTGTAACTTTTATATTTGCGTCTATTCCGCTTGCCTTGGGTGGAGCCAAACTATTTCGGCCGTTTCGCTTTCCCATTATTTTAATTCTGTTTTCTGTACCTTTACATCCGGTTCTGAACCAGCATCTTACTCGCGAGTTACAGCTCATATCATCCGACATAGGCGTCTGGTTTATTCGCGCTATGGGGATGCCAGTGTTACAGGATGGCAACATAATAAATATGGGTAGTTTTATTATGTTAGTCGAGGAGGCCTGTTCAGGGCTTCGTTACCTGCTGCCGCTGACCGGTATCAGTTTGCTTGCAGCCTATTACTTTAAAGCAAACCTTTTGGTGCGAAGTTTTATTTTTTTGTCGTCGGTACCCATTACCGTAATGATGAACAGCTTGCGAATTGCAGTTACAGGCTGGTTAATAAAATATTACGGCGCCTCAGCGGCTGAAGGGTTTCTTCACGATTTCGAAGGCTGGTTTGTTTTCCTGGCTGCGTGCGGACTCTTGGCCGGTGTTCTGGCTATTGTTGCCTTAGCGCTGCGGGGGACCTTGTCATTCGCCGCAAATATCGACGCCGGTAAAGATGGTGTTATTGGGCCGGTCAGCTGGGTCAGTAGCCTGAAGCCGGCAGCACTTGTGGTTGTGGTGCTCGTGCTTTCGACCCTACTCATTCATTTAATTACGGCATCGCGCGCGGATGTTCAGCCAAAGCGAGATAGTTTTTCCAGCTTCCCGCTTGTGTTAGATGGTCGCGATCTGTACCCCGACGTGCTAAGTGAGCGCATCTTAGGTATTTTAAAAACTGACGATTATTTTATCGGCGATTTTTATGACAATGTACGGCCGCCTATTAATCTCTATATGGCTTACTACGGCAGTCAGAGAGAGGGAAGTTTGATACATTCTCCGAAAGATTGCTTGCCTGCAGGCGGTTGGGAGATTGAATCGACTGAAATTATCCAGCTGCAGAGTTTAGGTTTGGCGGGGGATGCAAATCGTGTCGTTATCTCTAAGGGCGATCAAAAACTTTTAGTTTACTATTGGGTCGCACAGCAGGGTATTAGCTACGCCAAAGAGTCAGATCTTTACTACTCATTATTAAAGCGAGCGATTCTTTACGGCCGCACCGAGGGTAGTTTGGTGAGATTATTTATTCCCGTTGGCGATACCGAGAGTGACATGATTAAGGCTGAAGCCGAATTGCAAGCGTTCGTTAGACAGGTGGCGCCGGTCTTGCCGAAGTACATCCCAGAATAAATATGATCTACCGCGGCAGATTGCTTGTTGGTAGCTAGAGGTGAAAAACAGTGATTGATTTTAGAGTGTTAATTTTGGCGATACTTGTGTTGCTGGGCGGTTGTGATAGCGCAGAACAAAAGACCACAAAATTCTATCAAAGTGGCCAGGATTATTTTGCGCAACAAAAATTTGATGCTGCAAAGATCGAGTATACCAATGCATTACGTACAAACGACTCCCATATACCCTCGCTGTATGGTTTATCCCGCGTTTTAGAGATAGAAAAAAACTGGGAGTCGATGGAACAAAACCTGAACAAACTTTTAGAGCTAGACCCAGACCATATTCAGGCAAGAATAAGTTTAACTAACCTGTACATAGGAAGTGGCAGGACTAACCTCGCGGTAGAAAATAGTGCTTATTTGATGAAGCTCGCACCAGAGCAAGTGGATGTGAAGATAGTGCGCGCAGCGGCATTATTTAAAGTAGGTAATTACGCAACGGCTGCAGATATTATTGACGAAGTTCTAGCAACGGACCCTGCCAATATTGACGCTGCAGCTTTGACTGCTAGCCAACATGTCGGCCGGGGTGATGCCGAATCGGCATTGGCTGCGCTTGCGCCAGCACTGGATCAGCATCCAACTAACAGTGTGCTGCTTTATTTAAAGCTGAGAGCCTACGCCCTAACTAATAATTTTTCTGGGTCTATCCCTGTCTACCAGCAGCTAATGACACTACACCCGAACAATACGGCGCTGCCTGATGCGCTTGCGCGTGGCTATTTAAAAATGGGCCAGTTCGACAGCGCGGTAGAATTGTTTGAGGGGATCGCCGCAAGCCGCAAAAATGTCGACTATTTATTTCGAGCCATCGAGCTTGTGAATGCGGTTCAGGGTGTTGATGCTGCCGAGCAAGCTGTACGCAGCTATCTCGTAAAGTACCCGACTATGACGAAGCTACATTTTGCGCTGGCGGATATCTATATTAAAAAACGCAACGTCAATGACGCGAAAGCCGAAATACGAAAGGTGATTTCCGCGAGTGAGAATGAAAACGTAGCATTGGAAGCTATGAATAGATTGGCTCGTTTAGAGATGATTACCAGCAATCATGATGAAGCGCTGACCATGGTGGATGAGGTTATCGAACGCGACCCGCAAAATATCAGCGCTATCTCAATACGGTCGTATATTTGGATTTCTCAGGGTAAAGCTGAATCTGCAATTCGAGAGTTGCGTACCTATTTACGCAATGCCCCAAAATCAACAGAGTTGTTGATGACGCTGGCAAAGGCTCACGAAAGTGAACAGCAGTGGGAGCTAGCGAATGAAAACTACGCTCGAGCAGTGAAGGCCTCAGATGGCAATCCTCAATATAAATTAGTTTACGCAAACTACCTACTAGAGAGAAAACAGTACCAGCAGGCGGAGGAATTAATTAGCCCGCTGTACCGGAATAATTCTAACAATGAAGAAGTGGTAACCCTTTACGCAAAGCTGAATGTTGCCCAAGAAGATTGGCCTGCTGCGGAAGAGGCGACCGAGGCTTTGCGGTCATTAGCTGGAGATTCTCCGATGATCGCACAGTTGCGCAGCCGTATATTTTTTGGAAAAAATGACGTAGCAGCGGCGATTAAACAGCTTGAGCACTTACAAACCTTAGCGCCAGATTCAGTGCAGGCCACTGGCATGTTGGTGAACGCGTATTTAGAAGCGGGGCGTAGAGGCGAGGCCGAGGCGTTGATTCGACGCATAATTGCCAAGGATGAGAAACACTATTTTGGCCACTTGTTACTCGCGAACTTATATATCTACGTTAGCGAATACGAAAACGCGGAGCGAAGTTTTGAGACTGTGCTTGCATTAAATCCTAAGATGCTTGAAGCCCATACTTCATTGATTCAATTATTACTAAGGTCCGAACGTAATGAAGATGCGGAAGCTGCTGTGAATCGTGCCTTGCAGACCTTTCCGAAGAATAGTGTTCTGCTAATGTACGCGGCGAATATTCAGCAGCGGAATAAAAACCTAGAGGCAGCAAAGCAAATCTATAGCCAAATATTGGTAAGTGCACCCGGTCACGATGTAGCCGCAAATAACTTAGCTTCACTGCTATTGCAGGACGGTTCCGCAGAGTCGCTAGCTCGTGCAGAAACCGTAGCGGATCGTTTCAGGCAATCGCAAATGCCACAGTTCCAAGATACCCTTGGCAGAATATATACATTACAGGGCAAGCTTGACGAGGCGATCTATTTGTTAAAGCGCGCGGCAGCGGGCTTACCTAGCGTTGGTGAGGTGCGGTACCACCTCGGCCACGCTTACCTACTAAAGGGTGACAAGGTGAGTGCGAGCATCGAATTAACGGCAGCGCTAAAAAATGCGAGTGGTGATGAGCGCTGGTTACCCGACGCCAAAGCGCTCTTGGATACGCTTTAAGGGCTATGCCGAGAGGCGGCAACTCAGTCGGTTTTTTTTACATTTATAGCTTTGGCTAAATTGGCCGTAATTTCCCAATCGGACAGTTGGCGTAAATTTACAGATGGATGGCGCGATTAGCCTTGTTTGTGGTGCAATAGTACCTGTAAGAACCCTATCCCAGATACTTGGCATGCTTATTGGATAGTAACTAGCAGCCAGCTGTGTTTGAGCTTTTTAAACCAGCCATTAAAAGTTATTTGGGAGATCTATCGTGAAGTATATTAAGCAACTATTGATTGCTGCAGTCTGTGTTGCGCTTTCAGTAAGTGCCTACGCCGTCATCTTTGGTGACGTGGCCAGCACGGGCGAGCAGGGAAGCTTGGGAATCCCTCTTCCGGTTATGGCAGTAGCATTTGGTACTGCTCTTATTATCTTCGGCTACCGTAAACCGAAACAAAATTAAGAGACCGTTAAAGGACGGATTGCAGCTATGTAGAAAAGATAGCCTGTAAAGAAGTAAAAAGGGGCGTAGAGCCCCTTTTTTTGTTGTACTCTTTCGGTTCTACATATCAACAACTGTCTGTAATCACTAAACTTTAGTGATTAAATTCTAACTTAAGGATTTTCTGTGTATACCGAAGACCAGCAAGCAGGGGCAAGTATTGCACCCAATTATCTTCACGCGATTTTGCGCTATAAGTGGTACATCCTAGTTACTGGGCTGCCGTTACTTATAGTCTCGGTCATCATAGTTGCCTCACTCCCCCCCGTGTTCCTGTCTGAAGGAACGGTTATGGTTGAGACGCAAAAAAATCCCCGAACAACTCGTACAAACTACCGTAACCACCGCAGTCAATGAGCAAATTGACATTATTAAGCAGAGGGTAATGACCCGCGATCAGTTGCTTTCTGTCATTCGTAAATACAAATATTTCAATTTAGATGAAAGCTCGCCAATTCAGGTCGGCCAAGTTGTTTCGAGTGTACGCCGTTCAATCAATATCGATGTGAAGCAGTCGCGAGTTGGTCGAGAAATATCGATCATCGCCTTTAATGTGGGCTTCAGTTCGCGTAACCCCGCTATAGCGCACGCCATGGCGAGCGACCTTGTCACCTTATTCATGAGTGAAAACATCAAGGTTAGAACCGAGCGTGCGTCTGAAACGACCGCTTTTTTCCGAGCGGAAGCCGCCAAAGTGAAGGCGGATCTCGATAAAACCGAAGAAGGCGTAGCCAACTTCAAGCAGCAAAATAAAGACGCGTTACCTGAGCACCTAGAGTTGTATAGCGATATGCGCGAGCGAGCGCGGGATAGGCTCGATCAAATCAACCGCAATATACGCTCTGCCCAAGAACAAATAGAATTGTTGCGATCGCAGTTAGTCTTATCTGCAAAGTCAGACCCAGAAAATTTAGAGGCTATGCGTGCGCGCTACCGCGAACTTTCGCTTATGTATAAGCCGGATTACCCCGACCTTATTATTCTTAAAGAGCAAATAACCCTGCTTGAAGAGAATCTGCTTAACAATGTTGCCGGAGCGAATTCTGGCAGTGCCTCCGAGATGGCTGTCCGAAGTAAGATAAAACTTATTGAGTCCGAGATCGACACCTACAATCAAGATCGAGTAGATACTGAAGAAAATATCTCCGATTTGGAGCGTAGGATTTTGAATATACCGCTGGTGGAGCGTGGTTTAATTGATCTCAATCGAGACTACCAAGCGAAGCTGGGCCAATATAATTCGTTAACCGGAAAAATTATGGAAGCATCCATGGCGGAAAGTTTGGAGCAGGGCATGCAAGCCGAGAAGTTCTCCATACTTGAGCCGCCGATTTTACCACGAGTGCCGGCGGCGCCAAATCGGTTGAAGTTAATGATTGCCGGCTCGGTACTGTCTTTGGGTTTTCCGTTTGGCATTGCTTTACTACTTGGTCACTTTGATCGTACCTTTAGGAGTTTAAGCTCTATCAAGAAGGTGGCCAAAAACTATCACATGATAGAAATTCCATTCGTTATCACCGAAGCGGAAAACAGCGGTAGTAAGCGTCGAATGAGAATGTCGTTCGTTGCCGCTGCTATTGCGTTCTTGATAGTGGCTCTGTCGTTACACTTTTTGTATATGCCGATCGATCAAATCGCAGAAAAATTATTGGCGCGTTTTGGTGTGTTTATTTTCTAGTTGATCGTGGAGTTTTCACCGCCGGCATTCACACTTCGAAGCCAAATTTCAGGTGAGCTCCAAAAACAAAGCGTGTAACAAGTAGATAAAACAAGCAGGTAATAATAATTATGAATACATCTATGGCGTCGACACCAATCACAAGTTTTAAAAATGCTATTCGAGAGCTCGTGCGACCGATCAAGTTTTGGTACACGCTAAAAACTCAGCCGCGGCAAAACAAGGTGTATACACAGTTCAATCGCTTTCCGCATCAGTACCAAGCACTTATCGAAAAAGTTATTCCTCGATTTATTGATGCCGACGGCTTGAGTACGCGCGGGCCTTTAAGAATCGCCGTATTTGCCTGTTGTACCGGCGCTGAACCTTTTTCGCTCGCCTATACCTTGCGCAGCCATTTCCCTAAGCTAGAATTTAATATNCAAGCTTACGATATTGTCAAAGAAGTTGTTGAGCAGGCAAAAACAGGTCGTTATACGCAAGAAGAAGTTGATGAGGGAGATTTTATTAATAATGAGTTCATCGAAAGTGTATTCGATCGGGTTGATGGTGGTCTTGAAGTAAAGCAATGCTATCGAGCGCCGGTAAGTTTTGATGTAGGTGATATGCTGGATGCAGAATCAATGTCGTCTATCGGAAATTGTGATTTAGTGTTTGCGCAGAATGTATTATTCCATTTACCCGCTGATCTCGCGGTGAATGCGTTCTCAAATTTGTGTAATTTATTGTCGCCTAGTAGCGTACTGTTTATAAATGGTATGGATACCGATATGAGAATTAAGTACACCAAAAAACTAAAGCTCTTCCCGCTTAACTATCTCGTAGAAGAAATACATAACGACGCACGTGTCAATCGCGGTGCGGGTTGGGCAAACCAATATTGGGGGCGCGGTCCCTTTTCAACTAAATCCCGCGAGTGGGTGCGAAAATTTGGAACAATCTATAGCCCAACGGAGTGGCTATGAAGGCGCCAAAGTCTTTCTGTGATATCGATGTTGAGGGGTCTGTCGCGAGAAGGTTTGAACTGCAAGTGCAGCGTTACCCTGAGAGGATTGCAATCGATTATGCAGGGCAACAATTTAGCTACGCAAAGCTCAATAGTTTAGCCAATCACTATGCTCATGCCTTATTAGCGGTATGCCCAGCGGCAGTGCCTACACGCATCGCCGTATTTATGGACAAGGGTATCGAAAATATCGCTGCTATATTAGCCGTACTTAAGTGCGGTCATGCCTATGTTCCCGTCGATCCGGAATTCCCGGATGACAGAAACGCGTTTATTCTTAGCGATAGTGATGCCGGCGCGATTATTGGCCAACACAGCCACAAAGATTATATTGCCAAGCTTACGTCGAACGCTGTACCCATTATTGATGTTGATCAGCTCGAATCGGTTGGCATAGTCGAAAACTGTGACCTTGATGTGTCCGCCGACGCGCTCGCTTACGTTATTTATACCTCAGGCTCAACTGGCCGCCCCAAAGGTGTAATGCAAAATAACCGCAACCTTTTACACGGTTGTATGCGCCGTACGAATTTGCAGTGCGTTACTCCCGATGATCGGATGAGCCTGTTTTATTCGTGCAGTGTTATGGGTTCTGTGTATTGTATTTTCGGTGCACTCTTAAATGGTGCCGGACTCTACCCTTATAACATCCGCGAAGATGGATTAGATGAATTGGCTGACTGGTTAGTCAGCAATAATATCTCTATCTACCATTCTGTTGCTTCCCTATTTCGGCAGTTTTCGGCGTCCTATTCGCAGTCATCACAAAAGTTTTCGGTACGGCTGGTAATTTTTGGTGGCGAAAAAGTATTGACCAGCGATGTCGACGCAGCGAAAAAAGTTTTTTCATCTAAGGTAAGTTTCTACACCGGACTTGGCTCTACAGAAACTGGAACCATTCGTTATTTTCCCATCACAGCCGAAACCGAAATCACATCAGATGTTGTTCCTATCGGCTACCCTATCGAAGGCGTTGAAATTTTGCTGCTCGATGAGAATGGCGCGGTAGTCGAAACGGGTGACATAGGTGAAATCGCTGTTAAGAGCCGCTATATCGCCTTGGGCTATTGGAATAATCCAGAAGCAACTAACAGCGTTTTTTCTGTGGATGAAAATGATTCTGCAGTCCGAATTTATCGTATGGGTGACTTGGCAGTAGAGAATTCTGATGGCTTATTAGTCCACCGCGGCCGTAAAGATTTTCAAGTTAAAATTCGCGGCTTTCGGGTCGAGACGGGGGAAGTCGAGTCCGCGCTTCAGCAGCACCCGTCAATTGATGAGGTAGTTGTTACTGCTGTAGATGTAGGCGCGGGCACTCAGCTGGCCGCCTATATTGTGTTAACGAAAGCGCTATGCCACAAGGGCGTAAGTGTGCGCAGTTTGCGTGAATTTTTAAATGGCATTTTACCCTACTACATGATCCCTACCATGTTCGTCGAACTCGATGAACTTCCAAAAACGCCTAATCGCAAAGTAGATCGAAAAGCGCTACCGCAACCTAGTGCAGCGAATGAGCTTGTAAGCGAGGCGCCGATAGCGCCCAGCACGGCGACAGAAAAACTGGTTGTCGAGATCTGCTCAGTCTTACTACAGCGCGACGACATAGGTATAAACCAGAACTTCTTTGAGATTGGTGGTGATTCCTTGACCGCGACGCAGCTCGTCTCGCGACTTAACAATCAACTCAATAAAACGATATTTATGCGGGATATATTCTCCGCAACCGATTTTAAATCCCTAGCGGCTGTTTTAGATGAGACGACTGAATCAATTCAGACTCCAGAGCAGGGTAAATTGCAAAAGGCGAAGCGCGGCGACCGGATACCGTTAAGTTTTGCACAAAAGCGGATGTGGCTAGTTGATCAACTGCATGACGCTAGTTCAACCTATAATATCTCTAATACGATTAAAGTGAACGGTGTGGTTGATATTGCGGCGTTAACTTTAGCGGTGAATAAAATCGTTGAACGTCACGAAACGCTAAGGACGATCTTTCCATCTGATGTTAATGGCCCTTGGCAGCAGATACAAAAATTTAAATCGTTCAACCTGCCGCTGTTAGATTTAACGTCGAATGATAAATCAGGGCGTGAATGGGAAGCTATGCGCGCCGTGCAAGATATGGTTCAGAGCCCTCACAATCTCGCAATCGGCCCGTTGTTTGATGCAAAACTGATAAAATTAGATACCTCAGAATTTATTCTTTGTTTTGTGTTCAATCATATTATTTACGACAATATCTGGTCATCCGGCGTATTTTTCAACGAGCTAAACGGTTGGTATCTGCATTATCTTAATAACCAGCCGGAAGAGTTCTTGCCTGAACCCGAGTTTCAATTCGTTGATTACGCGGTATGGGAACAGTGCCGAGTAGATGCTGCCGCTCAGCAGCACATTAGTTACTGGCAAAGCCAATTAGCTAATCCACCTGGCCCGTCTCTTTTACCAACGGATTTCCACCGCCCGAGTAGAGCAAGCTTGCGCGGTGCGCAGGTGCAGCTCACCTTGCCCGAATCGGTTCGGTTAGGCTTGTCACATCTATCTAAGCTTGAATCTGCTACCCATTTTATGGTGTTAATCGCCGCTTGGCAGTGCTTGCTCTACCGCTATAGTGGCCAACAGGATATTTTAGTGGGCACGCCGACTGGGCGTCGCTATCGTACCGAAACCGAGGGAATGATTGGCCTGTTCATTAATAACTTGGTCGTGCGTAGTCAGTGTAACCCCGCCTTGACCTTTCGTGAGTATTTAGCGCAGGTGCGCGCCACGACTATTGAGGCATTTAGCCACGACGAGTTACCCTTCGAAAAAATAGTGAGTGAAATCAATCCGGACCGCATACAAGGCGTATCACCCTTTTTTCAGCATTTTTTTATTCATCGAAACGCGACAAAGTCGGCATGGAAGCTTGGTGATTTGGCGGTAACGCCGCTAGCAATGCATCAGGGCGGTTCAAAATTTGATATAACGCTATCGGTGTTGGAAGACGACGATAAAATTAGCGGTACGCTAGAAT
>Ga0065722_100173_pt1 | contig 24402 bp, 16 predicted proteins | sample BansetMetagenome_FD_59109 | JGI IMG/M metagenome (GOLD analysis project Ga0065722, IMG submission 59109) | Bankia setacea gill microbial communities from Puget Sound, Washington, USA - Caecum Enriched | ecosystem: Host-associated > Mollusca > Digestive system > Ceca | place: United States... | reverse complement strand
GCTAAAAACGGTTTATACGATCGCCTCTCTATTGTACGAGGTCTTTCGGAGCGACGTTTGAAAGAATATTTCAATCCAGTNGGTGACAACACTTGGCAAGTAAAANCTAATATTCTTGAGCGTGTACAATTCAAACCGTTAAACCTGCAAGATTCCTACTTGATGCTAGGTAAATTTGACGTGGTGTTCTGTCGCAACGTACTCATTTATTTTTCGGCGGAGTTAAAGCGCGATATCCTCAGTCGTATTCGCGGAAGCTTAAAACCCGGTGGCTATCTGGTTTTGGGGTCCTCNGAAAGCATTGGCACAGCCTCAGTACATTTTGAAATGATCCACTGTAATCCTGGCGTTATATACCGTGCTATTTAGCGCTCTCCGCTCCAGTCAAACATCTCCAATCAAGCCGTCCTGATAAAACCGTGCCGATAACATAGCGCCAGAGTCGCTTTGTTGCCACACCGATTAGCCTATCGCCTCTGTATCCCCAACTTGAGCAAATGTGTTTAGCGTCTAATCGGCAACTCTATGCTGTTGCTTTACGGGCTGTTCCGGCAAGAACTTGTAGCCTTTCTTTGCTGATAAAAAATACAGTTTCGACCTGTTATAGGCGGTAATCGATTGCCGCTTTTTTGTCGCTATGGGGTAGTTTTTATTCCTGACTCAAGAAAAAGTCTATGTAATTCAGATATTTAAATTTTATGTTCCTGTTGGCACAAGCATTGCTCTAGTGTTAGTGACGATAAATAAACGATTGCAATACGGCAATACTCCGTACCGGACAAGATTATGGCGATTAACTTCAATACTGCGCTCGGCCCCCACGAAAGTGCGTTGCGTATTCGCGCCGATAGAGCGAGCGTTTTGGCGAGCAACCTCGCCAATGCCGACACCCCAGGCTACAAAGCGCGGGACATAGATTTTCAGCAAGCGCTTAAATCGTCGATGGCTCAGCAGTCGCAACCCTTTGCTATGGCCGCGACGCAGAAAGGTCACATCGGTATGGATNGCAATTCGAGTCAAACTGCCGAGCGTTTATATCGCACACCTACACAACCTTCTATTGACGGCAATACCGTTGAAGAGCAGGTAGAGCACGCGGAGTTTATGAAAAACAATCTAGATTTTCAGGCCACGTTTACGTTTTTGAACAGNAAGTTTAAAGGCTTAAGCAAGGCAATAAAGGGCGAATAAAGGCGAATTTATTATGGGACTTTCCACTATTTTTAACGTTGCCGGTTCTGGTATGAATGCGCAAAGCCAACGTATGAATACCACCGCAAGTAATATTGCAAATGCTGAGACGGCAAGTAGTAGTAGCGACCAAACCTATCGTGGTCGCCACCCCGTTTTTGCCACCGTGCAGGCGTCAGTGTTGGCAGGGCAGGGTGCAATGCCAAACGGTGACGACGCTGCCGCAGGTGTTCAGGTCACCGGTATTGTTGAAAGTCAGGCGCCGCTGCAGCCTCGTTATGAGCCGAATAACCCTAACGCCGATGAAGAGGGGTATGTGTATTACCCCAATGTAAATGTGGTGGAAGAAATGACCAATATGATTTCGGCATCGCGTTCATTTCAGGTGAATGTCGAAGTCATGAATGCTGCAAAGCAAATGGTACAACGTGTTTTAACACTGGGTCAGTAGCGGGAAACTTCGAGTAGATACCTATGGCTCTGACGCGAGGATGAGAAAATGAGTAGTGTAAATTCAATTGCCGATACGAGCGCGTTAAGTGATTTATCGATCACGCGCAAAACCGAAGGCGACCCGCAATCTAACGAGTTGGGGCAGAGTGCATTTCTGCAGCTCATGATTACCCAGCTTGAAAATCAAGATCCGCTGAGCCCACAGGAAAATACCGAATTTATCGCACAGTTAGCGCAGTTTAGCTCGGTGGAAAGTCTGGATAAGCTGAACAACAACTTTAGTAGCTTTACCAATAATTTTGTTGCCAATCAGGCGCTACAGGCCTCCACCTTAGTCGGCCGTTCTGTAACCGTGCCGGCAGAGCAAACACAGCTAGGTGCCGGTGATTTGGTCACGGCTAGTATCGAAGTACCGCACACAGCAAACGATGTGAAAGTCAGCATCTATACAGAAGCGGGGCAACTTGTTGATCAGGCATCGCTGGGCATACAGCCAGCGGGTGAACTCGTTATGCGTTGGAATGGTCAGCAACTAGAAGTGAATGGTGAGTTATTGGATTGGGCCAGCAGCCATCAAGACGGCGTAGCGCCGGGTATTTACCGGTTTGAAGTCACTACCAATATCGACGGCGAAGTGTCGCAGTTGGATACCGCATTGTCGGCAAATGTTAATAGTGTAACGGTCGGTGCCAATGGCGGTCTCACCTTGAACTTGGCCGGTATCGGCGCGGTGAGTTTAACCGATGTGAAGCAGTTTAACGAATAGCACCACCTATTGTGCCGACACCTATTGTACCGACACATGATTTAGTCGTTTTAGTTTTGCGCCACTAGGGCGAAATTTAATAGGGTAATAGAGGCAATAATTTGCCGCTTACCTTTGAATAATGTTGTATACGCAGGAGTAATTTATGCCATTTGATACAGCGCTTAGCGGCATTCGCGCCGCTTCTACCAATCTCTCTGTTACCGGTAGTAATATTGCCAACGCATCGACGAACGGGTTTAAAGTTTCGCGTACGGAATTCGGTGACGTTTACGCCAACTCAGTTTTAGGGGCGGGTTCTAACAATATTGGTGCGGGTGTACAGGTGCAGGATGTATCCCAGTCGTTCGCTCAGGGCAATGTGGCCTTTACTGAGAACGAACTGGATATGGCGATTAACGGCAATGGCTTTTTTATTGTTAGCCGTGGCGGAGAACAGCTTTATACCCGAGCCGGAACCTTCGGTTTGGATGATGATGGTTTTATTACCAACAATATCGGTGCCCGCTTTACAGGGGGTTCGAGGCAGACACGAGTGGTAATGTTGGTGGTGTAATTGGCGATGTACAAATACAAACGGCAAATCTCGCGCCGCGCCAAACAACCGATGTGGAGTCGGTTTTAAACCTGAATTCCACCAACCCGGTATTGCAAAGCGTTGGCCGCTCATTTAACACCTCCGGTAATGCAATTGGTGTCGCTCAGGCTGGACTGCAAACATCTACCACTACCACCTTGACCGGCACGACATTTGGTTTGCCACTGGCGAATAATTTCTCGCCGGCGCCTACCGGAACGCCAATGTCATTTGAGGTNCAGTTTTCNGGCTCGGCAACGGGCAATAATGGCTCCGTTGATATTTCGCTCGATACTGACGATGGTGTTCCTGCGACGGTCAATACCTTTAATGATTTACGTACTTTGGCTGGCGTTATCAACGCGCAAATATTTTCACCAGCGCCACCGCAAACACCTGTCGATGTTGTTGCCAACGCGGTCGACTATGGTGGTGGTGTGTACGGCTTAGAATTTACTGCATTGCAGGAAGGTGAAAACACACAAATTCAAATTAATTCACCCTCCGCTAACGCCGCGCAGATCGGCATTAGTCCGGCACCGGCTTCAGTAGCGGGTATCGCCGCTGTATCAAACGGTTACCCGCAACAGTCAATCGATTTTGTTGATGGTAAGGGCCAATCGGTAACCTATACATCGCTGGCGGGCGCTTCAGCTGCGCAAACAGCGTCAGAATTAAATGCATTGCAAGGTGTTTCCGCTACCTCCAATACGAACTTAACCATAACCGGTTTTAATAGTAGTGCCGACAATATGACGGTGTCGATTAACGGTGTGCAGTTAACGGGAGATTCCTTAGCAACGTTGGAAGCTGAAATTAATAGTTTGAGCAATACCATTTTACCCGGCATTTCGGCCACTCTAGACCCAACTGCGACGAGCCTGTCTTTACAGTCGGTAGTGGGCGACGATTTACGAATCAGTATAGCTAGTACCGATGGTGGAGATTCGCTGTCGATACAGGGTGATCCCGATGCGCCTGCGCAGGTATTACAAGTGCCTCCCGTTAGCGCGGGAAATTTTGACTCAACCTTAAATTCCGTAGTCGTGGGTGGCACAATTAATCTAGTGCTTGCAGAAGACTACGTTATGCAGAATGAAACACCGCCNTCGGTTGGCTTGTTTCAGCCTATTTCCGATACCGAATTTAGCGATGTTGTTCTCAATGCGTTTGACCCCAACGACCAGTCGACTTACAACAGCGCTACCTCGATGAGTATTTACGATAGCCTTGGCAATTCTCATGTGCTTACTCAGTACTTCGTAAAAGAGCATTACGAACCGACAGATTTAACGACTGCCGCGAACCACTGGAGTATGTATGTACAAATCGATGGGCAAGATGTTGGCGACCCAAACACGGCGTTACCATCGCCGCAAAATACTCAGCCGACTACCGCTAAATTCGATGTGTACTTTCGAGAGGATGGCTCACTGAATACAACTCTCACCGAAGATATGTTGATCTCTAATTGGACGCCACTCGATTCCAACGGCATGGCCAATGGTGCTATGGGACCGCAAAATGTATTGGCGGGGGGAACAACTGTAATACCAGATCCACCTGTATCATCTAACTTTGTTGTCGACCTTACGGGTACAACCCAATTTGGCTCTGAATTTTCGGTTAATGACGTGGATCAAAATGGCTTTGCAACGGGTCGTCTATCTGGCTTAAGTATCGACGAATCGGGCGTTATTTTCGCACGCTATACTAACGGCGAGTCACAAATATTGGCGCAGGTTGCGCTAGCAGATTTTACCAATCAGCAGGGCTTGCAGCCGGTGGGTAATACCATGTGGGCCGAAAATTTTGAATCTGGCGCGCCCAATGTTGGTACGCCGCGCAGTGCAGCGCTTGGATCGCTTCAAGCCGGCGCCTTGGAAGAGTCGAATGTTGACTTGTCTGAGCAGTTGGTAAACTTGATTATTGCGCAACGTAATTTCCAGGCGAGTGCCAAGACAATTGAAACGGCAGACCAAGTCACACAAACCATTATTAACCTGCGTTAATAATTTTTTAAATAACATTTTATAGAGGGCGGTCGACATGGCCCCCTCTACATCTTGCTTTGATCATTTAAGCTTCTCTAACTAGTTTTTCTATTCTCACTAGAACCCCGTTGCCTAGCGTAATTTCACGCGTGCGGCTGGCACTCCCTCCTCTATAATTCTTGCAATAATTTAATTGGCACCCTTATTGCAATTTCCACTGTGTAGATTAAAAACGACAGTTTTTTAACACCCGAATATTTACGCGGAAGTCAGCCAACAGGTAGACNAATCATGGATAAAGCACTTTATATTGCTATGAGTGGCGCCAAGAACAATATGCTTGGACAAGTTGCTCATGCCAATAATTTGGCAAACCTCAACACCGTAGGTTTTAAAGCCGATTTCGCGCAGGCGAGAAGTATGCCTGTCTACTACGGGGATGGTCAGCCAACACGCGCCTACGCGCTTACAGAAAGCCCTGCAACCGATTTTAAACAGGGCCCGCTCGTAGAGACCGGCAGGGATTTAGATGTTGCCATCGAGGGTGAAGGTTTTATTGCCGTGCAAGCGCCAGACGGAACTGAAGCCTATACCCGTGCCGGCTCACTATTTGTCGATAGCGTTGGTATGTTGCGAACCGGCAACGGTTTGCCGGTAATGGGCAATGGTGGTCCTATCGCCATTCCTGCGGCCGAAAAACTTGAAGTTGCCGTCGATGGAACAATTACCGCCATACCCTTAGGGCAGGGCGTCGATTCGCCAGTTCAGGTAGACCGAATTAAGTTGGTTAACCCAGGCCTAGACAACATTAAAAAAATGGAAGACGGCTTGGTGAGAACCTTAACGCCCGCCGAAGATGTACCCGCCGACGCCGGTGTACGATTAATTTCGCGCTTTGTCGAAGGCAGTAATGTCAACGCCGTAAACGAAATGGTCGAAGTTATGAACTTGGCGCGGCAGTACGAAATGCAAGTGAAAATTATGCAAACGGTAAAAGAAGATTCGGAAGCTTCGGCTCGACTTTTACAAATGAATGGCTAGCGAACGTTTCGCTAAAGAGCTATTAGCCATTAATTTTTAGCAGTTTAATTTATGAGTTCAAATAGAGGTGAATCATGCACGCAGCCTTGTATGTAAGTAAAACAGGTTTAGCCGCTCAGGATACCCAGTTGACAACCGTCGCCAACAACTTGGCGAATGCGTCCACCGTGGGATTTAAACGGGACCGCACTGTGTTTGAAGATTTGCTTTATCAAATCCAACGTCAGCCGGGCGCACAGAATACAGAAGAAACCCAGTTGCCTTCGGGCTTACAGCTAGGTACAGGTGTTCGCGTCGTCGGCACGCAAAAACAGTTTACCGATGGTAGCTTACAGATCACCGATCAGCCNTTGGACTTTTCTATCGACGGTCGCGGGTTCTTTCAAATACTCCAGCCAGATGGAAATATCGCCTACACCCGTGCGGGGCAAATGCACTTAAATTCGGATGGTGAAATTGTCGATGCCAACGGTATGCAGCTACAGCCGAATATCACCCTTCCAGACAATGCCGATCGGCTTACCGTGGGTACCGATGGGATCGTTAGCGCCTTTGTACCGGGAACACCTGCACCACAAATTCTCGGCAATATACAGTTGGTCGATTTTGTAAACCCCGGCGGTTTGCAGGCGATTGGTGGCAATAAATTTTTAGAAACTGCGTCCAGTGGTGACCCTATCACCGGAACGCCCGGTGAAAATGGCATTGGCCAAATTAAACAGGGCATGTTGGAAAACTCCAACGTCGATATCGTTGAAGAAATGGTCAATATGATTACCACTCAGCGTGCCTACGAGATGAACTCTAAAGTGATTTCGACGGCAGATCAGATGCTGCAGTTTGTTACCCAAAACCTGTAACGCATTAGTGGCGATAATCTTTATTTATTTGAATTACGGGAAGTTTTTACCATGAACCGACAACGACTTGTCCACATTATGAATATTGCCCTTACTAGCCTTTCGCTCGCGGTATTGTTAAGTGGCTGTGTACAAGCGCCGGTGATGCCAAATGATCCCTATTATGCACCCGTTATGCAGCCACAAGAGTTACCTAAGCCGGCCAAAAATGGATCGTTATTTAGCCCCAATTCTTCTATGAGCCTATTCGGCGATCGCAAAGCCAGTCGTGTTGGCGACATCATTACGGTAACACTGCAAGAGCGCACAACGTCGAGTAAGTCTTCAAAAATTGACGTGTTAAAAGACAACGATATCGGAGTCTCCGCTGGTGCCGGTACCGATCAAATTTTTGGTATGAACCCAAGTTTGGGCGATTTGGGCTTGGCAACAAACTTGAGTGCTCAACGGCAGTTTACCGGCGAAGCCGATGCCGACCAGAGCAATCAGTTAACCGGAAATATCAGTGTTACGGTTGTAGATGTATATCCAAATGGAACCTTGGTGGTACGCGGCGAAAAGTGGATTCAATTAAATCGGGGAGACGAATATATTCGCATCAGCGGTTTGGTTCGGCCCGATGACGTCACACCCGATAACACCGTGGTGTCTACCAAAATTGCCAATGCCAGAATCGCCTATTCCGGAACGGGGGAATTTGCAGATTCCCAAAGAGCCGGATGGTTAACGCAGTTCTTTAACCATCCTTTATGGCCATTTTAAGAGTAACGCGCAAGATGAACTCAATAGTGAAGTATGTGCCTAATCGTATCGACTTTTTAGTGTCTTTTGCTGAAAAATATCTAGCTAAAGCCATTTTGTGCTGTTTGCTGTTTGCGGTTGTTATTGGCCCGCTTAATAGTGCACATGCCGATCGTATTAAAGATTTAGCTTCGGTAGCGGGTGTGCGTGCGAATCAGTTAATTGGTTATGGATTAGTGGTGGGCCTCGATGGCTCTGGAGATCAAACCAATCAAACACCTTTTACTACCCAGTCATTTAATTCCATGTTGCGGCAGTTTGGTATCACTATTCCGCCGGGCTCTAATTTTCAGTTAAAAAATGTCGCAGCCGTTGCTGTACATGCGGAGCTGCCCGCGTTCGCCAAGCCCGGTCAAACTATAGATATCACTGTGTCCTCAATTGCCAACGCGAAAAGTTTACGCGGCGGAGTATTGTTGATCACACCGTTGAAAGGTATTGACGGTGAAATTTACGCGGTAGCTCAGGGCAATTTAATAGTCGGCGGTTTCGGCGTAGAGGGGCGAGACGGCTCTCGGGTTACCGTTAATATTCCCAGTGTAGGACGGATTCCGAACGGCGCGTTTGTTGAGCGCGCTGTTGCGAGTAGTTTTGCCGGTGATAGCAAACTCATTTTTAATTTACACGCCCCTGATTTTACCACCTCGAAGCGATTAGCCGATGCCATCAATGAGCTGTTGGGCCCTGGAGTTGCAAAACCTATGGATTCCACTTCGATTGAAGTGCAAGCGCCGCAGGATCCGGCTCATCGAGTAGATTTCTTGGCGTTGTTAGAAAATATCGACGTCACTCCAGGTGAAGCCTCTGCGCGTATTATTATTAATTCTCGCACCGGCACTATTGTGGTGGGTGAACACGTACGAGTATCACCCGTTGCGGTGACTCACGGTTCGCTAACCGTCACCGTACGCGAAGATGTTAGCGTTAGTCAGCCGGGCGCGTTTGGCGGCGGCGATACCGTAGTCGTTCCCGATAGCCAAGTCGAAATTTCTGAAGAGAGCGGGGCGATGTTTAGCTTTAGCCCCGGCCCAACCCTAAACGACATTGTGAGAGCCGTGAATGAAGTCGGTGCCGCACCAGGGGATTTAATGGCTATTTTGGAAGCGCTGAAGCAAGCGGGAGCCTTAAAAGCCGAGATTATGGTGATTTAGATGAGCATTTCAGCACTCTCACCCAGCGCCACGCCATCACTAAGTGTGACCACATCTGGCGAAGATAACTTTAACGATTTAAATAGCCTTAATGCTATCCGAGCAATGGATGATAAGGATGCGGCGCTTAAAAAAGTCGCGCAACAATTTGAATCGATGTTTATTTCTATGATGTTAAAAAATATGCGTGCGGCTAATGCAGTGTTTGAAGAAGGCAATATTCAAAACAGTAATGAGACAAAGTTCTACCGCGATATGTACGATCAGCAGTTGTCATTAAAAATTGCCAACAGCGATGTCGGCGGGATCGGTATTGCCAAATCCATGTACCGACAAATGAAGCAGAACTATGGTGATAGAGATTTACTCGGCGAAGATTTCAACAAGTTACAATCTTTGGCAAACCAGTCCGCCACAACCGAAGCATTATACCAAGGCAACGTTAATCAAATGACCTTGCCGGCTAGTTCGCCACAAAAATCTGTAGCGCTAGCAGACATCCCCGTTTCAGCTGCGTCGGTCTCGTCTAAAGCTGATTTGTCTAAGCCTCGTTTCGCTACAACCGAATCGAGTATTAATAATGAGCCCGCTGAACGTGCGGCGTTAGCGAATAGTCCTGAAGAGTTTGTCGAAAGAGTTGGCCCCTATGTGGAAAAACTCGCAGAAAAAATGGGCTTAGATGCAGATATTATTCTTGCTCAGGCTGCACTCGAGACTGGTTGGGGACGCTCGGTAATCGCACAGCAGGGCGATAGCAGTTTTAATATTTTTAATATCAAGGCTGGATCGTCTTGGAAGGGGGACGTTGTTTCAATGTCCTCCTTGGAGTTTTCCAACAGTACGTTTAAACCTGTTGTTTCCGATTTTCGACGTTATGAAAGTCTTGAAGCCGCTGTTGCTGACTACGGCGCTTTTATTGGCGGTAGCGAACGTTACCAGCCAGCGTTGCAGGCGCAAGATGCAGATGAATATATACAAGCGTTGCATCAGGCAGGCTACGCAACCGACCCAAATTATGCCGATAAAGTATTGTCTGTTTATCAGCGGATTGGCAGCGTCGGCAAACGAGGGGAAGGTTAGATGCACAGGCTAATTGAGGAGGACGCATGAGTTCCGATCTACTCAGTGTAAGTGTATCTGGCCTTAGAGTCGCGCAATCGGCGTTGAGTACTACAGGGCATAATATTACCAATGCCGGTGTCGATGGCTACAGCCGCCAGCGAGTAATCGCGCAAACCAACCCGGCCACGCCAAGTGGTATCGGCTACATTGGTAATGGCGCTAATGTACAAACAATCGAGCGCATTGTTAACAGCTACGTTACCGAGCAGTTGCGCTCGGATACGTCACTGTCCGCAGATCTCGATATTTATCAATACAATGTCAGTCAGCTGGATAATTTGCTGGCCAACGCGTCCACCGGACTTTCATCTGGAATGGAATCGTTTTTTGCGTCGGTACAAAATGGTTTGGATGACCCAACGTCTATACCCGCACGCCAATTAATTTTAAGTGAGTCGCAAAATATAGCCGACAGGTTTAACGCACTCTACAGCCGATTCGAAACCATCGAAGGTGGAATTGATGAGTCATTGCGTTCCTCGGTTTCTCAAGTAAATGCGTTAACAGCGAACATCGCGCAATTAAACCGAAAAATATCCGACTCTCAAGGTTATGGTGAATCAGTTCAGCCAAATGACTTACTCGATCAGCGAGACGAATCACTACGTAAGTTGTCAGAACTGGTAAGCATACAGGTTTACGAACAGAGTTCTGGACAAGTTAATATTGTTATCGGTAGTGGCCAAAATATTGTTGTAGGTAATGAAGCCCGCGAACTTAGTTTACAAGCCAGTGTTACCGATCCAACGCGCGAGGATGTGGTCTTTCAAACGGGATCGAGTAGTCAGGCCATTACTAATCTTCTTACGGGTGGTGAAATTGGTGGGCTACTGCGTTTTCGCGATACCGTTATGAACGACGTTTATAACGAGTTTGGTCGAATCGCCGTGGTTATGGCCGATACCTTTAACGAAGTGCATCAACAGGGAATAAACCTTGATGATGAGTTTGGCGGCTTGTTTTTTAATGATGTTAACGATCCCGATATAGCGGCCGACCGCGTTATTAGCAACTCAACTAATGCCGAACCACAAAATAGGTCGAATGCTGCTGAACATTGCCGACTCATCGCAATTGGTCGCCAGTGATTACGAAGTAGATATGGATAACGGCGGGCTGTTTCGTATTACCCGCGTAACCGATGGTGTGGAAGTGGCAACTGGACTATTGCCGGGCAAGCTACCTCATAGTGTTGAATTTGATGGCTTGGAATTAGTCTTTCAAAGTGGCAGTTTTGTACAGGGTGACGAATTTAAATTATTGCCGGTGCGTACCGGTGGTCGCGATTTTTCCTCGGCGCTTGTCGACCCTCAAAGTATTGCCTTTGGCAGCCCGTTGTTAACAGAGTCAAGCCTTGGTAACAGTGGTACGGGTGTTATTGCACCCGGTACCGTAACCAGCTTGATCGATGTCGATGGCAATCCGATTCCGTTGCTGGCGACCGCGGGAGAAATGAATCCGCCGCTTATTGTTCGGTTTAATTCTGCAACTAGCTACGATATTCTCGATAATTCAGACCCAGGCAATCCCCAACAACTTGATCCTCCCATCCGCGATCAACGCTATGTGCCAGGCATTTCCAATAATTTATTCAGCACCGACCCGAACGCTACTCAAGTAAGTTCTGGCGGGGCAATGTTAGGCTTGCCAGAAGGGCGTCAACCAGCGCTGCAAGCGGCCTTAATTCCAGACTTGGCTACCGCTTCGCCACCATCGTTTGTCGCATCAGATTTTAGTGCCACAAGTAATCAATTCGCATTTGATGTTGTCATTAGTGGTACTCAAAATGCCAGTTCTGATGGAACCTTTCAAGTCACTATATCTGGCCCCGCAATTACCTCGAATGCCATATTGTTAGATGAAATTAATGCTCAGCTAGGCTCGNCCAATGTCGAGGCCTATATAGCCGAGAATAATAACCTTGCTTTTCGCTTAACCACTGCGGGCTACGGCGATATTACCCTGCAGAATTACAATGGCGACCCTGATGGCAACGGTGATGTTGCCCCCGCGGGTCAAGCGAATACCTTACTGGGGTTAAATATTTCCGGCGCTAGCTTTACCACTCAGGGAAATGCCAATGGCGTGAGTGGATCGGGATTTCTAAGTAACGGCTATCCTGCCGAAGCCATTACTATCACCGGCCCTGCTGCAACCGTGGGCGGTAAACCCACCACACAGAATATTTTTACGCGGTTAAATGCCAGCGCTAAAGAAATTGCCAGCGATTTAAATAATGTGCAGGGGGTAGAGGCGAATGCTTTTAACTACCTGGAATTAAGTAATCTTAATCTAACGCGTACCGAGCCGTTACAGCTGAATTTAAATGGGTTTGATTTATTGGAGTACACCACTGACCCCGTGACCGGAAACCCCGTGTTAGATTCGTTAGTACCCGACCCGCAGACCGAAGTAGACGCCTTTAATGATTATCTCGCGACACGCATTAACAATAATAGTCAGCTTAGCAAGATGGGTATCTACGCAGAGGCTGGCGCAAATGCGCTTACCGGCGCTGCAGAGTTTCGCATTCACTCTTCTGAGGGCGACGATTTTTCAGATTGGCTTGACCGCGGCAANCGGCCAGTCGATAGATGTTAGCGACGGTAGAGAACCCAAATGTCAGCCTTAATGGTAATGGCGCAGGGGTTGCCGGTACGCTGGTTGTTGGCGGTCGACTGGATGTGGTGTTAGCCGATGATCTTGCGCTTAGCACCTACCCACCAAACAGTATGATTTTTGGTGATACTTCATCCGCAGATTTTGCAAAGCGAAATTATTTGGGTATTCAAGTAGAGATGACGGGTATTCCAGATACCGGCGACAGTTTTAGTTTAGGGTTTAACAGCAATGGCGCTTCGGATAATCGCAATGCTTTGGCGTTGGTGAATTTAGCTCGAGCGGGAACTCTAAATGGTGGTGTTGCTACCTACAGCGAAAGTTACGGTACATTGGTAGAGCGAGTAGGCATAGATACTGCATCTTCTAAAGTGAATGCCGATGCAACAAAATCGGTGCTAGAACAAACCCAGCAGTTGCGTAATTCGGTATCGGCGGTGAACCTCGATGAAGAAGCGGCAAATCTTATCCGCTTTGAACAACTTTATTCGGCCAATACACAAGTTATTTCAGTGGCTAGGGATTTGTTCGACCGCTTAATAAATTCTATCTAGATTATTATTTATAGTACTTTATTAAAGGCTACCCATTAGCTCCTAGCGAAAAATTTTCGCTTAGCCACATTAATACTTAAGTCAAATAGGTGCGACATGCGCATTTCAACATTGCAAATGTTCAATATTGCTAACAAAGGTATGGCCGATGCGAATGAAGCTATGGCCAAGACCCAAGAGCAGCTGTCGACTGGCGTGCGTGTACTTACGCCATCGGAAGATCCCGTCGCGTCCACCAAAATAATGCAGCTCAATACTGAGTTATCCAATATCACTCAGTACCAAAAAAATATTGATTTGGCGAAGAATAATTTAGTAGCACAAGAGACGGCGCTAACCAGTATTAATCATCTTATTCAAAGAATGCAGGAACTGGCGGTACAGGCCGGTAACACGGCAACCTTATCGCCAACCGAATATTCGGCACTGGCTTCCGAAGTCGATGCCCGAACGGATGAATTATTAAATATACTCAACACGCAAAACGCCAATGGCGATTATATTTTTGGCGGCTATAAAAGTAGCGAAGAGCCGTTCTCTGGAACACTATCTAGCGGGTTTCGTTATCAGGGTGATGAAGGCCAGCAGTTTATAAAAGTAGCCAATAACACCACTGTGGCATCAACTGATTCGGGTAAAAGCATCTTTGTAGATCTACAAAGTGCGCACAATACCGTGTCTACCTATGCGAGTAGCGGTAACACCTCTAGCCCACCATTACAGATTAATATTGGTCAGGTTGTCGATCAGGAAGCCTTCGATAAATTTTACCCCAAGGATATGGTGGTAAGTTTTAACGCCGATAGTGCGGTGTTACCTGCCGGTAAGAATTACACGGTAACGGAACGTTCGTCTGGTCGCGTTATTGTTGCAAACCAGCCTTACGTGTCGGGGTCTGACATCGAGCTGAACGGAGTTAAGTTTAAAATAATTGGCAACCCAGTGTCTGGCGAGGCGCCGACGGCGGCAACACGTAGTTTTGGCGCTGATGCGGCGCTAATATTACCCGCTGATTTTACGCCTCCTGCGAATGAAACTTTCACCATGCAAGTAGCTGGGCGCAGCGAAACATTTGTCTTGGATGGGCCTATTGCCAATACTGGTGATTTGTCTGCAGTGCTAAATTCTACGCTTAACGGTAATGCTACTAAGCTTGCGGCCTTAGGCTTAACGGCAACAAATACTGGTATTCAGATGCCTGCGGGCATTGATTTTAGTGTTGCTGGTGGTTCTGCGGCGGTCGATGCCGTATTGGGGCTGGATACAACATTAGGAAGTCGCAGCAGTGATGGTGTTCTGGCCAAGCCGGGCGATAGGGTTTTTATCGATTCGAGTGAAAAACAAGATATTTTAACCACGCTTGCGCGTTTCAGTGAGGGCATGAAGTCCTACGAGGCAACGGAGGAAGGGCGTGCGCTATTAAAAGAGCAGATTGGCAATACGCTTAATAATCTTAAAAATGCACAAACCGGTATTTTAAATACCACCTCTAAGTTAGGTGCGCGTTTTAATAACGCTAGATAAGCACCGAACAATTAACACTTGGATTCTGAACTCGTTATGGCGGAAGTGTTAAGCAAGCTTCGGGATGTAGACTATGCCGAAGCTGCCACTCGACTGTCTGCAGAGTCTATGGTGTTGCAAGCCGCTCAATCGGCATTTGTACGGGTTAGCCAGTTAACATTATTTAGCCGTTTATAGCGGCATCAGTTTTATTTTTCGTATTTATTCTTGTCAGTAATCTCCTCTAGTGGCGACCAAGGTTTCCTCTCTTATCGGTTGTTTTTTTATCGTCGCGCTCGCCAACACTTTAGGTGGAATTACAGTGGTAAATCCCTGTTATTTCTCGATCTTTTTACGCTCTATATTAATTCTTAGGCCTCTCTTAAATCCGTTCATTACATTAATCCTGAGCTGTCGCTGCTTAATATGACAGTCGCTTTCTAGTTTTACTTACCATTGGTTTTAGCCGTCGGAATGCGTTCTCTTTAACGCTTAGAAAAGCGGCAATGTTTCTTCCTTTTGGCTGACAATAATTTGCCGCTTTCATTTAAATTATTTTCGAAGTGACTGAAATATAAGCGTTTTTTAAAGTTGGCATAGGCGTTGCAAATTCTTAGCTAAATTCATCTGCTTTCTTATCGAAGAATTTTTTAAAAGCAGATAGAGAATTATTTAGTGACTCATGTTACAGGAGAATTGTTATGCCCTTAGTCATTAATACCAATGTTGCCGCGTTAAATGCGCAACGGCAGTTAGTAAGCTCTGGCAATGATATGAGTCAGTCGATGGAGCGATTAGCATCCGGCAAGCGAATCAACACCGCAGCCGACGATGCTGCCGGTCTGGCTATTTCAAATCGAATGACGTCGCAAGTTCGCGGGCTGGACCAAGCTATTCGCAATGCCAATGATGGTGTCTCGCTTATTCAAACCGCCGAAGGCGCGCTTGATGAGGTGACCAATATTTTGCAGCGTATTCGTGAACTGGCAATTCAGTCGGCTAACGGAATCTACGCCGATAAAGATCGCGCTACGTTAGATGCCGAAGCGCAGCAACTAAAAGCTGAGATTGATAGAATTGCGGATTCAACATCATTTAACGGTCAGCCATTACTCGATGGCAGTCTTGGCAATGTTGCACTTCAAGTGGGTGCCGAGGCCTACCAGACAATTGATTTATCTATTCCAGGATTTAGCACGTCGTCCTTGGGCGGTGGTTCTGGCGATATTGTCGGTGAGGCTGCGACCGGTACAGGCTTAGCCGCGCTTACCGCTCTGGATGCCGGTAGTTTAATTATCAATGACGTTAGTATTGGTTCTACCACGGGTGGAACCTCATTAAACGACAAAATTTCGGCGATGAACGCAAGCCTCGACGGCAAAGGCGCCGAAGTGTCTACGCTAATTTCTTCCGAGGCTGGCAGTGCTGGTAGCGGTGTGCTTGTGGCGGGAAGCTCCAACCTAGTGTTGACTTTGGTGGACGGCGATGCGGCAACTCAGACCTTTACCATTACTGGCACGAGTAATATGGATGAACTCGTGGCTCGCATTAATAGCGACACTACGGTCGATGCTTCGCTTAACAATGCCGGTAAATTGATTTTGTCTGTTGAGGGGGGGCAAACCTTAACGGTTGCAGATGGCTCCGCTTCGCAGGGTGCTACCGGTATGGATTCGGCAAGTGTTGTGACTAATTTCTCGTTGGTGGTGAACGATACCAGCACAGGTAAGAACGGTGTAAAAGTTGAAGCAGGAACAATCTCTGCGGCGGAACTATTGGCAATCGGCATCGACGTTCAGGATGACGAAGGGAACTTGGTGAGTGCTACACCAACGGATTTCTCTACCATTAACTCCGGCGATTTAATCATCAATGGTGTTTCGGTTGGTACTGTATCGGCGGGCGCTGATGCCGCTACACAAGCCGCCAGTGTAATCTTGGCGATTAATAAAGTGTCTGCCGATACTGGCGTAGTGGCCTACGCCGGCGCGGGAACGGACAATATAGAACTCAGCTCGGTGTCTGGTGCGCAAATTTCGATTAAAGCGGGTAACGGTATTACCGCAGATGAGTTGCAGGCTCGCACGGGATTCCAAGAGCGCAATGCAGCTGAGGGCGGCGGTTCGGTTTCTGGTATCTCAATCTCTACCGCCGAGGGTGCTCAAAAAGCTATCGCGGTAACAGATGCAGCATTGGAACAAATTAACGCGACGCGATCGGAGTTGGGTGCGGTCAATAACCGGCTCGATTTCACCATGTCTAATTTGTCTAACGTTGCCGAGAAAACCTCTGCTGCTCGTTCGCGAATTGTAGATGCGGATTTCGCCACAGAAACGTCACAGCTAAGTCGTGCGCAAGTACTGCAGCAGGCATCGCAAGCGATGTTGGCACAAGCAAACGCTCAGCCTCAGCAAGTGTTGCAATTGTTACAGGGCTAAACCCTCGGGCTTGACTAACTAGCAGGCCAGTAAGCACACAGCCTTTTGAGTTGCTTTAGCTCAAAAGGCTGTGTGCTTATATTTAATCAATTCTATACAGACGATCTACGCGCTTGACGGATATTGTTATTTGCGTCAAATAAACACTCTAAAAAATTAATTTCCCTCACGAAAATCGAGTTCGTCAAAAATATAGCGTTTTGATTTGTTTTATAACAAATTCATTCGCTAATTCGCTTTGTGTTAATAAAAAATTCTAGAGATAAAAATAAACTTTTTTAGTTTTTTACTCATAAATACGCCAAGCCGAACCCGGATGTAGATTGTAAGTTATTGAAATAGATAGATAAAATCTCCTCTCGGTTGTTTCCTTTCCGATTAAATACCTGCCCTAAACTCATACTAAAGTTTATTCAAACTATGCCGAAACCATTGGTATGGAGCGCTAACAGACAATTTTGGCGATCTTAATACTAATGGCCGGGTACTCTTTATAACTGGCATTTTGAAAACATATCAATGGGAGGCTTATCATGCCTTTAGTAGTTAACAGTAATATTGCATCGTTAAACGCTCAGCGTCAGTTGCTACAAACCGGTGCCGATCTTGATAAGGCGAGTGAGCGTCTTGCGTCTGGTAAGCGAATTAACTCAGCAGCGGATGACGCTGCCGGTCTCGCTATCTCTAATCGTCAGACATCTACCATTCGTGGTTTGGACCAAGCGGTTCGAAATGCGAACGACGGTATTTCTTTGATTCAAACCGCTGAAGGCGCTTTGGACGAAACAACTAACATTTTGCAGCGTATGCGCGAACTGTCTATTCAGTCTTCGAACGGTATTTACTCGGATACTGACCGCGCGACCCTAAACGCAGAAGTACAGCAGTTAAAATCTGAAATCGANCGTATTGCAGAAACAACTTCATTCAACGGCCAAAAAATTCTAGATGGCTCGCTGGGTAATGTTGCTTTGCAGGTGGGCTCAGAAGCAAACCAAACAATCGATTTCGGTATTGGCGGGTTTAATTCATCATCACTTGGTGGAGCAGCTGGCGATATCGTTGGTGGTGCAGCTGAAGGTGCGAATGAAACTGCAGCTTTAGGTCAATTTACCACCGTATTCACTGCAGCCGGCGACGTGCAGATTAATGATGTATCTATGTCAGCAATCGACTCTACGGCCGCTACGACTAACACCGTAAATGAAATTCTTGGCGTATTAAACGCAGACTTGGACGGTAAGGGTGTAGAGATTTCTACCCTAGTTTCCATGGAAGCAACCTCGGTAGGTACCGGTGTATTGGTTGCAGGTACTGATACCTTCACAATTACCGTTGAAGACGGCGATTCGAATGATCAGTCATTTGTAATTTCTGATACCAATAGCATGGATGAGTTGATTGCTAAAATTAACTCAGACACCACCGTTACTGCAGGTTTAAGTGATGACGGTAAACTGGTTCTATCTCAGGCCGGCGCCAGCAGTATTACCGTAGCGGATAACACCACTACACCAGCCGATAAGGCGACAGGTTTTGCTGATACACGTACTAACTTCAGCGTAGTATTAACGGATACCTCATCAGAAAAAGCCGGTATTAAGCTTGAAATTACCAATACTACTGCAGGCGAACTTGCCGATTTAGGTTTGAACGCTACTGATGATAACGGCAACTTGCAAAGTGTTGCTCTCACTGGTACTGCTGGTTTAAATGAAGGCGACGTTATCATTAATGGCGTAGAAGTTGGCGCTATTACCGGTGGCTCTACATCCTTGCAAGCCGCTGCAGCAATTGTTGCGATCAACAAGGTATCGGATCAAACAGGTGTTGTTGCCTTTGCTGGTACAGCAACAGACTCGATCGCACTTAAGTCTGCCGATGGTACTCAGTTCTCTATCGAGCGCGGTAATGATCTGAGCGCAGCTAACTTTGAAGCCGGTATTGGCTTTGTAGAGCGCAATGCGGCTTCCGGTGCTGGCTCTATTGCCAGTGTTGATATCTCCACTGCAGCTGGCGCACAGAAGTCCATCGATATTATCGATTCGGCGCTGGAGCAGATCAACACCACCCGAGCCGACATGGGTGCGATTAATAACCGCTTAGACTTTACCGTTTCTAACTTGTCCAACATTTCGGAAAACACTTCGGCTGCACGTTCACGAGTTGTGGATGCAGACTTCGCTTCAGAAACGGCCCAGTTGAGTCGTGCACAGGTTCTCCAGCAGGCGTCTCAGGCGATGTTGGCTCAGGCTAATGCACGTCCACAGCAGGTTCTATCACTTCTACAATAGTTTTAGAGTTAACCTAACTTTAAATTAATTGTAGGGACATCCCGTCGCAGCTCAGCGCTAGGCGGGATGTAAAATGAGGAATAACCCATGATTGAAGTACGAACTACAGTAACGGCAAGTCAGCCAGTAGCCGTACCTGCTTCATCAAAGGGGGCTGTAGAAGCTCAGCGGTCGAACGGCAACAATTTGCCGGAAGAGGTTAACAANGTCGCGCCAAAAGAGGCTCCACAAGAGCCAGAAAAGGCAGAGGCTAAGTTAGATGACGCGGTTGCATCGATTAGTAAATATGTGCAGTCCGTGCAGCGTAACCTGCAGTTTTCGGTGGATGAAGAGCTAAATCAAACCGTAGTGAAGGTGGTGGACGGAGGGTCCGGCGAGCTGATTCGACAAATTCCAGAAGAGGCATTTTTAGAATTGGCACGCAAACTGAATGAAGGTGGAGAGCTGCGGTTGGTAAACGCTCAAGGCTAATGTAGCTAGACAGTTGAACTATACTAACCTTAATAAAGGCGCTCCGATTTTTCGGCGCGCCTGATGTCGTTTTGATACAGCCTATTCTTTGATGGAATAGAACGGTGAAATCCGAGCTCAGTAGGCTAGTAAACCTAGTAATCGAAAATCGGTAATTTTGGCGGGTAATCTCAGTTGTTAATTTGGCTGAGGTATGAATGTTCTGGAACGCAGTATGTTCCAGTAACATCACTGGAGTAGCGTTATGATTGACAACAATATTATTCAGTCCCTCGGTGCGGGTTCCGGCATTGACACCAAAAAATTTGGTGACCCAGCTGACCGCAATCGAGCGCTCTGGTCCACAGGGGCGAATTGACTCGACTCGAGAAAAAGCCGAAGCGCAAATTTCTGACTTTGGTTTGCTCAGCAATGCAATGGCAACCTTGCAAGATGCTGCCAAAGTTCTTACCGACCCAGAAGGCATGTTTAGTAAAACAGCCTCCTATACCGATAGTACCGCCTTAGTGCCGGTTGAACTCGATACCGATGTCCAGGCCGGTAGCTATAATTTCGAAGTGAATGCCATCGCGCAATCCCAGTCATTAACATCCGCTGTTTTTACCAATAAAGACGACGCCGTCGGCGAAGGTACGCTGACCTTTAGTTTTGGTAATGTCACGGCTGATGTCGATGGTGTGATTACCGCATTTGCTCAAGACCTAGAAGAAGACTCCGTAGAAATTACCATTGATAGCACCAATAACTCTCTTGAGGGTTTACGCGATGCGATTAATAAAGCCGACTTTGGCGTGCAAGCCGTAATCGTTAATGACGGCGGTGGCTTTCGCCTGCAATTGAACGCTGCGTCTGGCGCGAATAACGAACTTGAAGTGCGCGTCGCCGAAGCCGGTGGTTCGCCAACAAATGCAGACGCCAGTGGGTTATCACGTTTCGCCTTTAATCTAGATGAGCCCGGTGCTTCGCAATTGGTGCAAAACCAAGGTGGGCAAGATGCGGAACTTACCATCAATGGTTTAGCGGTAACACGCGAAAGTAACAACATTGACGATATTGTTCAGGGTTTGAAGTTTGATGTTTTAAAAGCGTCGCCAGGTGAAATTGTTACCATTACCGTGAGTGACGACAAAGCCTTTGCAGAAGACAATATTCGCGCATTTGTGGAGGCGTTTAACCTCTTTTTAGATGCGATTAAACCTGCAGTAGGGCGCTACGAACAAGAAGATGAGGACGGCAAGAAGACAACCGTCACAGGCTCACTCGCCAACGATGCATTAGCAAAGTCGGTGGTATCGCGTATTCGTTCACTGATTAGTGGTGCGGTTCCGGGCTTGGCCGATTCTAATTTTACCTCTCTAGCCGGCATCGGTATTCGCACTGAGCTAAGTGGTAAGTTGAGTATCGACGAAGATAGTTTTAGCGACGCTTTTGCCGACAACTTTTCCGATGTGCAAAAACTGTTTGCGCCACAAACCTCAGGTAGCAGCAGCGATATTAGTATTAACAGTTACAACGATGGCACCATTGCTGGTGAGTATGATGTGGTGATTACCACGCCACCCTCGCGCGGTGCGTATCAAGGCGGTGCTATTGACGCGGGTGTTGTCTTCCCCGATTTTGATAGCAGCGCCAAGGTCTACACGTTTACAGTTGAGGTCGATGGCAAAACTTCTGCTGAGCTTACCCTGCCAGGCGCGACTTATGCCAGTCAGTCTGATCTCGCTGCAGCACTTCAAACACTTATTAATGCCGACGAAACGTTAAGTGCGGCCAGTGCAGACGTCACCGTTAGCTACGACTCCGACAACAACCGTTTTGATCTTATCTCAAATAGCTACGGAACAAACTCTAATGTATCGATTAAGAGCCCAAGTAACGCAATCGCAGATGATTTGGGTCTAGCCGAAGCTACTGGCACGCCGGGTGTCAAAGTTGTGGGTACCGTGAATGGCGTGGCAGGGTTTGGTTCCGCAAATGTGCTATTACCAGCATTAGGTGAACCGGGTGCCGGTTTAGCGATGATTATTGGTGAAAATGCCACCTCTGGTACCGTCAACTTTTCCCGTGGGTTTGCCGGTGAGCTGGCATCGGTATTGGACGAATTTTTACTTAATAACGGCTTGATTGATATTCGCGAAGACAATCTCAATAAAACGATAGATAAAGCCGATGACGATGAGAAAAATTTAGATCGTCGTATGACCGCTTATCAAGACCGTTTGATGAACCAGTTTATTGCTATGGAACGCATAATTAGTGGTCTCAATAGCTCTGGTTCTTTTTTAGACAATTTGATTGAATCTTTACCTTTCACCTCATCAAACAAATAGTGATCTAACCCCATTAAACCGTCAGCCTAAGCGCCGCGCGAGTCGCGGTTAGGCTGACGCCCGCAAATCCCTTTTAGTCCGCCGTTCAACTAGACCATTTCTCGCCTATTGAGTGATCTAGCAATTGGCATATTATCTGCTATATTCCATCAGTGACAATAAATTGACTCCAATGGCTTGTTCTGTGGAAATGGCGGCAAAATGTTTGATAATAAAGTAATTCTTATTACCGGTGGCACAGGTTCATTTGGCAAAAAATATGTCAAAACATTGCTGGATCGTTACTCGCCGAAAAAAATTATTATTTTTTCTCGTGACGAACTAAAGCAATATGAAATGCAACAGGTGTATAACCAGCGATGTATGCGCTATTTTATCGGCGACGTACGTGACCGCGATCGCTTAATGCAGGCCTGTAAAGGTGTGGATTACATCATTCACGCCGCCGCTTTGAAACAGGTGCCCGCGGCCGAATACAATCCTATGGAATGTATTAAAACCAACGTCAACGGGGCCGAAAATGTTATCGCCGCCGCCGTTGCCAACAAGGTTCATCGTATTATTGCTTTGTCTACGGATAAAGCTGCAAACCCCATTAACCTATACGGCGCAACTAAATTGTGTTCCGACAAGTTATTTGTCGCGGCGAATAATACTGTAGGCGAACAAGACACGCGCTTTGCCGTGGTTCGCTACGGCAATGTGGTCTGTTCTCGCGGCTCGGTGATTCCGTTTTTTCAGAAGCTTGTGGCCGAGGGCGCTACGTCGTTACCTATTACCGACGAGCGCATGACGCGCTTTTGGATTACCCTGCAGCAAGGCGTCGATTTTGTACTCAAAAACTTTTCACGTATGTCTGGCGGCGAAATTTTTGTTCCCAAAATTCCGTCGGTGCGAATTGTTGATCTCGCTGCTGCTGTAGCGCCGAAACTTCCGGTACACACTATCGGAATTCGTCCCGGAGAAAAGGTCAAAGAGGTTATGTGCCCTGAAGATGATTCTCACCTCACCTTCGAATTTGATGACCATTTTGTAATTAGCCCCGCCATTCATTTCAACAAAGAAACCCGTGAAGACTATTCGCAAAACAAACTTGGCGAGCAGGGTAAACCTGTTGCAAGTGGGTTTAGCTATAACTCAAGTGAAAATCCAGTATTTCTGTCAATTGACGAAATTAAACGCATGAATAATTTGGAGTAGCCGGTGATTCCCTACGGGCGCCAATTTACGGCAGAAGAAGAGCTGGCAGCGCTAACCGAGGTAATGTCCTCCGGTTGGTTAACTCAGGGCAAGCGGGTTCCTGAGTTCGAACAGCAATTAGCGAGTTACTGTGCTGCCAAACACGTTGTTGCTGTTAGCAGTGGTACTGCAGCCTTACATGTTGCATGTTTAGCCTTGGGGCTAGGAGAGGGGGATAGGCTTTGGACCACGCCGATCAGCTTTGTCGCCTCGGCAAATTGTGGTATTTATTGTGGTGCAGATGTCGACTTCGTTGATATCGACCCCCACACTCGTAACTTAAGTGTTAATGCATTAGAGCAAAAATTACGCAAAGCGAAGCGTGAAAAAAAATTGCCAAAAATTTTAGTGGTAGTGCATTTTGCGGGCGTTGTTTGCAATATGAAAGTACTTGCGGTATTGGCCGATGAGTATGGTTTTCATATTATCGAGGATGCCGCCCACGCAATTGGTAGCCGGTTTGACGAATCATCGGTTGGCGATTGCCGCTATAGCGATGCCACGGTATTTAGCTTTCACCCCGTTAAAACCCTGACCACAGGTGAGGGCGGCGCAGTGAGTTGTAACAGCGATACACTCATGAATAAGCTTCGCCTTTTACGTGAACATGGCGTTAGCAAAAACCCCGAAAATTATGTAAGTGATGCTCATGGCCCCTGGTACTACGAGCAAAATAGTCTTGGCTTTAATTATCGAATGACCGATTTGCACGCCGCTATTGGTTCAGAGCAGTTAAAACGTTTACCGAGCTTTATTAAAAAGCGTGAACAGCTTGTGGAGCGATACCGTTCTTTGTTGGCCGATACGAAGGTTAAGCTAGTGCCAGCTCAAGCTGATAACACCATAGCGTGGCATTTGTTTGTAATCGAATTGCCCAGCGATATAAACCGACGTGCGGTGTACGACCATATGATTGCACGGCAGGTTGGTGTCAATGTGCATTACATACCTATTCATTTGCAGCCGTTCTATCGCCAGCGAGGTTTTCGCCCTGGCGA
>Ga0065722_100478_pt1 | contig 24620 bp, 15 predicted proteins | sample BansetMetagenome_FD_59109 | JGI IMG/M metagenome (GOLD analysis project Ga0065722, IMG submission 59109) | Bankia setacea gill microbial communities from Puget Sound, Washington, USA - Caecum Enriched | ecosystem: Host-associated > Mollusca > Digestive system > Ceca | place: United States... | reverse complement strand
CGATAAGCCATTCACACCTACTAAGATTGTTGACGAAAACATTTAAGCGGAATTTACTTTTAGCGAAAATCGATCAGCCGTTGGTCGCAGCAGGAACTAGCGAAACATATTGCCGTATTACCGCAAATCAGCCAGTTAATTCCCTTTTACCTTGGCGGATGTCGTCGGCTTAGGGCGAATTCCACATAGCACTGGCGCTCAACTCGATGGTGAGATTGTTGAAGCAGCCATGCAGGCCACCGATGTTGTGCATCTTAAAGATAGATTCTATACACAAGTTTCTGGTGGAGAACAGCAGCGCTGTCAACTCGCTCGGGTTATGGCGCAAATATGGCGAAGTGAAGATGCTACCCCCAGATTATTACTGTTAGATGAGCCAACAGCCGCTTTAGATTTGTCTCATCAACAACAATTAATGTGCGCCGTTCAAAATTTTTCGAAACAGGGCGTTGCCGTGTTAATGGTTGTTCACGATATTAATTTGGCATCTACCTATGCGGACAATATTATTGCCTTACAGCAGGGCCGGATATTGTGTAATGGGCCGGTTGCAGAAGTGTTAAACCAGCCGTTACTTGATAATTTATTTGGCGGTGACGTCCATTTGTTTTTTCACCCGAAAACGGGTAAGCCTTTGGTTTTATCGTAAATTACTGGAGGTCAGTAAGAGATTATTATGCACGACAAATATAATGAAATTACCCATTTGCACCTTTTGCGTCATGGTGAATGTCAGGGTGGTGCAATTTTTCGCGGTAGCAGTAATGTGGAACTTTCCGCAAAAGGCTTCGCCCAAATGCAAGCATCCTGTGACTACGCAGCGCAAACGCTCAATCATCATTGGGATGTAATTATTAGTTCTCCATTAGCTCGCTGCCGATACTTTGCTGAACATTTTTCCAAGAACAATAATATTGAACTGGATATAGACGAGCGCATTCGGGAAATGTCGTTTGGCGATTGGGATGGAAAATTAGTCGAAACAGTTTGGCGGGATTACGAAGCCGTAATGACCCGATGGTCTGCCGACCCCGCCAGTATAACGCCACCTAATGGTGAGCCCATGAGCGATGTTGCACGTCGTTTGCTTGAGGCCTACCGCGATATAACCCAGCGTTATCGCGGTAAAAAAATATTATTGATTATGCATGGCGGTGTAATCCGAGTGTTGCTAACACAGCTGCTCAATATGCCATTAACGTTTGCCAATCGATTTGAAGTTCCCTACGCAAACTTAACCGCGTTAAATCTTTATCATGGGCACGCCGTTACAGAGCTAACACCTGACAGCGCGCGGTCAGAGGCAACAAATTCTATCAGCCCATCTATCGATAAAATTAAAACTCGTTAGTCACAATATGGTGCCGCTATGATTCAATCAGAGCGTTTTTATTCTGCCATAAAATTTACGTGTGTGTTGCTATGTGTGGTTTTTACCATGCATGTACAAGCAAGCGGGATAGTGACGAAAGTAGGCAGAGTAAAAGTAGAAGGTAATACTGCCGCGATTAAGTCTGAAACTAGGGCAATAGAAGTTACTGACTATCTTGGTCGTAGCTTAAGTTTTAGTAAACCGATAGAGCGCGTTATTGCCTTGGCACCACATATTGTCGAAAACGTTTATTCCGCCGGAGCTGGCGAGACTTTAGTTGGTGCTGTCGATTACAGTGATTACCCTGCGAGTGCAAAAGATCTTGTCCGTGTTGGTGCGATTAGCAGCTTTAGTCTGGAAGCCATCGTTAGCTTGAAGCCCGATCTGGTTATTGTTTGGCATTCTGGGCGTGGTGCGAATGTTTTAGAGAAGCTCGAAAAAATTGGCATTCCCACCTATGCGAGCGATCCCCATTCATTGCTGGATGTGGCGCGTTCTATACGCGATTACGGAGCCTTAACGGGGAATGCTGATATTGCAGAGGCCTCGGCGAAAACCTTCGAGCTAAAATATCGCAGTCTCGCGGCGCTACATCAAGAGTCTGAAGCCGTGAGTGTGCTGTACGAGGTTTGGAATCAACCGCTGCAAACATTGAATAACAAGCATATTATTAGCGATGTCATTCGGCTTTGCGGAGGTGTGAATTTATTTGGTGATGAGCCCAGNTTAGCGCCGGTAATTAGTGTGGAAAGCGTTCTGCAACGTAATCCCGATGTTATTATCGCTAGTGGTATGGGTGAAGAACAGCCTGAATGGTTAAACGATTGGTACACATGGCCGCAACTAAAAGCGGTTAANAATAAAAATTTGTATTTTATTTCGCCGGACTTATTACAACGGCATACCGCCCGTATTTTGGATGGCGCAGAGATAATGTGTTCGCAGCTTGATGCGGCACGGTTAAAGCTAGGCTTATAGTTCATGCCTCGGTACTTCGNTCGTCTACCATCGCTAAGGTTTAGGGGCTTTTAAACGTTAGCGATGGTATAAGCTTCTCGCGACTAGTCCAGACGCGTATCGGGAATAAATTCGTGCACATCCCGAGTCGCCATCTCTTCATATACCGACCATTTTTGATTCACAACTTTCTGAGCCATCGCCATAAGTCGGTCTGCTTCGCTCGGATTTTTTACCCGCAGTACCTTGTAGCGATTTTCTCGNTCGGTGTAGTCNGTAAGCGGCCGGTCTGGTCGTAGCGAATCGAGAATAAAGGGATTACTACCGGCGCTGTGTAAGTCTGGGTTGTAGCGATAGAGCGGCCAGTAACCACATTTCACCGCAAGCTTTTGCTGCTGCATTCCCTCACTCATACTGATGCCGTGCTCAATACAATGGCTGTAGGCGATTATAAGAGAAGGGCCATCATAGGCTTCAGCTTCGCGCAGGGCTTGCAAGGTTTGCTGTGGGTTCGCTCCCAGCGCTATTCGTGCGACGTAAACATTGCCGTAGGCGATGGCTTGCAAACTTAAATCTTTTTGGGGAACAACTTTTCCTCCTGCGGCAAATTTTGCAACGGCGCCTATTGGGGTGGCCTTCGAAGCTTGTCCGCCGGTGTTGGAATAAACCTCCGTATCCATAACTAAAATATTAACGTTTCGGCCACTGGCCAGTACATGGTCAACACCGCCATAGCCAATGTCGTAGGCCCAGCCATCGCCACCAACAATCCACACACTGCGTCGAACCAAGTGGTCGATTACCGATAATAAATCCTCGGCGAGCGGGTCGTTCAGTTGTCGTAGAACCTTTGCAATTTCTACTACGCGATCACGTTGTTTACGAATATCACTTTCATGAATTTGTTGGGAGTTTAGGGTCTCATCTATCAGCTTTTCGTCGAGCATTGCAGACAACGGTTCGCGTAACTCTCTCAAACGCTGTTCGGCAAGCGCTAAATGCTGATCTGAGGTTAAGCGAAAGCCGAGGCCAAATTCAGCGTTATCTTCAAATAGAGAATTACACCAAGCAGGGCCTTTACCGTCCGCGTTTTTACTCCAAGGTGTCGTGGGTAAGTTTCCGCCGTAGATAGAAGAGCAACCAGTCGCGTTAGCGATAAGTGCGCGGTCACCGAATAGCTGACTAACTAATTTTAAGTAGGGTGTTTCGCCGCAGCCTGCGCAGGCGCCACTAAATTCAAATAATGGCTGTAAATACTGCACGCCGCGAATATTAGAAAAATCTACCGCCGATCTGTCGTTATAGGGCAAGCTTTCAAAAAATGTAAGGTTACGTTTCTCTTCGCTTAAGTGCGGCAGCTTTTCTTGCATATTTATCGCTTTGATATCGGCGGATTGCTCTGAACTTACTGGGCAGGCTTCAACGCAAAGTTTACACCCGGTGCAATCCTCTGGATAAATTTGTAGGGTATAACGCAATTCAGGAAAGCCGCGGGCACTAATATTTGCAGATTTAAAAACCTTCAGGGGCGTCTTTAAGGAGTGAATCGCCATAGAACTTTGCTCTTATTGCAGCGTGCGGACACACCGCCGAACAGTTACCGCATTGTATGCAAAGATCAGATTCCCATATCGGAATATCGACGGCGATGTTGCGTTTCTCCCATTGAGTGGTTCCTGTAGGGTAGGTGCCATCGTCGGGCAATAGTGTAACGGGGATTAGGTCACCGTTACCTAAGATGAGTTCACTTGTAACGGATTTAACAAAGGCAGGCGCGTTTACAAATTTTTGCTTAGGATCGGGATCGTAAATACTTGTTACTTGTGCCGGGTAGCTCACTTGTTCTAAGTGTGCGAGTGCTTGATCAATTGCTGCAAAGTTTCTTTGCACAATTTCCATACCTTTGCGAGCGTAGGATTTTTCTGCAGCGGCTTTAATTTTTTCTATAGCCAATTCTTTTGGCATAACACCGCTTAACGCGAAGAAGCAGGTTTGCATCACCGTATTAATACGGCTCCCCATTCCGACAGAGCGGGCTACTTTAGCGCCGTCTATAACATAAAAATTAATGTTTTTATCAATGATTTGCTGCTGTACACGTTGCGGTAGTTTTGCCCAAATAACATCTTTGTTATGGGGGCTGTTTAATAGAAAGGTTGCGCCGTAACCGGCACGCGACAACATGTCAACCTGCTCGATAAAGGCATATTGATGGCACGCTACGAAGGAAGCCGAACTAATAAGGTAGGGGGCTTCGATATGGGTTGGGCCAAATCTAAGGTGAGAAACGGTAATACTCCCAGCCTTTTTAGAATCGTAAACAAAATAGCCCTGGGCATAAAATTGTGGTTCGGCCCCAATAATTTTAATACTGTTTTTATTTGCACCTACGGTTCCATCAGACCCTAAGCCAAAAAAAACCGCACGAACGGTTTCGTTGGGTTCTATATCTAAAGGAGGTATATTGTCTAGGCTGGTGAAGGTACGGTCATCACGAATGCCTATTGTAAAGCCATTTTTCGGTTTAACCGCGCGAAGTTCGCTATAGATTCTAGCTACCATTGCAGGCGTAAATTCTTTACTCGACAGTCCATAACGACCACCTATGATTCGAGGTAGGGCGGCCATTTCACCGCGAATAACGGTTTGTGCAAGTTCTGTAATAATATCTTTATAAAGTGGTTCGCCATCAGCGCCTGGTTCTTTTGTTCTATCGAGAACGGCGATACTGACAACCGTTTTCGGAAGTGCCCTCATAAGATGCAAGGCACTAAAAGGGCGGAAAACGCGTACTTTGAGTACACCAACCTTTTCGCCGCTGACGCGAAGATGGTCTACGGTTTGGCTCACTGTTTCAGCGCCTGAGCCCATGATTATAATGACTCTTTCCGCTTCCGGGTCACCATGATATTCAAATAATTGGTAGTGGCGGCCGGTTAGTTCAGCAAACTTTTTAAATTTATCTTCAAATATTTTTACTGCGTTTGTGTAGTAGGCATTTACGGATTCACGACCCTGGAAATAGGTGTCGGGATTTTGCGCCGTTCCACGCATAACCGGTGCATCTGGATTTAGCGCGCGTTGCCGATGGGCTTGTACGAGCTTATCGTCAATCATTGCGCGAATATGNGTGTCGCTGATTAAACTGATTTTGTTTATTTCATGGGAGGTTCTAAAGCCATCGAAGAAATGTAAAACAGGTACACGGCTTTCAAGGGTTACCGCCTGTGCGATTAAGGCCATGTCGTGGCATTCTTGCACGCTCGAAGAGGCGAGTTGTGCAAATCCGGTTTGACGCACAGCCATTACATCTTGATGGTCGCCAAATATAGACAAACCCTGTGCAGCAAGCGAGCGCGCCGCGACATGGAAAACCGTAGGGGTAAGTTCGCCAGCAATTTTGTACATATTTGGAATCATTAACATTAACCCTTGTGATGCGGTAAAGGTTGTTGTTAAAGCTCCGGTTTGTAACGCGCCATGTAATGCGCCTGCGGCACCACCTTCACTTTGCATTTCGATAACTAAAGGTGTTTGTCCCCAAATATTATTTATACCGGAACTGGACCACTGATCGGATAGTTCTGCCATTGGCGTAGAGGGAGTAATGGGGTAGATAGCGCAGACTTCGTTAGTACGGTAGGCAATATAGGCTGTCGCTTCTCCACCATCAAAGGTTACAAAGGTTTCATTTTGAGTTTGCATAGCGGCTACACCCTTAAACGGTATTGTTTGTCATGTGGATGGCTGCAGTGGGGCACTGCAAGGTGCAGGCGCTACATCCAGTACACTTGGAATAGTCAATTTGGTAGAACTTTCCCGTACCTAATTTAATAATGGCTTGCTCAGGGCAGGCACCAAAGCAACCATCGCATTCAAAACAATTACCACAGGAGTAGCAGCGACTGGCTTCGTAATGCGCTTGCTGTGTCGTTAGCGCGCCGAGCACTTCTTCAAAATTATTTTCGCGTGTTGCGAGAGGAGCGCTAGGCTGTTTTGATTGTTCGGCTTGGCTGTAAAACCAAATACGGAGATCCTCTAAGTGTGCAATTTCCTTCGATGCAGGCTTTGCTGAATTATTTTGTTGTGTTATACAGCCCCGAATAAATTGGTCGATATTATTTGCGGCCTTTTTTCCGTGTCCGGTTGCAACCGTAACGGTTCGTTCACTCGGTACCATGTCACCGCCAGCAAAAACACCTGGGCAGCCAGTCATCATGTTGTCAGCAACTTGTACCGTACCATCTTTATCGAATTTAATTCCCGGCAGGTTGGTTAATAATTGGGTGTCTGATTGTTGACCCAGCGCGAGTATTAACGCGTCTGCAGATAGTTGTTCGATTTCGCCGCTGGGCTGAGGGCGACCATTTTCGTCGAGTTCCATTTTTTCTACAGTAATCGTTTCGCCATCAATTGCGTTGATAGTACGCAGCCAATTAACTTTTACGCCTTCGTCCAATGCATCGGAGAGTTCTTCAGGGTGTGCCGGCATATTGTCTTGATCGCGCCGATAGATAATTAGCGCTTCTTCAGCGCCCAAACGCTTTGCTGTTCGGGCCGCATCCAGCGCCGTATTACCGCCACCGTATATGGCTACGCGTCGTCCTATATTGGGTTGTTCGCCTAGGCTTACATTGCGCAAAAAACTTACCGCGTCGAGAATTTTTCCGGCTTCGCGTGCGGGGATATTAATTTTTTTAGAGAGGTGTGCACCTATTGCGACAAAAACCGCATCAAAATTACCGTCACGCCGTTCTAGTTCTAGGTCGATAACATTGTGATTTAGGGTGATTACCACACCCATCTTTTCGATTCGAGCTATCTCATCTCTAAGTACTTGGCGCGGCAAACGGTAAGCGGGAATACCAAAATGCAACATACCTCCGGCGACCGGCCCTGCATCTCGAATTTCCACTTCATGACCCAAGCGACGCAAATGGTACGCGGCACTTAGACCACTCGGTCCGGCGCCAACAATTAAAACCCGCTTGCCGCTCGGGGCTTTAATAATTCGGGGCGACCAATTTTCTTTAATTGCCATATCGCCAAGGAACCGTTCAACCTGGTGAACACTTACGGCTGCGTCGACTTGATCGCGATTACAGGATGTTTCACAAGGGTGGTAACAAACACGTCCGTGCACGCCGGGTAGGGGATTGTCGGCAAGAATTGTTTGCCATGCTTCCTCGTAACGCTTTTCGTGGACTAGCGACATCCAGGCTTGAATATTTTCACCGGCTGGACAGGCATGGTTNCAGGGGGGCATTAAATTTTGATAAACGGGGCGTAACTTAGCGGTAGGGCCTGTGCCGGTGCTGTGGCGTAGATCCGGCTCCTCGGTCATATCGTGAGTGCGAGTTTTCATCGGGTGACCACCTAAAGCGCAAATGTCTAAAATTGCGCGGCCGCTCGCCTTCAGTACTCAAGCTGCGGACGGCGCCGCACTGTGTATGCTTGTAGAGTAAGTGATCCAATGGCTGGACAAATTGATTTGAGGCAAACTATGACGGTTTGCCTTGGCTTATTAGCGCGGATACTGGGATACAGATCTAGGCTTTGATAAAACCTAGGTCTGTGGAGTCGAAGTTGCTTAAATTGGGGAATATATCGGCAAAACTAGAACCGGGTACACCATACCATTTCGCCAGTGTCGCGCTGTATTGATCCATACTTGTGGTGGGAATAATACGGCCTTCGCCCATATCATCGTCACTGTTAAGGGTTAGATCTGGCATGGTGCCATAGATGTCGCCACCGGCGACGGCATCGCCCATTACGATTTGATGGCTGCCCCAGCCGTGATCTGTACCGTCACCGTTACTGGATAGCGTGCGACCAAAATCGGAAGCGGTAAAGGTGGTAACTTTATCGGCCACACCAAGCTCTACGGTGGCATCGTAAAAAGATTTTAACGCGTCGTTTAATTGCGACATTAAAATATCGTGGCGACGATTTTGATCGCCATGGGTATCGAAATCCCCAACGCCAATAAAAAAGGTTTGTCGCGATACGCTTAGCTCGTTGCGAGCGGCAATCATTTGCGCGGCCATTTTCAAGCTCGACGCCATGCGATTATCGGACGGGAAATTTGTCGATAAACTTGTGCTGGCGGTAAGTGCAGCCCCGACCTCGTCGGTTAGATCCCAAGCTTTGGTATAGGACTCGGCATAGGCGTTGGCAAAGGTGTGGTTGTGCCCTTGCTGTAAGATATTTTCGTAGGCCTGAATTCGAGCGAGCATTCGCTCATCGCTAGACGAGCGGTCGAGCTGTTCAAAGTTTTTTAAACCGGACGGGTCTATCGCGTAGGGAATCGTTGCGGCGCCGCTCTGCCAAAGATTACTGCCGCTAAGGGAGATGTTCATTGATAGACGTTGGTTGGTGTTCATATCGCTAAGAATATCCGCGGCGCGTCCGGCCCAACCGTTGCGACGTGTTGTACTCTGTAAACTTTGAATAAAATTTTGTTGGTCGTTGTGAGAAAACAACTGCGGGGGCAAGGCGACGGTTTTCGCCTGATAAGCAATTTTACTTACCGGCTCGACTAGCGCCCCGACGTTACCGACAAATGAAAGTTTGTTGGCAAGATAGAGATCGTTTACATCTGTGAGTGCCGGATGTAAACCGTAGTCTGCGCCGCTTTGTCGGCTGGCCGAAATGGGAATTAAACTGCCGCTGGATTTGGCCAAGCCTTGTCGTGCATTTGCATAAGCCGTATAGGCGCTGGTGGAACGTGGAATAAGCATGTTAAATGCATCGTTACCACCAAATAGAAATATACACACCAGTGCTTTGTAGTCGTTCGCTGGCGCTGTTTGTGCGTGTGCTAACTGAATGCTACCGAGCGTGCCGAGTGCACAGCTACTACCGAGTGCTAGCGCTGAGCAATTGCGCAAAAAGTGACGGCGATTGAGNGTCTCGATGTAGTTGCTTTTTTTGAATTTTTTCATGGCTTTATCTCCGACCTGTCACTATTGCTGTACGGCGTAATCCGGTGAAATCGATACAAGAAATAAGGTATCGTAAATCATCGGTCGCCATAGCCAGCCTTCGACAGATTGGCTGTCCATGTAGGCTAGAATGTTGTTATACGTTACGGCGGACATNTGCCCACCGAGTAGCAGTAGATTGATGCGATCAAGTAATGCGGCTCGATCTCCAGCCAATGCTTTTTCTTCGGCAAGATAGAGTTGGGAGGGGTAGCTATCCCAATCTTGTCCTACTTCTTCCGACTTGGGCCAATCTTCTTCGGTATCGCGCCAAAAGACATTATTAGACAGTCGGTTAGTAGAGGATACGATTTGGCTTTCGGTCATTATTTGAAATTCTGGTGAATATAAATCGGNATTTTTAATTTCGCCTGGCTGTTGGTAGTCGGGCCGATAGAAATTAAATACTGAGAAGCTGCCGAAAGGTCGTTGCCCCAATTCCCGGTCGGTCGCACGCATACGCAAGCGATTAATAATTAAACCGTTGTTATGCTTTACCGGTGCTCCTTGTGCTTTAAATGCACGCCAAACGCCAGCTACTTTCATTATGGGCTCACGTAACTTGCCAAATGTGGTGGGTTCGGATATGTGGCCATTTATCGCTTCATCATCCAATAGAATAGCTTTAACCACGGCGACCATATCGCCACGTACATCACTACCATTATTATTAAATGTACTTGCAACGCGTTCTACGTAGGCTGCAGACGGGTTGCTGGTTACTAGTCGTTGAATAAGTTGCTTACTAATAAATGGGCCAACATTTGGGTGGTTAAAGAGAATGTCCAGCGCAGCTTCTATATCTTCCTCTGCGGTTAAACCTGCGGGAATTGTTTGGTCGCCAAAAAGCGTTTTCGCGTCCATGTCGTGGTAGCGCCGAAACGCTTTCATCGGCAATGTTTCGCTAATACCGTCGTTCGCCCATTCATACCAGTTGTTGACAGTACCGTGATTCCAACCGGTAAACACTCGGGCCAATGCTTTGATATCGTCTTGCCCGTAGGTTGGAATTGGTTGGTCTGTTTCGCTTAATTTAGTCGAGCCATCGAGCTCTAGCTCAACTAAGCCAATGGTGAATAACTGCATTAACTCGCGCGCATAGTTTTCATCTGGGCGAATATTGCGTTCAGGGTCGGCTTTTTCATTGCGAATCATACTGAGGTATTCGCCCATTATTGGGCTGAGTGTTACCTCGGATAACAGCGTTCTAAAATTACCCAGCGCATGTCGAGCCAGCATGTCGTGATAGTTGGCGATACCGCGTGAATCGTTAAATAAAACGTCGGAGACATTGGAGACTACAAAAATTTGGCTAAGTGCGTAGGCGACTTTTTGGCGGAGTTGATCTTTGCCCCAAATTGCGGTTTCCCACCAAATATCACTGCGCTGTAAATCGCGCTGCCAAGCTTCGGTGTCTAATTCCTCGGTTCGTATTGGTTCCATACCTATCGCCGCTACGCGCGCATCTAATATAGGTAACTGCAGTGTTTGTGGCATCGTAATTTGAGCGTCGATCCATTCTTCACGACTAATGCTCATGGCGGTATTGATTGATTTTGCGGTAGCTCCAAAGGTCGCTTGGTTTAGAAACCGCGCGGCTGTAGCGGCCGCTTGATAATTATCGTCGCTTGGCATCGGCAACGCTGGGTCAGGGGTTTGATCAGCTTCTAATACAGTGGGGGTTGGCGTGGGGGCAGGCGGAGGTGTTGGTGTTGGTGTAACGGCGGGTGTTTGCGGCGTTATCACGATATTGTCGATTAAAATAGTGCCGCCGACGCTGGTTGGCTTTCCGCGCGACATAATTTCCACACCAATTTGCGCGACTTCGCTGATACGAAAGCCTTCTTCTATCCAACCTAGTGGATTGTTATTGTCTGGAATTGTGTCGATATTGGTGTAGCTAAATGTTGTCCAGCCGTCGCCGGTTTGATATTGGCTTTGTTCCCATTGAATCGTCGCGTAGTAGCTTTCGCTATCGCGTACGAAGGGTTGAAAAGCGAGTGTGCCGTCATCGACGTAGGCTTGAGGAATGTAGATGTCGAGCGAAATAGAGGCATTTTCAAGGTCAAATAGGCCCCCTAAGTTGGTAAAAATTACAAACTTATCGTCGTCGGCGTTGTTCCATTGCGGTGAAAGCGCAATTGCGCCCGAGTTGTCGTGGCTTATATCGACATCCACAGTACCGCCCCAACGTTGATACTGCCATTGGTCTACAGTTGCTGCGCTCTCAAATAGATAATGGTATAGGTCTGATTGTGGTGTTGGTACAGGTGTTGGTGTGGCGGTTGGAGCACTGGTGGGTTCCGTGGTGGGAGACGGCGAGGGCGTTGGCGTTGGATTCGGTACGCTCGAGCTACTAGAGCCACCGCAGCTTGTTATAACTGAAACCAATAGAGGTAGAAGGATTTTAGATCTAAGGTGCATCAGAACAGGCCACTCTTATTAATTTTAGAAAGATCGTGCACTAATTTTTTTAAATATCGTGAAATATACTGCATTTCGTAAAGTTAAATCTGAGGGTATCCCAGAACAGCGTCTAGGTAAACTCTCGTGCCAATAGGAAAAACGCCCGCTAGCGTTATTTATGTCGTTCTTCCTCTAAATCACTACGGTTTTGGTTGCTACTTTTTTGACGGTATTGTTTTTATTAAGTGATTTTTGCGTTATGAATATTGGCTTCGGTATTTAACACGCGAACTTCGCGTTGTGGGAAAGGTATTTCGTAACCGTTCTGTTGTAGTGCTTCTAAGATCATTAGCATTAAATCGCCACCGACGCGATTTTCGCCGTCGTCGATGCCTTCCATCCAGAATTCTACAAACATGTTAATGCCGGAATCACCGAAGCTATCAATTTCGCAGTCTGGTTGTTCTTCTATGGGTAGGTTGTTGCCGCTCATCACCTGCGGATGTTCGGAGACTACCGTTTTTATTAGGCTAACTAACTCGCGGACATTGGTGTGATAGGCTACCGAAAAATCTACACGGTAACGTTGTTTTTTATTTTTGTGGGTCCAGTTGGTAAAGGTATTGCCGATAAATTTTTCGTTGGGAACCATGATGTCTTTACCATCGAAGGTTTCCAGTGTTGTCGAGCGCATATTTAGTTGACGAACAATACCGGTGCGGCCATCGTCCAGTTCAATGTAGTCGCCGATCGAAATTGAGCGGTCAAGCAGAATAATAATACCGGAAATAAAGTTAGCAGCAATAGACTGCAAGCCAAAGCCTAGGCCGACACCGACAGCACCGCCAAATACGGCAAGGGCAGTAAGATTTACGCCCATAATTTGCAGTAGCAATAAAAAGATAAGGATAAAAAGGCCAATTTCAAAAAGCTTGGCCATCACTTCGCGGGTGCGAATATCAAACTGTTGTTGACGGCGAATAATATCTTGGCCGGTATTGTTAGATACACGACCCAACCAAAATAAAACGCTACCGAATATAGCGACGCGAGTAACACCAAATGCCGAGACGCTAATATTGCCGACGCTAAACGAAATGGATTCCAAAATATGGATAATGCCCGCCAGTACACCAACCATATGTAAGAACAATATGGGAATACCTACCCAGCGAAACACGCTGGCTAAGAATGGGCTGCGTACAAAGATTTTTACTACGGTATTGAATAACAATAGTAGGGCAACAGTTAACGCTGTTTTTACCAGCCAGCCTTCTTTTAAGGCGATGTATGTTAAGTCAACGCTTATCCGTAACAGAGAAATAGCCAGTAGTGGAAATATAAGTGTGCTGAATTTCCTNAGTAACGATTGGCTCGGTGGTGTATTNGGGTCATCAGGGGTAGGCGCTGCTTTTAATAATGAGTGTCGGCGAATACGGCTAGCCAAAAACCACGACAACAGATAAATCACAAAGATAATGATTAACTGGGTATAGGTTTCTTGTTGCGCGAGTACGGTCGCTATTTTACTTTGCACCGTACTGCTAATGTCGTCTAGCGTGCTGAAACTCATTATTATTATCCGCAGTGGTAAAAGATGGCTTAGAGATTGATTAAGCGATAAATCGCTCCCTGTCGAGAGCCTGAATCTGGGTTTAGTATGACATAGATATAGCCGTCCGGCCCATTGGCAACATCGCGTATGCGGCCTTGGTTTTTCATTAAGATTTCATCCTTCACGACCTTGCTATCTACTATCACTAAGCGATGTAGTTCTTGTTTGGCAAGGCTGCCAACTATGAGGTTATTGGTCCATTTGCTGAACTTGTCGCCAGTGTAAAAGTCGATGCCGCACACGGCAATCGAGGGAACCCAGTAGTGCTTAGGCTGCTCCATACCTTCGCGTGCAGTTTCAGCGGTAATAGGTGTCCCGTCGTAATTCATACCGTAGGTAATCACCGGCCAGCCGTAGTTTTTACCAGGCTCGATGATGTTAGTCTCGTCGCCACCACGTGGCCCGTGCTCGGTCGCCCAAAGCTGACCGGTAATAGGGTCAAAATCGAGGCCTTGTGGATTCCGGTGGCCGTAACTCCAAATACTGGGGTAAGCGCCTTTGGTTGTAACGAAGGGGTTATCGTTTGGAATGCGGCCATCATCATGAATACGGTGGATTTTGCCGTTGGGGCGAGTTAAGTCCTGCGCCATTTCCTTGCTGCCACGATCGCCAATACTGAAGAATAGATAGCCGCCCTGAAAGGCGAAGCGCGAGCCAAAGTGATAGCCGGCTTTTAACAGGTACTTGTCGGGCACAGCAAAGATGGTTTCTTGATCTAGCCAGTGATCGGCCTTGATCTTGCCTCGAACCACCTGTGTCATCGAGCCGCCATTGGCGCCATCAACCGCATAAGATAGATAAACCCAGCCGTTCTTGGCGTAGTCGGGGTGCAGCTGTACCTCAAGTAAACCGCCCTGAGAGTCATCTTTCACCTTGGGGGTAGCCATAATTGGGCCGTAGCGTTTGCCATCCTTAAAGCGCCACAGCTTGCCGTCTTTTTGGGTCGCTAATATCGAACCGTCGGGCATAAAGTCCATAGACCAAAGTGTGCCAGTACCCTTAGCAACTTCTTCTAGCTTAAACTTGTGTAGATCGGTAGAGAAAACACCGTTAGTTGGGTCGATCTTCGTTTGGAAATCAGCGGCGGCGGCCTCTGCTTCCTGCTCNTGTAGGTAGATGACAAGGCCGCGAATCTCTTCATCGCTTAAGCTTTTCCCCCAGGCCGGCATACCCACCTTGGCGATACCTTGTTTGATGTTCGCCATGATCTCTGCATCCGAGGCGCCATGTTTCCAGATCTTGTCGACAAGATTGCTACCTAGGCCGCCGCGCAATGTTGGGCCGTGACAGCTGGCACAGCTACTTTGGTATAGACTCTCTACTTTTGTGGCCGCATGGCCGAAACTTGCCGAAAGACAGAGTAGGCCGGTAAATACAGGGCCTAGGCAATTAACGGTTCTTGATAGCATGGATGATCTCCTGAACGATTCGATAAGTGGGGTAGGCCGCCCATTGTCCATTGGCGACTACGCAGATACGGTGCGAGAGCCCAACCCTTAGTATTTTATAGGTTATAAACTAGGTGGGGCTGATGGTTAACCACAGAAGTATAAACGCTACTATGTGTTTGTTCTGTCAATCGCTGAATAATCTAATAGGTACATTTGGATTAGTATTCGAACCGATTNGAAAGATTTACGTTGGTGCGATTGATTATTGCGGCGAAAGCGCTCTTATTGGTCAAGTGGTTGTAGTATTCCTGAATGGCAACACGCTATCGCCAAGATTCGTGGCGGTTTAGTCCAGTTAGCCATAACGCCAATAGGCAATGAGGTACGACTACTAAAGCGCGAACAATTACGTTCTATAACTAAGTGCGACAGAGAACAACGATTTGAGCCTACATAAAGACGACATAGCCATAGTTCGGCAACTGCTTAGTGGCGATCAAAGTGCGTTTGCGGCCTTTTATGATGCCTATTTCCCGCGAGTGTATCGCTTTTGTAAAAATCGACTAGCAAACGACGAGTGTGCGAAGGATGTGGTGCAGCAAACCTTAACCAAAGCGATGCTAAACCTCCAAACCTACCGAGGCGAGGCATCGCTGTACACATGGCTTTGCCAAATTGGACGCAATGAAATTAGCGCTTGGTATAAAAAAGTGGGGCGCAAGCAAGCTCAGACATCCAGTTTTGATCAAGATGAGAGCCTTGTCAGTGCAATCGAAAGTATTGCCGCGGGGTTCGCCGGCGATCTACAAGAACAGTCTCAGCTTGTTCAGATTGCCCTAGACAGTTTGCCGGGCAACTATGGCACGGTATTGGAGCTCAAATATATTGACGGTTTCAGCGTTACGGAAATTGCCGAACAGCTAAAAACNGGCGAAATTGGTGTGCAGTCGCAACTCGCGCGGGCGCGCAAGGCCTTTCGCTTGGTTTACAACGACTTAACTAAAGAATATCAAACGACTTAGCCGCCGTTAGCGCTGAGCAGTTAACACCTAGGTGGACAAACCTTATGAGTGACGATAGCGATATTCGCGATCTATTACAAAGAGCGGGCAAGCGAGAGCAGCCTGATGCCGATATGATGAATGAATTAAGGCAAACGACCTATGCTGCATGGCAGCAGGCGGTTAAACAGAACCGGCAGGCGAAGCGTAGACGTTGGTTAACTGGCGTCGCCCTGGCCGCCAGTGTATTTGCTGTGACTGCGTTGGTTGGGNTCCAATTGACGCGCGGCTTTGGTGAGCCGTCTGTTCGGGTTGCGGCGGTTGCGTATCAGCAAGGCGCCATTAACATTATTTCAAAAAGCCGTGAGGCGAATCGTTTAACGGCGTTATTCAGTAGATCTGAACCACATTCTAATGGCGAGAATGTCTCGAATCGGAGCGTTGCCAATCAACCGCTCTACAGTAACGACATCATTTCAACCGCAGCTGACGGCTTGGTTCGTCTAGAGCTGGCCGATTCAACAGTTTTAATTTTGGCGGCAGACACTGCATTACAATTGCAGTCTGCGTCTAGAGTGAAGCTTATAAAAGGTAAGCTATACCTAGATTCACCCGGTACAAAAGCGTCTACCGACATCACCACTGCTTGGGGTAATATTACGTGATATTGGCACTCAATACGAATTGAGCGTCGATGAAAGTCGATTGCAGGTAGCCGTTCGAGAAGGGCAGGTTGAGATTAGTTTGCGNGATCAGAAGCCGGTTTACGCCGGTGTTGTTAACAACTTGGGCGACGTAATTGTTATCGATCGCTCGAATAAGATTACAACAACTAAAGTGGCCGCAAATGATGACTATTGGATGTGGGCGCAGTCGGCTTCTGCGGGTTTGAATCTAGAAGGTTTAAGTGTCTACGACTTGTTAACTTGGGCCGGTCGGGTTACGGGGAAGTCGGTAACCTACGAAAGCACACAAATTAAGTACAACGCGCAACATACACATTTTTCGGGCGGTGTTATTTCTGCCGAGGATATCGAACTGAATCTAATCGAATTGTTAAAAACCACTAGGCTCAGTGCAAGCTTAAATAGCGACTCGATTCTACTCCGAAGTAGCGAATGACTTTAACTGCACCTCGAATAAAATGGTTGGCACTTCTAATGCTAGCCATAATCCAACTAACCGGTAGCTGCTTTGCAGCTACTTTGGGTTTAGACGCCGAAAATTTAAATGCTTCGGAAGCTTCTGACACGTACGAGTCTAATTCAGTATTACGCGATTTGGATTTTTCCAATCGTACTCTCGCGGGTGTTTTAGCGCTGTATCAGCGCAATAACGTTTCGCTGGTATACAGTTCGGCGCTAGTCGATAGCGATATGGTGGTTAGGATAAACCCCAGCGATAACAGCATCGTGAAACGTCTGCAAGAAGCCTTAGCCCATTTTAATCTCGCCCTAGANTACACGCCGCAATTAACGTCNTGGCAAGTTGTTCGTGCGCAGCAAGTGAACCGTTTTATGCGCTTGCGCGCCACAAACCTNCCGGCGGCTTTTGCCGAGTTAGATATCGGCCCNTATAGCTATAGAGCAAATAAGAACGGCGAAGTATTTCTGCCCTCTGCATTGATAGACACGTCGTACCCTATCTTAGTGCGTTACTCAAACTCCGACGCCGTTATTATCAATAGTGAAACGCTCGCAACTGAGACAACTCTGTATTTTGATTCGCCAGTCGACACCAAACTAGAAGAAGTTTGGGTGACCGCAAGCCGGTTTGTTGTCGGTGAAAAAAATAAAAGCTCACGACGAGCACTTAGCGCAGAAGAATTTAATGCAATGCCGTTGCGGGGTGGAGATCCTGTTCAGGTGGTCAATAATTTGCCTGGGGTTGCCAGTTTGGGGTTTTCTGCGCGGCCGCATATTCGTGGGGGCGAAGCCGACGATGTACTTATTGTGTTTGATGGTATTGAGTTGATCGATCCGTTTCACCTTAAAGACTTCAACAGTTTGCTCTCGGGCCTAAATTCCAGCGTGGTCGATCAGGTGGAAGTCTATACCGGGGGTTATTCGGTACAGTACGGCCGAAAAATGAGTGGCGTAATCAATATTGCCACTAAAGATAACGACGATGAAAACGAACTTAATTGGAATTTTATTACCAGCTCAGCAAAGTTAACTGGCGCCAGTAAGGGTGGAGTTTTGTCGTGGGTTGCAACGGGGCGCAGAGGTAACCTGCAAGACATAGTTGAACTCTCTAATGAAGATATAGGTTCGCCTAAGTTTTCTGATTTCAGCGGGAAATTAGTTTGGAAAATCGACGATGGTATTAGTTTAGATATAGGCGCATTGAATATCCGCGACGACATAAAACTAAGTTTACTTGATGGCGATGAGGGGGAAGTCGCAAGTTCACTCTATCACAGCAACTACTCTTGGTTACGCTTAANGCAGGTTAAAGACACGTTCTTGCAAAGCCTGACTTATACGGCTGTTGAACTTGAAAATAATCGTAATGGCTATGTCAACGAACCCAATAATCCGGATGAGAGTGTCGGTAATCTAGCCGATATTCGTGATTTTAATATCGACCGTATTCAATATGACGCCAGTTACAGCCCCAGTGAAAAACACCTATTTAAAACCGGTGCGATTTTGGAATATGCCAACGGCAAATACAACTATAGAGCTACGGCTTCGCTGGGTGAGCTGGCGGGATTTCTTGGCCAGTCACGCCAGATAGACGTTGCAGTCGATACTTCCCTTAGCCGAATTGATACCGGTGCTTACCTGTCCTATCAATATTTACCACGGAGTTGGTTTAGTAGCGAGCTTGGACTACGTTGGGACCGTCAAGATATGACGAATAATTCCGAGGGTTCTATTGATACATCAACAAATAGTTACAGTACCAATGATTCTCATCGACAGTTTAGCCCGCGTATTAATAGTCGGTTTCAGATTGGAAGTGATACTGCCCTCTATATGAATCTGGGCCGCTATTATCAGGTTTCAGGCATTAATGACTTGGATGTAACTAAGCAGAAAACCCATTTTTATCCGGCACAAAAATCAGATCAACTGATCCTCGGGGTTGAATATTATCTAACCAGTAATCTTCAGTGGAAATCTGAAATATACAAAAAGAAGATTGCCAACCCAACGCCGCGTGCAGAGAGTCTGTACAGTAGTTACAGTCTTTTACCCGAAATATCGGCCGACTATATTTACCTAACGCCAGACTCTGCCGAAGCCTTTGGTGTCGACACCTTCCTTAAATACGAAAATTTGAAGGGCGATTCGCGCTGGTTCGGACATACCTGGAGTGATACCACCGATAGTTTTGATGGCGTAAACGTTGCGCGACAGTGGGATCAAAAACATAGCATCTCACTGGGGATGGCAGGGCGCTTTCTTGGCTTAAGCTATTTTGCTCAAGCCGCCTGGCATTCTGGCTGGCGAACCACCTCAGTCAAGCCTGTTTTAGTGCTAGGGGAAGATAACCTTGCGGAACACCGCAACGACAGCGAGGTGTCGGACTTCTTTTCTTTTGATGCAAAGATTAGTAAGGAATGGAACAAGAATGACTACAGCGTTATTGCATATTTGGAAGTCTATAATCTAACTCGCCACACTAATGCTGGTGCCTATGAGCTAGAGTTAACAGCTCTCGATGAGCTAAATCACTTTAGTTCGCAAAGGGAACGAGAGTCATTATTGCCAATAACTCCAATATTCGGTGTTAGCCTACGTTTTTGAGCTATACGTCGTCGATATAGGGTTTCACTGATACCTAATTTTTCTTCTCGATTTACCCCTAAAACCTACCGAAAGTAAAAAACTCAACCCTTCTAATAATATTTTAAGTTTCGCGATTGATAATGCTCGCAATCGCACTCTAACTGGCTAAATGTCGCTAAAGACATATTTTATGTGCCGGGTATGGGGCTTATGCAGAGCTGATTAATACAGTGATTTTTCGCCTATTGGTCGAGTCTTAAAGCGCTTGTGTAGCCAAAGATACTGCGTTGGGTATTGTTTAATTTCATCGCTTAGCCATTGGTTGTAAATCTGAGCATCTTTATAGTCATCGCCGCTTGGGAAGTTCTCTGGTTTGAAAAAAGCGTAATTCATATTTTTTATGACTGACTTCGAAATAAGACATAAATAACACATTCGCTTGGCCGAGCTTGGCTAAACGAGAGGTGGCGGTAATGGTGGCAGCTGGATGGTTAAAAAAGTCAATGAATATACTGTGTTTTCTTCCGTAGTCTTGGTCGGGGGCGTACCACATGACGTCGCCCTTTTTTAGCGTGCGAATCATGGTTTTAATATCTTTTCGATCTATGCAGCTTTTAATGAAGCGTAAGCGTGACCGGATCATAAATTGATTTAGTAAAGGGTTGTTGTGATGACGGTATACAGAATGATATGGGGTCAATAAGCTCAGTAATGCGCCAGCCATATCAAGAATAGTAAAGTGGCCACCAACGATTAATGTACCTTTTGGCGATTTAATCGCTTCAGTTAAATGTTCTAGACCTTGAGTGGTGAGTGTATTTCTGAAACGGCTTACTGGGCGGCACCAACTACTAGCTGTTTGAAAGTTACCCCAGTATATTTTTATAAAAACAGTGTTTGGCCAATCTTATTTGTTCGGTTGTGGAAAGTTGTTCAAAGCATAGTTCAAAATTCTTAAGGGTGATTTTTCGTCGAGATCGAATTAAATACCAGCTCAGTACAGCGACCAGCTTGGCGATCACTTTTTGCACGAATACGGGGCAAAAAGAAATGAAATAGAAGAAGGTAATCAAACTGTAGGCGCTTAATCTTTGATTAAAACTAGGGGTTTTATCGGATTCTGAAACCATGATTTATGATGACCTCAAACAATTATGGGAAGGTAGAGTTAAGCAGACCAGTATAACTGTAAAAAAATGAAATTTCATATCGGATTGAGGGGGTTGAAGCGGTTTTTAGAGCACTTTCGCGATGTGGATTTCTCGGTAGGGTTCTAAAGTGAGCCTCTAATTTGTATGCAGCCTATAAGTATACGCAGTTTCGATGAATTAATGATGAACAGCTTATCTTGACCAGCCACATCAGCTAGGNGTTGTCGATCAATCCCACACCTAATCGATTTCGGCCGTTATCAGCACTTTTAAAAAAATTATAAATTTCGCGATTGATAGTGCGCAAAACCGAACTCTAAATGGCTACACGTTGATAGAGCGTAACGATAAATCCAAATTGTTAAATCGCTCGGTAAAGTAGCTAATTGAGTAGCGCGTTGCTATGTTTTCTCTGACAAAAAATAATTTAATACTAATACTGTTCGTAATAATGGGTCTTAGGCTAATTTCTTTGCCTATGTACCCGCTAATGGATACCACCGAGTCGCGTTATGCGGAGATATCTCGAATAATGCTGGAGTCAGGTGATTGGGTGACACCGCAGTTTTCTGCGGGTACACCTTTTTGGGGTAAGCCTCCACTACTTTTTTGGCTGACTGCAGGTTCGTTCAAAATTCTAGGTGTTAATGAATTTGCAGCACGTATTTCTGCCTGGTTACTTAGTGTTCTTGTGCTATTTCTTACCTATAGGGCTGCAGTATCTTTATCGATAGGCGCGCCGTTAAAGCCAGTGCTGGTACTTGCCAGCACGGCTATTTTCTTTATCTCATCTGGTGCCGTAATGACCGAAGCTTGTCTGCTGGCAAGTGTTACGCTGTGTTTGGTGAGCTTTCTAGAAGCGATAAAGACGCACAGTAAGGCGTATTGGCGGTATTTGTTTTTTGTCGGACTTGGCATGGGCATGCTGGCAAAAGGTCCTATTGCTATTGTAATGGTCGCCACCCCTGTTTTTTTATGGGCTGTTATCAGCAGGGGTTTCCNCTCNCTGTGGCGATCGTTTCCCTGGGTTATCGGATCAGCGATAGCCATCAGTATTTTTCTACCTTGGTACATTCTTGCTGAGCAAAAAACGCCAGGTTTTCTCGATTACTTTATTGTAGGGGAGCACTTTAATCGCTTTTTAACGCCTGGCTGGCAGGGTGATCTATACGGCACCGCACACAATCGTCCCTACGGTACTATTTGGGTTTTGTGGGTGCTTGCTGTTTTCCCTTGGAGTTTTGTTTTTCTAGCACTTTTATTTAAGCGTGGAATTTCTAAAAATCGATTACTGACCCAAATGCGGGATGCTAAGAAGAATATGGATTCCGCAGATCTCTTGCTGCTGGCTTGGACCGTAACGCCATTATTATTTTTTACTTTTGCCGGTAATATTTTGGCGACCTATGTAATTACCGGAGTTCCGAGTTTTGCGTTATTAATAAGCCGTAAAAAGTCGAATTTGTAAATACTATACCAAAGGCTAAAAATGAAATTAGGTGATATCGCTACACAGTTTTCGGAGTGTTTTATAAGGTTGAAAGAGACGACGCGGTGCGGTCGTCATAAATTGGTCTATATCGATTTAAGCCTATATTTTTTTGCGCCATTAATATTTTTCGTATTGGTCGCAGCGCTTCATTATTCACCATCGTTACAGAAAAGTGAGAAGTCGCTCGTGACTCGACTTTTTCAGATTAATAACGATGAAACTGTTTTTTATCTGGGGAATGCGGATTTTTCTGCAAGATTTTATTCTAAAGGTAAAGTGAAATCCCTCACAGGGAAACAACTAGAGCATCATTACAGATTCCCGTTCTACCTTGTGGCTCCCAAGGAATTTGATTTGGCTCGGGTGCTACACGGTAAACGATATAAATTTGTTGACTCAAATTCACGCAACAATCTTTACAAAGTGGGTCTGGCGGATAATTGAGTGTAGGCGTTAAACAAACATTTATAGTATAAAGTAGATATAGGATAAGTGAAAATTGATGTTATATACCAATTTTGTTGGCGATAGAAACCTATTTAAAAAACATATGATTGTTGGCTTGGTTTTACTTTGTTTGTGGACCTTTTCGCGGCTATTGTTTGTTAGCTATTTCTATGGTGACCGAGTGTCAGCCGAAAGTCTCTTTAGTTTTATTGTTATACAGGGTCTTCGTTTCGATATTATAACCTTAGGCTTATTGATTGCTTTGCCAATCACGACATCCGTTTTGTTCTCCTTTAACCAGAAGCTGAGTTACTATTGGGACGGCGTTGTTAACAGTTATTACTTGGTATTATTTTGTATTGCCATCTTTATGGAGCTGGCAACCCCGTCGTTTATCGAGCAGTTTGATATTAGACCAAACTACTTTTTTGTGGAGTATCTTAAATATCCCAAAGAAGTTTTTTCCATGCTAACTAAAGCCTACGCACTAGATCTAGCAATAGCCGCCGTTATCGTACCGCTAGGTGCTTACGTACTTTTTCGTATACTTCGAACGGCTAAGCCGGTTGGGGATAATACATGGTTCAAGGCCATCGCTCTTGCACCTTTGGTTCTACTTCTGTGCGTTGCTTGCGCACGCTCTTCATTGGGCCCAAGACCAGCCAATCCAAGCAAGCTTGCTGTTTCGAATGATTTGATGGTAAACAGCTTAGCGCTAAATTCTACCTATAGCGTGTTATACGCGATTTACTATAACTCCAAAGAAGCGGGCGACGTGGTTAGTTACGGCAAGATGTCTCGGGTGGATGTAGTTGATGTAGTAAAGCGAGAGATGCATGTTGCTAGCAGCCGTTTTACCAGTACACAAATCCCAACCTTACATAGTCAACAAGCCACAGTGAAACGCCAGCGGCCGTTAAATTTAGTCATAGTTCTCGAGGAGAGCCTCGGTGCGGAGTTCGNGGGATCTCTAGGCGGCTTACCCTTAACGCCAAATCTGGATGAGCTGGCAGAGCAGGGTATGTGGTTTGAACAGATGTACGCCACCGGAACACGCTCAGTACGTGGAATCGAGGCCGTCATTACGGGTTTTACACCCACACCTGCGCGCAGTGTGGTTAAACTTCAAAAATCTCAGACTAACTTTTTTACTATCGCCAGCCTCTTACAAAACCAAAATTATGCGACCAGCTTTATATATGGTGGCGAATCCCATTTTGATAATATGCGCAGCTTCTTTATGGGTAATGGCTTTCAAACGGTAATAGAACAAAAAGACTATGTAGATCCTGTTTTTAAAGCTGGCTGGGGCGTAAGCGATGAGGACCTATTTAATAAAGCCCATGAGTATTTCTCTGGAATGGGAGATAAGCCGTTCTTCAGTCTCGTGTTTAGCTCCTCCAACCATACGCCTTTCGAATACCCTGCCGGTAGAATAGAGCCCTATGACGAAGAGTTCGCGACTGTTAACAATGCTGTTAAGTATGCCGACTTTGCGNTAGGTGATNTTATTGCCAAGGCGAGGAAATCTAGCTATTGGGAAAACACCCTTTTCTTAATTGTGGCGGACCATAACTCAAGAGTGTTTGGCGCGAACCTTGTTCCTATTGAACGTTTCCATATTCCAGCGTTAATTTTAGGTAAAGACATAAANCCGAAAAAGATTACGCCTATCGCGAGCCAAATTGATTTGATACCGACTTTGCTATCGCTAATGGGAATCGATTCCGTTCATCCAGCGATCGGCCGCGACCTAACCGATCCTAAACTTGCTGCACTACCAGGTCGTGCGCTAATGCAATATAACAGTACCTTTGCCTATATGCAGGGCAAAGGCGTAGCAGACGAGCTTGATGACACGAGTCCTAGCGAAAGCAGAAAAACCGGTACTTCGGAAATGGGCGCTAACGTTGTTGTCTTGCAAAGGGATGCCCCTGCGAAAGTCTATAGCTACAATAGTCTAGAATTAGTACCGACAAGCGACGATGCAGAACTAATAGATACAGCCTTAGCACACGCTTTGTTTGGGCAGTATGGTTATGAGGATGGAAGTTACCGATTGCCA
>Ga0065722_100513_pt1 | contig 24858 bp, 25 predicted proteins | sample BansetMetagenome_FD_59109 | JGI IMG/M metagenome (GOLD analysis project Ga0065722, IMG submission 59109) | Bankia setacea gill microbial communities from Puget Sound, Washington, USA - Caecum Enriched | ecosystem: Host-associated > Mollusca > Digestive system > Ceca | place: United States... | reverse complement strand
TCCCCATTTTTTGTTCCCGGCGCGATTATTAATATGATTGCCGGTAACCTTTCTATTCGTTACGGCTTTAAGGGTATTAATCTAGCTGTAACGACTGCCTGTACAACCGGCACTCACAGTATTGGCCTAGCCGCACGCGAAATTATGTATGGTGCAGCAGACGTTATGATTGCTGGTGGTGCAGAGATGGCTACAACCCCTGTGGGTATCGGCGGCTTCGGTGCCGCGCGCGCTTTGTCAAAGCGCAACGACGACCCCGAGCGTGCCAGTCGGCCATGGGACAAAGGTCGCGATGGTTTCGTACTTGGCGATGGCGCAGGCATTATGGTGCTCGAAAGTTACGAGCATGCCAAAAAGCGCGGCGCAAAAATTTATGCAGAATTAAAAGGGTTTGGCACCAGCGGCGACGCATATCACATTACTTCGCCCTCTGGTGAAGGTGCTGAATTGTCGATGCGCAATGCACTCCGCGACGCCAGTTTAAATGCCGATGCCGTCGATTATATTAATGCGCATGGCACCTCAACGCCGGCCGGCGATGCCGCTGAATGTGGCGCCGTTAAAGGCGTTTTCGGTGCGCATGCGCAAAAGCTTGCGGTGAGTTCCACCAAGTCGATGATTGGTCACTTGCTCGGCGCCGCTGGCGCAGTAGAAGCGATATTTTCTGTATTGGCGATTCGTGATCAAGTGGCGCCGCCAACCATTAATCTCGATGAGCCGGACGAAGGTTTCGATTTGAATTTTGTGCCGCACAAAGCACAAGAAATGAAAATCGAAACGGCGGTTAGTAATTCTTTCGGCTTCGGTGGTACTAACGGAACTTTGTTATTTACCAAAGTTTAATTCTTCTCAAATCGGGTGCGCACCATGACATTGGGGCAGCATGAATGCTTGTTTTTAAACGGCAAACAGCTTGCCCCAGATGGTGCTACCAGTTCCTACTCTGATCGCGGCTTTTTGTTGGGCGATGGCGTATTCGAAACGTTACGCTTCCAGCTGGGCGGCTTTCCATTCTTAGATTACCAATCTAGATAGGCTAGCAAAGGGCTGTACGCTTTTAGGCATCTCGCTCGATATTAGCCAATTGCGGCGGGAGCTCGATGCGTTTAGCCTAGCTGTTGGTAACGACAACGTTCAATCAAATATAAAAGACGGAATTGCTCGTATCACCTGTACGCGGGGTGTCGGCGGTCGCGGTAATTATTTCTCCGCAAATCTCGAGCCTAGCAGGGTGTTACAGTTTCGGCCTACAAATATTCTGGGTTGGCTGCAGCCTCCTGTTGATGTTGTTAGNGCTAGTCATCGGCTGTCCGATAATCCCGCGTTAGCTGGGCTAAAGCATTTATCGCGGCTCGATTATTCGCTGGCAGTGTCGCGCTCAAAGCCGCAAGATAATCAAGAGTTGCTACTTTTAGACAGTCGTGACTGCTTAGTTGAAACGGTACACCATAATATTTTTGTGAAACAGGGCGAAAATTTGTTAACCCCAACAATTCAGCGCGTCGGTGTTGCCGGCGTAATGCGGCGGTTGGTGATAGAAAACTGTTCTGCAGCGGCGTTACCCAATATTGTCGAGACGGATATTAGCCTCGCTCAGCTACGCGCTTGCGACTACGCCTTTTTGACAAATGCCGCACGCGGCATTGTGCCGATCGCGAGTATTGATGGAAAAAATTGCGGCAGCGGTGATACATCTGAAATGGCTCTTATCGCTGAGCAAGTTTCGAATATGGCGAATAGGCTTCGGGTCGCACAGGCTTAAGTTTAAAGCTCAATTAGTTTCACACACGCTTAGTTTTATATAGGCATTGATTAAATGATGACGAAAAAAAGTGTCTATTGGTTGTGTTTAGGCCTAGTAATGTCTGCTTTTTTAGCGGTATCGGCATCGGTTTATTTTTGTTATAGCTGGTTGCACACGCCGATAGCGACGATTTCCCGTGGTCAATCTATTGATGTTCCCAAAGGTACTTCGTTATATCGCGTTGCGGCAAAGCTTAATAGTGACGGTGTTCTTGAGTGGCCGCGGGTCTGGGTGCAATACGCGAAGCTCAAGTCGTTAACCTTAATTAAAGCCGGTGAGTATCAAATTACAGATGGTGTTTCACCGGTGGATATCCTGCATCAGTTACATGCTGGCAATGTCGTTAAGTATCACGTTACGCTTGTGGAGGGACTCACAGCGCAACAATATCTGCAGTATTTGCAGCTTCAGCCGAAGCTTATCCATAAGGTCGAAGCGTCACCTACCGAAGCGTTATTAAAGCAATTAAATCTAGATGGCGCGCACGCGGAAGGTTGGTTTTTCCCTGACACCTATCAATTTATTAAGGGCGACAGCGATGCCGATATTTTGACTCGTGCTTTTAATAAAATGCAGCAGGTGCTACAGGAGGAATGGCTGCAGCGAGCCGAGAATTTACCCTACAAGACACCGTATGACGCGCTGATTATGGCTTCTATCGTTGAAAAAGAAACGGGCGTAGGTTACGAGCGCGATATGATTGCTGGTGTGTTCGTACGTCGCTTAGAAAAAAACATGCGTTTGCAAACCGACCCGACAGTCATNTACGGTATGGGCGATAGNTATAGTGGTAACCTGCGACGCTCTGATTTGAAAACGCCGACACCGTACAATACTTACACCAACAAAGGGCTGCCGCCAACGCCAATTGCAATGCCTGGGCGTGAGGCCATTTATGCCGCCTTGCATCCTGCGGCTGGTAGTGAATTATATTTTGTTGCGCGCGGTGATGGAACGCATCAGTTTTCTGACACATTGGAAGAACACGAAAAAGCTGTTCAACAGTATCAAAAAAAGCGTACCAAGAATTATCGTTCGGCTCCGCCAGTGGTAATTGAAGATGCGGTAAACGATGTTATCACTAGGCAAGAAAACTCGGAGTAAGTACGCTAATGTTACAAGCACAAAAGCGCGGATTATTTTTATCTGTCGAAGGTACTGAGGGCGTAGGTAAGTCTACCAATATTAATTTAATCGAAAATTTTTTACGTGATCGCAGTATTGATTTAGTCGTTACACGTGAACCCGGTGGCACGCCTCTCGCGGAAGAGTTGCGAGAAATTTTGTTAGCCAATCGAGACGAGGCGTTCGACCCAACGGCCGAACTTCTTACCGTGTTTGCGGCCCGCGCTCAGGCATCTAAACACGGTAATTGAGCCGGCGTTGGCTGCTGGGCGCTGGGTGTTGTGTGATCGTTTTACCGATGCGACTTTTGCGTATCAAGGCGCAGGCCGAAGATTGTCACAAGAGGTAATCGCACAGTTGGAAAAACTGGTGCAAGGCGATCGTCAGCCGGATAAAACCTTTCTTCTAGATATCGATGTGGAGCTTGGTTTACAGAGGGCGCGCGCGCGCGCTGAGCTGGATAGATTTGAACAGGAGCAGCTGGCTTTTTTCGAGCGGGTGCGAGACTGCTACCAACAGCGTGCGGTCGCCGATCCGCAGCGCTTTGTTGTCATCGATGCAGGGCAAACGCTAGAGTCGGTGCAAGCGGATCTACTTGCCGAACTAGAGCGTCTGCTCGAGCGTGTTTTATGAGTGTGCTAGCCATGCCGCCATATCCGTGGCAAATAGCGCAATGGCAAAGTTTTACGGCTCAGTTGCGCAACAACACCTTGCCTCATGGGTTATTGATTACCGGTAGCAAAGGGCTCGGCTTAGAAAAGCTTGGTCAAGCGATGGGGCAGTATTTGTTGTGTTTGGCACCTATCGATGAAAGTGCCTGTGGAAGATGTAAAGCATGCCATTTATTGTCGGCCGGTAGTCATCCCGATTTTGTTGAGATTCACCCAGAAGAAAAGTCGCGTCAGATTAAGGTTGATCAAGTTAGGTCTGTTAACGAGTTTATGTCTAAGACGGCCCAGCAGGGCGGGCGCAAGGTTGTCGTCTTGTACCCAGTTGAAGCAATGAACGCCAATGCGGCCAATGCTTTACTTAAATCTCTAGAAGAGCCGTCAAACGACACCATTTTAGTGCTGGTTAGCCTTGAACCGAGTCGCGTTTTGCCGACGATCCGCAGTCGTTGCGCTATTATCCCGATGGGAATTCCTGCGGCAGCCGTGGCTTCGGAGTGGTTGCAGTCCATGGGCGTTGAAGACTCCGTCAGTTTGCTCAATGACGCCGGCGGCGCGCCGCTAACGGCCATGCTGTGGTGGCAAGATGGAGTAGTCGATAACCGCCGAGTAATGTGCGAAAGTCTCGCATCGTTAAGTTGCGGAACTAAGACCACGGCTGCACTGGCTGTGGAGTGGAAGAATTATCCGCTGGACGAAATAGTCGCCACACTCATTTCTTGGGTAGAGCGTTTAGTTAAAGTGAAAATGGGCTCGGTCGAGCCTGACGCAGGTGTAGCGCGAGAGTGGGCAGAACTGCAGTCAGCTTTTGATGCGGTGCCACTGGAGGCATTGTTTCGCTATCGAGACAGTCTATGCCAGCGGAAAAAACTGTTGTCTAGCGGCGCTAATGTGAACGCTCAGCTAGGCTTGGAAGAAACCCTATTAGATTGGCAGTTATTGGCTCGCCTACGCTAGGTTTAGCTTTTCGATTGGCGCTTCTTACTTATGTGTTCATTATTGCGGCTGTAACCCTAGAAACTAGACACCTACTGGTAGATTGTCTATCGTAGCGGCGCGCGACGCTATTGCTAGCTAAACTTTCCTCAAAAACAGGCTAAACTTAATCGGCATTACGGTTTTTGACTCAGGATTCCTTTAAACTGTCGGCAGTCAAGGTCGACAATTTGACATAAGTTTCGCTTGGTCAATTCAAGTATAGCGCTTCTGATATTTGTCGAGCCGCGGGACCCAGCTTTAGGGTTGAACAGCTGGTTCTAGCTAGCAGCATTAAATTTTGAAGGTGTATCGGCTTATATCTGGCGTAAACAACACAGTGGAGTTTTGATGAAAGGTTTAGGTGGCGCAGCCCGCAATGGCATTCTTTCGTTAACCATTCGCGATAAGGCGGTTTTGTACGCAGCTTATATGCCGTTTGTGCGGCACGGCGGTTTGTTTATTCCTACCAACAAGACATATAGCCTTGGTGACGAGGTATTTATGTTGTTAAGCCTGATGGATGAGCCCGAAAAAATTCCAGTTGCAGGTAAAGTGGTGTGGATAACGCCGAAGGGCGCTCAAGGTAATCGAGCTGCAGGTATTGGCGTGCAGTTTAGTAGTGAAGATGATATCGCTTCAAAAAAGATCGAAACCTATCTTGCAGGATCAATAGAGTCAGACCGACCCACTCATACCATGTAATTTAAATCACAAAACTTGTTCAATTCCTGCGTTTAGGTGTATGCCTAACGCTGGCAATTGGCCGCGTACTTACACGTAAAAGCTTTAATTATGATTGTAGATTCCCACTGTCACTTAGACCGCCTTGAATTGTCCCGTTACCCTGACGGTTTGGCTGGGGCTATCGCCGCTGCAAATGAGGCCGGCGTTAGTGAAATGTTGTGCGTGTGTATCAGCGATGAAAACCGTCAAGCGGTGTTGGATATTGCCGCAGCCTACCCAAACATCTATGCATCCGTAGGTATTCATCCTACCGACGTGAGCGATGAAGTTGTATCGGTGGAGACACTTATCGAATGGTCGCGAGCTGCCAAAGTAGTCGCCCTTGGTGAATCGGGGTTGGATTACCATTACAGCGCTGACAATGCAGACAATCAAAAACAAAGTTTCTCCAATCATTTAATCGCCGGTGGCCAGCTGGGGTTGCCGATTATTGTACATACCCGAGCAGCGAAGGAAGATACCATTGCCTTGATCAAAGATTACGGTAGTACCGAATCTGCAGGGGTGATGCATTGTTTTACCGAGAGTTGGGAAATGGCAAAGCAAGCACTGGATTTAAACTATTACATATCAATCTCGGGTATCGTTACGTTTAAAAATGCCGATGAGCTGCGAGACGTTACTCGGCAAGTCCCTTTAGATCGCCTGTTGATCGAAACCGACTCCCCTTATTTGGCCCCGATTCCCTATCGCGGCAAACCGAATGAGCCGAAATATGTTCGTCAGGTCGCCGAATATGTAGCAGAGTTAAAGGGCGTGACACTTGAGCAGTTGGCCGAGATAACACGCGACAACTTTCATCGCTTATTTTCTCGTGCTGAACAAGCGCGCACCGGTTTAGCTGAGGCTTAATTTAATGCAACAACAACTAATTACCATGCTTCAATTACAAGAAGCCATGAACCTAAAAGTAAATGCAGATTGGCGCGAGCAGGGGTTTGAATGGTATCGCGCGATCTGGGTTGAGTGTGCCGAATTAATGGATCACTACGGTTGGAAGTGGTGGAAGCAGCAAACGCCCGATACCGATCAGGTTGTTTTGGAGCTTATCGATATTTGGCACTTCGGATTGAGCTTAATGTTGCTCGAAGTCAAACCTGATCTTGCTGGTTATAGTAAAATCGCTAGCGAGATCGCACCACAGCTACATCATGATGAGACTGACTTAGATTTCAAACAGGATTTGGAAGCGTTCACAGAGACTACCTTGCGGACAAAGGCATTTAGTATTCCAGAATTTAATCGTTTAATGCTCGGTGTCGGGCTAACGTTTGATCAGCTATTTAGTCGATATGTTGGCAAAAATGTATTGAACATATTTCGCCAAGAGCACGGTTACAAAGAGGGTTCCTACAGTAAGATCTGGAGCGGTAGGGAAGATAACGAACATTTGATAGAGGCGATTGATAGCCTTGACCAGTCGCGCCCAGACTTACAGCAGGCACTCTATTCTGAACTCGAAGCGCGATATCCAAACTGATATTCATAAATACCCCCATGTGCTGGGCACAGCATAGATATTTAACTAACCACGGAGAATTATCGTGAAAGCACCCGTACGTGTAGCCATTTCCGGCGCAGCAGGCCAAATTAGTTATTCACTTCTATTCCGTATCGCCGCTGGTGATATGTTGGGAAATGACCAGCCAGTCATTTTGCAGTTACTAGAAATTACTCCTGCGTTAGAGGCGCTTAAAGGCGTTGCTATGGAGTTAGATGACTGTGCATTTCCATTGGTGGATAGCATTATCTGTAGCGATGATCCGAACGTTGTATTTAAAGATGCTGATTACGCATTATTAGTTGGCGCCCGCCCGCGTGGCCCAGGTATGGAGCGCAAAGATTTATTGGAAGCGAATGCCGCAATATTTTCTGTTCAGGGGAAAGCAATTAATGATAATGCTTCCCGTAATATTAAGGTTTTAGTTGTTGGCAACCCTGCAAACACCAATGCTCTTATTGCTCAGCGCAACGCCCCCGATATCGACCCACGTCAATTTACCGCTATGACGCGTTTAGATCACAACCGAGGTATGTCACANCTTGGTCATAAATTGGGTGTGAGCATTAACGACATAACCAAGATGACTATTTGGGGCAATCACTCCTCTACTCAGTACCCAGATTTATTTCATGCCAAGGTTAATGGTGATGTTGCAATCGATAAGATTGATCGCGACTGGTACGAAGCGACTTACATACCGACGGTCCAGCAGCGCGGAGCAGCTATTATTAAAGCTCGTGGAGCATCTAGCGCGGCTTCAGCGGCGAATGCTGCGATCTTCCATGTGCGTGATTGGGCGCTAGGCTCACCGGCTAACGATTGGGTTAGTATGGGTGTTTATAGCGACGGTAGCTATGGTATCGAGGAAGGTTTAATCTACTCGTTCCCTTGTGTATGTGAGAATGGTGATTGGAAGATCGTTCAAGGTCTATCAATAGACGAATTCTCTCAAGCGCGAATGAAGGCAACCGAGGCTGAGTTGCAAGAAGAGCGCGATGCAGTAAAATCTTTATTGCCTGCCTAATATCACAAAAGCGGAAATACAAAGGTATTTCCGCTTTTCCCCTATTTATCGATCCCTCGCATTCTTCCCCGCTCGTTACACAGTAAACACTCTTTTTTATTAAATGCGGTTATCCAGTAAGCCGTTAGTTACGTATAATTATTGTTATTACTTAACGTCCACTTTTAAATTGCAATACGAAAAGGGCACCGCTATGACATTTCCAAAAGTTGGTAATAAAGCGCCAGTATTTACACTGAAGAACCAAAATGACGAAACTATCAAATTAACCGATTACAAAGGGAAGGCAAACGTCGTTGTCTATTTTTATCCTAAAGCTTCTACCCCAGGTTGCACTACGCAGGCGTGTGGTATTCGGGATATTAAATCGGAGCTTGCTAAGTTAGATACCAAGGTTTTCGGCATTAGCCCTGATCCTGTATCGCGGTTGAAAAACTTTGAAGAGAAGCAAGGTCTAAACTTTGATATTTTGTCTGATGAAGATCATGCGATAGCCGAAAAATACGGCGTATGGGGATTAAAGAAATTCATGGGCAGAGAGTTTATGGGTATTCTGCGAACGACATTTATTATCGATAAAGAGGGGCGTTTACGTGAAGTAATGGATACGGTAAAAACAAAAACACATCACGATGACGTTATTGCATGCATTAAAAAATTGTAACTGCTGAGAAATAAATCAACTCCCGCCTAAATTCGGTCGCTTCAATTAGTAAAAAGCCAATGTTAGTACAACATTGGCTTTTTACTTATCAAATCTCATAATTATTCTTTTTATTTTTACAAAATTCAGTAAGATCAAAAGCGTGTCAAAGTGTTCCTTAACATGCTAATTAGTGTGGATTGGGTAGCCTTCCAAAATTAATGACGCATAAAGTCCCTAGCTGGCGCACTTGATGCTGGTGTCGTGCAGAGCAAAACAATAGTTTACGCCTATAAGTAGTTGGCGACCCTAAATCGCTGTTAATAACAAAAATGCATAAGCGCCAAACCAAAGCGCATAAGGTGAGTGATTTGAAGCTGATAGCCAGTAGTGGTTTTCATCAGAGCCAGCCAAGGACGATACCCGATATTTCTGATTATGATATGGATAACCCCGTTGAAACCCTAACCTGTTTGTACCGAGTGTTAGCCCATGTGCAAGACCTTGATTCGATCAATCAGGGCGTTAGCCTTTTACTAGAGGTAGGATTAAAACGTTTGAAGTTTGATGTGGCCTTGGTCACTAGGCCTGTATCCGTCGCGGGTTTTTGAAGTCTATGCGTGCGCAGGAGGGGGCGATAATTTTTTTGTTGGTCAGCATTTGACCCTAAGTGGTGCATTTTGCGAGCAAGTTCTGACTCAAAATGAGACTTGTGCCATCCCCGACACTAGCTTATTTAATGTGCATTCATTAAATGTGGCATATAATAATACACAAGTGGGTGCGTACCTCGGCACGGTTGTAGATTCTCGTAATACCGACAATGCTGTTTTGTGTTTTCTTTCTTCTGTCGGGAAGGCGGGCGATTTTGCTGTTGAGGATGTATCTTTTGTTGAGCTACTGGCTGAAGGAGTGGCCTCTATGACTGACCAACACTTAGCACAAGCACAGAAAAAGTTAACCGATCAGGCGATGTTTGCCCTAGGTTCAATCAAAACTCTAGATGAATACCTCGAACAGGCACGTTTGCCTGAGGTATTTGGGGTGCCTGCACGAGTTGTGGAGGTACTGGAACGCCGTATTGGACAATCTCCTTTGAGTATTGGCCATATCGCCGAAGAGTTAAATCTATCTAAGCGTACACTTCAAAGGCGGCTCCAGCAGCAAGATGTTAGTTTTGCTGATCTGCGAGACCAGGTTCGATTCCACTATTCGATTGATTACTTGATAAAGCAGCACCTGAGTATCGATAGTATTTCGGCGTCTTTGGACTTCTCGGATCGTACTAGTTTTACCAACGCTTTTAAGCGTTGGACTGGACTTTCCCCGAGTACGTTTAGAAAGCTGTTCCGGGATTACGTGTAGTTTAGAAATTACGTAAGTTTTGAACGGTTATTAAACGTCTGTATAAAAACACGGGTGCGCCAGCGCTCGTGTGTTTTGGACTGCGACGGATGGAGCAGGGCGAGATACTTCGCGGCGAGGGTTGTTAGTATCTCGTTGAGAGCCGCTAGCGAGCTTTCCTAGTAATAGCCATTCGATCTATAAGTATCTTCCCTTATTGCGTCTGTCAGACAATATCTAGCCCTTGACTCTATCTCAAACTCTTGTAGAGTTACCCGCCTCTAAGTATGCCCAGTTTCGGGCTCAATTTAATTTTACTGAGGTCCCTCACCGATGAGCTTTTTTATCGCCGACGCTGTAGCACAAACCGAAGGTGCAGCACCCCCAAACGCTGGTTTCATCAATATCCTGTTGTTGGGCGGTCTATTCGCGTTTATGTATTTCGTTATCATTCGCCCTCAGCGTAAGCGCCAAAAGGAGCATCAGTCTTTGGTCCAGAGTCTTTCAAAAGGCGATGAGGTGGTACTTACCAGCGGTATGTTGGGTAAAATCGTAGATGTTGACGAACACTACATTACGCTTAACGCAGCCAATAATGTTGATTTTAAGTTTCAGAAATCTTCAGTACACGCGGTGTTGCCCAAGGGCACTATTAAATCTATAGCCAAGTAAGCCGGCGAGCATAGATTCAAAAAGAGCGCTTTAACCTTTTTGGGTTGGCGCTTTTTTTTGCTTTGAAATCACAGAAATTATGGCTTTGCTTTACCTGTGGGGTGGAATAGAGGTAACTTTGCGCCATGACCGTTACTTACCCTCCTAAAATATCCTTGGCTCAACTTCCTACACCGCTTCGGCATCTGAAGCGGTTTTCGTCGCGTCTTAACGGGCCTCAAATCTGGTTAAAGCAAGACGATTTAACCCACTCGATGATGAGTGGCAACAAGGTGCGCAAGCTAGAGTTTGTGCTTGCCGACGCACTTGCAGCTGGCGCTGATACGCTCATCACCTGCGGTGGCTTACAGTCGAATCATTGTCGTGCGACCGCTATAGCAGGGGCTCAATTGGGCCTGAACGTGCATTTGATCTTGCGCGGATCCATGCCGGAGCTCGCTGATGGGAATCACCTACTAGATTTACTTGCCGGTGCAGCGGTGTCGGTGTATCCCGCCGCTGAATATCAACGAAACCTTTCAAGCCTTTTTGCTGAGTGGTCGCATCACTATCATGAGCAGGGCAAAACCCCTTACCTTATTCCAACGGGGGCGAGTAATGGCGTTGGCGTTTGGGGCTATGTCGCGGCCTTTGAAGAGATAATTCGAGATTGCGAGCAAGCCGGATTTACACCGGATGCAATTGTCTGTGCTACGGGTTCTGGAGGAACTCAGGCTGGACTTACCCTTGGCTCCACTCTCACAGGCGCTGCGATCCCTGTGATTGGGATTGCGGTTTGCGACTCGGTAGATTATTTCGAAAAACGTATTCACGACGATGTCATTTCGGCCCAGCAGCTATACCCGCATCTAATGCCTGATTCGACCGTTGTTGAGCGCTTGCAAATTATTACCTTAGATAGCTACATTGGCCCAGGATATGCTCAGGGTTACCCCGAGTTATATAAAGAAATTGCCAGTCTAGCGAGGGGGGAGGGGGTTGTCTTAGACCCAGTTTATACCGGCAAGGCATTGGTTGGATTGGTAAACGAGGTGTCTTCTGGCTGTATGAAGGGGATGGGGAATATCGTATTTGTTCATACCGGAGGCCTATTTGGATTATTTCCTTACAGAGATGTTTTTACCGATTTCTTAGCTGGGGCGGGATAGAAATAATCTTGATATGTGCAATAAAATTCTTGGGGGAATTTGCATGAACGACGCATTAAATACCATCTCGGGATACGTTTGGGGGCCGGTGACCCTCGGGTTAATTCTGGGTGTGGGCCTACTTTTAACNGTAAGGATAAAAGCACTTAGTTTGCGAAAGATTCCGTATGGGTTTTCGCAGCTGTTCGCTGGCCGAAAAGCTGCTGGGGATGGTTCGATTGCGCCATTTAGCGCCTTGATGTTGTCACTCTCCGCGACTATAGGTACCGGCAATATTGTGGGTGTTGCCACTGCGATTGGTATTGGTGGGCCCGGTGCGCTTTTTTGGATGTGGTGCAGTGCGCTGGTGGGTATGGCAACTAAGTACGCGGAGGCGGTTTGCGCGGTACATTACCGAGAAACCAATGACCGAGGCGAGTTGGTTGGCGGCCCGATGTACTACATAAAAAATGGGCTAGGTAAGAAGTGGAAATTTCTCGCCTTAGCATTTGCATTTTTTGGCACTATCGCCGGATTTGGAATCGGCAACACTGTACAGGCTCACTCGGTTGCCGATGCTATGTTCAATTCATTTTCCGTTCCAAAGCCGGTGTCTGCTGGGGTAATGGTTGTCTTGGTGGGGCTTGTGTTATTGGGCGGTGTTAAGCGTATTTCAGAGGTGGCGAAACACCTGGTTCCGTTTATGGCCATCAGCTATTTCGTCGCTGGCCTAGTCGTGCTGTTGTGGAATTTCTCTGCTGTGCCCGCCGCTTTTGTATTGATCGTGGAGAGTGCTTTTTCACCGGTTGCCGCACAGGGTGGTTTTGCCGGAGCGGCAATTGCCCTTGCGATTCAAAAAGGCATTGCTCGCGGCGTTTTTTCAAATGAAGCTGGCTTAGGTAGCGCCCCTATCGCCCATGCGGCCGCCGCGACCGATAGTCCTGTGCGTCAAGGTACAGTCGCTATGCTGGGTACTTTTATCGATACTATCGTGGTCTGTTCAATTACCGGTTTGGCGATTATTGTAACCGGTGTTTGGACGGGCGATGCCAAGGGCGCGGCTATGTCGCAGCAAGCATTCGCCGCGGTGTTACCTTATGGTGATAAGTTGGTGTCATTTGCTTTATGTTTATTTGCGTTTACGACAATTCTTGGCTGGAGTTATTACGGCGAGCGCTGTGTCGAATACCTGTTAGGGGAAAAGTCGGTATATCCTTTTCGGTTGCTTTGGGTGGCTGCGATTCCGATTGGTGTTTTAGTTAGTTTAGATACCGTATGGATCGTTGCCGATATTATGAATGGTTTAATGGCAATACCGAATTTGATTGCGTTAATTTTGTTATCTGGCGTGGTTGCTAGATTAACGCGAGAGTTCTATTCGAAAAGCGACAATCACGATAAAGCGGCAGCGGAAGCTGAATCGTAATTACGATTAATAATGACTATTTTTTGGATATAAAAAATATGAGCACCGGGCTTGGTAATAAACTGGTTATCGCAATTTCATCACGCGCGTTGTTTGACTTAGATGAGAGCCATCAGGTATTTGAGAGTGAAGGTTTGGAAGCCTATTCTAAATATCAAATCGAACACGAGGATGTAGTGCTGCCGCCTGGCGATGCATTTCAAATGGTGGAGAAGCTTTTAAAGATAAATGATGCAATGGAGACTCCGAGAATCGAAGTTATATTGTTATCGCGAAACAGTGCCGATACGGGTCTTCGTGTCTTTAATTCAATTAATCATTACGGTTTAAAAATTACCCGGGCAGCTTTCACTGGCGGGCAGAGTCCGTATCGTTATATAGCGCCGTTTAACGGCCACTTGTTTCTGTCTACAGATGCTGAGGATGTGCGCCATGCGCTTGAGCATGGTGTGGCGGCGGCAACCTTGTTAACGTCAACTCGAAGTAAGTCTGAAATGGACGAGCTGCGTTTTGCGTTCGACGGTGACGCGGTAATTTTTTCTGATGAAGCTGAGCAGGTTTTTAAAACTCAGGGGTTAGATGCGTTTACTAAGAGTGAGCTTGCCGCAGCCAAGACGCCTTTAAGCGGTGGTCCGTTTAAGTCTTTTCTGGCGGCATTGCACGGTTTACAAAAAGAATTTGCACCTGGCGAATGCCCGATTCGTACTGCATTGGTTACTGCGCGTTCTGCACCGGCACATGAGCGTGTCATCCGAACACTTCGCGCTTGGAATATTCGCATCGACGAGTCGTTATTTCTTGGTGGGTTAAGTAAGGGTGAGTTTCTTAAGGCCTATGGCGCCGATGTTTTTTTTGATGACCAGCCTGCACATTGCCAGTCGGCACGCGACCACGTTGCAACGGGCCATGTTCCGCATGGTATCGCCAATCAAAACGAGCAATAAGAAACGCCAAATTAAGCGCTAAACCATCTATCACTCGTGACGCTCTATAGCTCTTCGCCTGCTACTCTTAAGGATGTTCTTAGGAGGGCAGCTCCGCGACAGTGGATTTCTGCAGGTGTTAATCCGATATCTGTAATCGAACNTCTCAATAACATGAATTAGATAAAACACATGGTGACGCTTTCGTGTACTTGCTCATGCAACTTAACTATACGGTTCACAAAATCAATTATTAGTACTATCCATTATTAGTGCTATGAAGGCTAGGGCGGCGGAGTGATAGCTAGATAATGATAAAACGAATCTTATTCGCTGCAGATATGAGCGTATTTACACCCCATGTGTTGCTGCAGGTTGAGTCATTGGCAATTCAGATGGATGCCTTTATTACGGTGGTCCATGTTGTTCCCCCCATGAGCGAACTGGCTGAGGCAGTAGTTAAAGCACACTGCTCGACGCAAGTTAAGCGGGAGGTGCTGGCAAAGTCTCGTGTGGATGGCTTGCTTGACGTGCTTCGAGACGAGGTAACTGAAAGCATCAAACAAAACTCATTGGTAGATGACGAATTGGCTAATCGTATTACGGATGTCGTTGTTGTAGAGGGGAATACTGCCGCTGAAATATTAGCTTTAGCTGCAGCGACTGACGCCGATTTGATCGTGGTAGGGAGCCATGGTGTTGACTCGTTAGACTCAAGGCTTATGGGTTCTGTAACAAGCAAGATCTTGCAACTGTCTCGGGTTCCCGTTTTTATGGTGCCAATGATGAATCCGGCGGGTTCTGTTGGACGCTCCTTGGCGTCTTTTTCATCGCGTTTGAGGTGATCACTGCCGCGTCCCAATTGCGACTTTAGCTAATAAATATTGTGAGTATTCCGCTTTAGTGGACCGCAAAGAAAGCAAACCGAGTTCCAATGATCAGCAAGATTGTGGCTAGTAGCGGTTGTAAAATGCCATTTGGCACACGTGCCGCTAGTTTGGTTCCGAAGTGAACTGCGGGTAACGATCCTATTAATAGGCCCCCTAACAGCTGAAAGTCCACATTCCCGTTCCATAGGTGGCCCATGCCGGCGAAAAGTGTCAACGGTACTGCGTGAGCTATGTCGGTGCCAACAACTCGNAATGCGGGCCAGCGAGGATAGAGGGTTAACAGTAGTGCGGCGCAAAAGGCACCGGCGCCGACCGACGAGAGTGTGACCAAAATACCGAGAAGTATGCCTGCTATGACGGTGACTGGCGATGAGTGGCGTTGAACCCACGTATGTACCGGGTCGGCTGACTCGCTTTCGGTTTGTATTCTATTTTTAAAAAATACAACAAATGCGGTGATGATTAACATGACGCCGAGCGAGTGGGTCAAGATGGGGCTATAGTCAAAATCGGGTGGTATCCAACTCTTTAACCCGTAAGCGGTTATAAGCGATGCAGGGATGCTTCCGGATGCCAGTAGTGCAACGGTGCGCCACCTGACGTTAGATTGCTTGTGGTGGCCGTACAGAGCCCCAGTTTTGGTTGCGGCGGCATACAAGAGGTCGGTACCAATGGCGAGCTTTTCTGGAACGCCCGAGAGTATGAGTAGCGGAGTCATCAGTGAGCCGCCGCCAACACCGGTAAGCCCGACGGCCAAGCCGACACCAGCGCCGGCGAAAATGTAGAAGATTAAATCGTTCATAGGCTTAAAAGTGTGATTCTCGCTGCTAAATTACAAACACGGGTGGCAAATATAGTTATTTATAACTATTCTTCAAAAGAATATTTTTCTATATTTTTATAATCATTTTAATTTTTTGGGTGCATTTGGGTCCACGGCGATCGAATCTAAGGTTCGAAGATCAACGACAGCCGCCATCCGGAGGGCATATGAAACTGCAGCAGTTGCGTTATATTTGGGAAGTTGCTCATCATGAGTTAAATGTGTCGGCAACGGCCCAAAGTCTGTATACGTCTCAACCCGGTATTAGCAAGCAAATACGTTTGCTTGAAGATGAGCTTGGGGTAGAGATTTTTTCACGAAGTGGTAAGCACCTTACGCGGATTACGCCTGCAGGGGAGGCTATTTTAAGAACCTCCGGCGAAATTCTGCGCAAAGTTGAAAGTATTAAGCAGGTAGCGCAAGAGTTTAGTAACGAGCGTAAAGGTAGCTTGTCTATTGCGACGACACATACGCAGGCGCGTTACGCTTTGCCGAGTATCATCGCTGATTTTATTCAAAAGTATCCCGACGTAAGCTTGCATATGCATCAGGGTACGCCGATGCAAATTTCGGAAATGGCCGCCGATGGTTCGGTTGATTTTGCAATAGCGACAGAGGCATTGGACCTCTTCAGCGACCTGATTATGCTGCCTTGCTATCGTTGGAACCGCTGTATTCTTGTTCCTAAAGCGCATCCGCTTGCGCAATTGGAAAATCTGACACTAGAAGACGTGGCGAAACATCCAATCGTTACCTACGTATTTGGTTTTACTGGGCGATCTAAGCTTGATGAAGCCTTTATGGAAAGAGGCTTGGCTCCGAAAGTGGTGTTTACCGCAGCCGATGCTGATGTAATCAAAACCTATGTTCGGCTCGGTCTCGGTATTGGTATTGTCGCCAAGATGGCCTACAAAGAGGATGAAGATAGCGATTTAGTGGCGTTGGATGCGAGTCATTTGTTCCGAGCTAGCACTACTAAAATCGGTTTCCGACGCGGGACCTTCTTGCGCGGCTTTATGTACGAATTTATCGAGCAGTTTGCCCCTCACTTAACGAGGGAGTTGGTAAGTGAGGCATTTAACCGGCATTCAAAGGTCGAGTTGGACGAGTTGTTTTCGGGGATAGAGCTTCCAGAGTACTAAATTGTATTTGCTCCAGAAATAAAAAGGGCCGGTATTCACCGGCCCTTTTTTTGTTGAGTCTGCTTTTTGCAGCTACCGCTTATCTTGCCCCTTATAAAAAGTCGAGGTCGTCACTGTTTTCCATAATCTCGCGAAGCTCGTCTTTTTCTTCGGTTTTCTGCTCTAAAACCTCTTTTACAAACTTCATGTAAACCGTATAGATCTGGGTTTCTTTGCCTTCTTCTTCGATTAGGAAAAACGGCGCACGGTTCACATCGTGCTGTTGGGCTAGCACCATGCCCTCGCTGCTGGGATCACGCTCATCGGCAATTACGATACGATCAATGGCGGACATTTGACCGCTACTTTCGAGCTTGGCAAGTACGTCACCGCACTTCTTACAGGGCGTGCCGTCCGCTAGAATTTTTTTTACAAGGGTGATTGTCATAATAAGGTTCCCATCTCGGTCATTGAGGTCGTCTTTTGCCGAGCGTTTATGTTCGGTTCAACAGCTAAACATTCAGTTCAACAATTTCCGCTATGATGGGGGCAAAACTGTGCTTTTACAATCTCCCAGAACTACTGCGCGTGTTGGACGCGTGCAGCCCGCATTCTTTCTTGGTGGCTTCTTCCCACCACCAGCGACCTTCGCGCTCGTGCTGACCTGGACCAACTGGTCGGGTACAAGGTTCGCAACCAATCGAGACAAAGCCACGATCGTGCAGCGGGTTGTACGGCACACCTTCAGCGCGGATGTAGTCCCAAACCTGCTGTGAGGTCCAATTTACCAGCGGGTTGAACTTGGTCAGGGTTTCGTTAGGGCGGGCGAACATCTTGTCATTTTGAATCACCGGTATATTCGTGCGCGTACCGGGGCTTTGATCCTTGCGTTGTCCAGTAACCCAAGCGTCCAGCGTCAATAAATGCTTGCGAAGGGGGCCAACTTTACGAATTCCGCAGCACTCTTTGTGGTTGTCTTCGTAAAAGCTAAATAAGCCTTTTTCAGAGACCAGCTTCTGCACCATGTCGGCGTCGGGCACGAGAATGTCGAGCTTAATGTCGTAGTGTTTCCGTACTCGCTCGATGAATTGGTAGGTTTCACTGTGCAAGCGGCCGGTATCTAGGCAGAATACTTGCACCCCCGGACGAATTCGACAGGCCATGTCTACGAGGACTACATCTTCTGCACCACTAAAGGAAATTCCAATATTGTCGTGTTGCTCGAGTGCGTACTTCACGATGTCTTGCGGTGTTGCCAACTGAAGTTCGGCGTCGATATCCACGAGGTTTAGGGGGTTCGTCATGCTAGGGCTCGTATCTCTGGTGGTCTATTTAAGGGCTGGTCATAGCTGAAGTGCCAATAAACTAGGTTGAATTAGCCTAGTTTTTGAGCAATTGCTATAGGTGTCCGATTTTGGCGGCAAGAATACCAGAGCTGTCACCTCATGAGAAATAATGAACAGCGCTAGGCTTATAACTATTCTTTGTAAACTTCTCGGTTAGAGGTGTCTCTATTTACCGCGGAAGATTTGCCAAGTGCTGGCGAAAACTGTAGATTTGCCGCCTTATAGCCACTGATAATATTGCCTAAGGAGCAGAGTGTGGAAATTGCTTGTCTTGATCTTGAAGGTGTTTTGATTCCTGAAATATGGATCGCTTTTTCTGAAAAAACCGGTATCGAAGCGCTGCGAGCGACTACCCGCGATATCCCAGACTACGATGAATTGATGACCATGCGGTTGGCCGAGTTGGACAAGGCTGGTCTGGGTTTAACGGAAATCCAAGAGGTGATTAGCACCTTGAGCCCGCTTCCTGGTGCTGCAGAGTTTCTGGATTGGCTGCGCGAGCGTTTTCAGGTGGTCATTCTCTCCGATACCTTTTACGAGTTTGCCGGGCCATTGATGGCGCANTTGGGCTATCCGACTCTGTTGTGTCACAAGCTAACCGTTGATGAGAGTGGTAAGGTAGTGGATTACAATCTGCGCCAAGCGAACCCAAAACGACAAGCGATTTGTGCCTTTAAAAGCCTTTATTATCGTACTATCGCAACCGGCGACTCCTATAACGATACCACTATGTTGACTGAGGCTGATGCGGGAATCTTATTCAGCGCTCCACAGAATGTGATTGAAGAGTTTCCTCAGTTCCCTGCGGTACACAGCTACGAAGATCTGAAAAAAGAATTTATTAAAGCAAGTAATCGCGACCTCAGTTTGTAATTGCGCCTGAAAGCCTATTTTGATGGTTGGGTTTTATCGCTGCGCTTTCGTTAAACCTTCGTCGATGCTTGTTTGATTTTGGTTTAACGGAAGCGATTTGAAAACCCGAGTGCTGGGATTGGTCGTTTTTTGGCTTGATTCGGTTGGGGTCGAGGTTGTCCTGTTGTNGGCAATTGATATTGCCGTTGGCCTCCAGGCAATGGGTGNAATTCCACGGATGGCAGTGTAATTGAGGTGGAATACTATGGTTTTTTTCCCTTTAGAAAAAATACATTTACTCTACGACGGCTATCAAAAAGCCTTTCAGGTGGGGCGATTAAATCTTTTGTTGATACAAAGTGATGGGACGCCTTACCTTATTGAAAACAGATGCCCGCATATGGATGTTGCGCTTACCACGGCAACGCAATTACCGGGCAACAAGTTACGCTGTCGTGCTCACGGCATTGAGTTCGAGTTAGAATCCGGTAGGCCGCAAGGGCCTCTAGCTAATACATTAGACTGTTTGAAAAAGTATCCCATTAGTTTTGATGGCAACGTGCTTGGTATCGAGTTGGACGCCAATTAAATAAATATCTGAGCTAAATTCGGGTCGCTAGCGCTGCCGTACTGCCAAAGTCTTTCAAACTCATCAAGTTGATGTCGAGATTCCGCAGCCGCGTTGTACTTGGCAAAGCCAACAAAGTTCGCTTCATCGTTAAGAAATACCANTCGCTTTTGGTCGATTATTCCNTAACTGATATTGGCGGTAGCCTCGTCTGTTGTCAGCACTCGAATTGCCATTCGGCTAGGTAGTCGCTGGCTGAGCTGCACTAGGGCATTTCGGTTGCCCTTTAGCGTTGAGCTATCTCGCAGCAGGATGCGTATCGACGAATTGCGGCTTAAGCGCGCCAGCGCCGATATTGCCGCGACTATTTGAGGTTTGTTCCAAATAGCTGGATGTAATTCACCGCAATATAAATCAAAGCTTCGACGCGCAATGTTAAGTTGTTGGCCAATGTGTTGGTTTAACATTGTCGCACTTTCAAGCCGAATCACCTCGTCACCATAAATAAATGTGTAGGTGTCTGCATTGCTGCGATCTAACTTCATATTGCGGTGGGGGATGCCGGCATCCATAAATACGTCGCCGGTTTCGATAAACCCGGCTTTGCGGTAGAAGCCAATGGCGTGAAGTTGTGCGTGTAAAAAGGGGGGATTGAGGTTGTCGCCAACATCGGCGAGCCGGCGCTGCAATAAACTACGCAGCATTATACGACCAATACCACAGCCTCTATGTTCTACGAGTACAGCCATGCGACCAATTTGACCACTTGAGAGCAGACGTGCGCAAGCGACAGGTTTGTGGTCTAGGTAGACGAGTAAGTGCTGAGTAGCGACCGCCCGATCAAAATCATCAACTTCTTCATCTATCGGTACATTCTGCTCAGTGACAAAAACCTGATGGCGTATAGCCGTAAGGGCGTCCGCATACTCGTTCCAGCTAACCATACGAAGGTCAAAATTATTGTTTACAGTCATCATAGTAAAATGGTCGTTGGTTGGTAATCTTGTTGCGGTCGTGTGCTGGATGTTAGGATTCAATCTAAGTCACCGCAAGAGTCACCGCAAGTTTTAATATTGTTACTTTTAAACCGTAGAGAATAATAAGAGTTTTAAACAAAAATCGATTAAAGCCAAGCCAAAAAATATAAGAAATATAGAAAAGAAAAGTACAAACAATGTCCGACCAAAAAGGCGCGCGCATGAAGTTTTGGATAAACCCGAACCTGAATAACGATAATGTCATAATACTCGCTAAAACAGCGGTCTTAATCGGCTCCTGCGAAAAGCTAAACTTGGCTCAGTTGGAGCAAAAGTTAAGGGATAATATCCATCCATTTAAAGCACTAGAGAAAAGTGCGTATAAAACGCTGATATTCGATAGGGTTACAACACTTAGCAGCCATCAAGATCGTAAAGCAATCAATAGTAAAGCCGCCAATAATCAGCGCGAGAAAAAATCCAACCGTATAGATGTAAGCGTTGCCAATGGTGACGCTGAAAAAATACATTCGATTGAGTTCGCTGACGCCGCCAGCAAAGCTGATTTTTTGCAGTGCATAGAGGGTTTGCTCCTTAAGCAATGGTTTAAGGCTCGCGTTGCACCATCAGCTCTGCAGACTTGGTTTGCCCCCGTAGCCGCTACTGTTATTGCCGTTGTGTTACTCGCCTCATTACTTTTCACGTTTAGTGGTTTGCTGTTGGTCTGTTCGGTGTTGTGGACTTTAGCTGCTACAGCACTGATTGTATACCGGCTTAAAACCACGGTGTCGATGGGCGTTTGGAGTCGGTCACCCATACCTCAACCGCAATTGTCGTGGCGGAATCTCGTTACCGAGGCTGCNGCNGTGTTCATGGCTGCAGCAATATCCGTAATTGGGATTGTTGTTGTTTCAACCCTCGAACGCAATAGTGCGCAACAACAGCAAATTGATTCAAAGCTTCTTGCGTTGGTGTCACAGGAGGTTGCGCTTTTGTTTCCCGCCGACGGCTCTTCAGCTTGGGCGAGTGATGGCTTAAAAGCCGACGCAAACTCAGAGTCTGGGAGTGCTGCCTACAGTTTGCCACCCGGTACGAGTTTGGCCACCTTTGCACCGTTGATCTTCGAGCGGGCTATCGGTGAGTACGAGTTTTTACGCAAGGCACTTAGCTACAGTCAGCGTTGTCACTCAGTGGGTTTTCAGCGCACGGAAGCGTTAAACCAATTTACCGCCGAGCGCATGAACGCCAGCGGGCGATTTTACGCCATAGCTGAGATTTTGATTGAAAAGAATATGGCGGTTACGCTAATGGGGAAGACTCAGGCCGCTGGTGATGTCAGTCGAGCGCTATTAAGGGACTTAGAAGGTATTGATCAGCGATTTCAGTCGCAAGACAATAATCCGAACCCGAGTTTAATCGCCGAGTGCGAGACCATGACGCAGCGCTTAGAGACAAGTTCGGAGTAGATTAAGGATTTAAAGAGCGTGGCCTAGCCGTTATGTTTCATCGGCGTCTACCAACCAGCCAAGCTGGGCAAGTTGGCGCAGCAGTTCACGTTCTTCAGCCGTTACGTCTTGGTATTGGATCGCTTGATAAGCGCTTAGTTTCTGCGCGAGTGCGCGTGAACATTCCCAGGCCTCACCATTGATAAACAACTGACATTGGTCATTGGTTTGTTTGTTAGCGGCATCGTCAGTTGCTGTGCTAATCGGGTAAAAAGCGCAGCGAGCAAAGCGCGATAGCGCGATGGATTCAGCGTTGAGTTCATCTTCGCTAAGCGCATTTTCGTCGGCGAATTGGCCGCCGGGATTCGGGCGAGTCATATAGCTGCCAAACCAATTCGCCAGCTGTTGTTCGTCACCTAGTTGGCTCGCAATAATCGCTTTTAATTGCTCAATACTGTTCGACGAGAGCTCTCCCGTATGCGCTTGCAGTGGCAGGTTTGGGTCGCTATAACGCTGGTCCGGATTGCAGTGAGAGGCGGCTTCTTCGGTTAAATCGAGCAGGATGTCACTGTAGCTGGGTGCGCGAAAGCCAATGCTGTAGGTAATGCAGTTTCCTTCCGCGGTTCCCCAATGTGCAACATTTGGCGGAATATACAGTAGATCCCCTGGTTCGACGATCCAGTCGTGCAGGGTGTCGAAATCCTTTAGCACTTTCATGTCTTGGTCTTCGAGCATTTCACTATGGCTATCGCAGGTTTGACCGATACGCCATCGGCGTCGACCTTCGCCTTGCAGTAAAAATACATCGTAGTAGTCAAAATGCGGGCCGACACCACCTTGGTCTGCTGCGTAGCTAATCATGATGTCGTCTAGCCGCCAGTTCGGAATAAAGCGAAACAAATCGAGCAGTGCGTTGACCTCTGGGTCCAGTAGATCGGCGTGCTGTATTAGTAGTGTCCAGTGGGAGCTGGGCAGGGTGGCAAAGGCGTCGTCAGCAAGCGGTCCGTGAGTAAGTGACCACTGGTTTTGTTCTGGCTTTTCTATCACTAAGCGCGAGACCACATCCTCTTCTAGTGCAAGGCCTGCAAGTTCGTCACCACACAGCGGCGATTCAAATTGCGGTATGGCCTGACGGATAAGCAGTGGCTTCTGTTGCCAATAGTCCCTTAAAAAGGTTTCGATCGGCATATCGCCAAGATGTGTTAAGCGCGCTTGAGTCATAGTTGTTGTGGATCTTAAGTCTTAGGTAGCCGTAGCCTATTTTAGGTAGTCTTTGATTGCATTTGCCTGAGCGACTGCGTTACCAATGTAGCTGCTCGGTGACATGGCCTTTAACTCGGCTTTGGCATCGGCGGGAATATCCAAGGTATCCAGGAATTCAGCCATAACCTGCTCGGTAATCGCTTGCCCACGGGTAAGTTCTTTCAATTTTTCGTAAGCGCCTTCAATGGCGTAGCGACGCATAACAGTTTGAATCGGCTCGGCCATCACTTCCCAAGCGTTGTTCAAGTCTTTGGCGAGGGCAACTTCGTTAATCTGTAGTTTGCTAATGCCTTTCATCGACGACGCGTAGGCAATCAGCGAGTAGCCGAAGCCGACACCCATGTTGCGCAATACGGTGGAGTCGGTGAGATCTCGCTGCCAGCGGGAAACCGGCAGTTTAGCCGCGAGATGATTAAATACCGCGTTGGCAATTCCCAAGTTACCTTCTGAGTTTTCGAAATCGATTGGGTTGACCTTGTGCGGCATGGTCGACGAACCAATTTCACCGGCGATCGTTTTTTGCTTGAAATAACCCAGCGAAATGTAGCCCCACACGTCGCGATTAAAATCTAACAAAATGGTATTGAAGCGACAGATGGCGTCGAATAGTTCGGCAATGTAGTCGTGCGGCTCAATTTGTGTGGTGTAGGGGTTCCAAGTTAATCCCAAGCTGCTAACAAATGTTTCTGCGTTGGCTTGCCAGTCGAGTTTTGGGTAGGCGGATAGATGGGCGTTATAGTTGCCGACGGCGCCGTTTATCTTACCCAGTAGTTGTACCGCAGATACTTGCTGCACTTGGCGTGCAAGTCGNGCTGCAACGTTGGCGAATTCTTTGCCGACAGTTGTTGGCGATGCCGTTTGGCCGTGGGTACGCGATAGCATTGGCACTTCGGCGTAGGCGATGGCCATATCGGCGATNGCGTTGGTNATGTCACGCATTTGTGGCAACAGCACTTGGTCACGACCATCTTTTAGCATTAGCGCATGGGACAGGTTGTTGATGTCTTCCGAGGTGCAGGCAAAGTGAACAAATTCGGAAATAGCTTCGAGCTCCGCGTTGCCTTTTGAATTTGTTTTTAATAAAGTATTCCACGGCTTTTAACATCGTGGTTGGTGGTGCGCTCGATGGTCTTAATGTCGTTGGCATCCGCTTCGCTAAAATCGCTTACGATACGGTTGAGAAGTGTTTGTGCAGATTCGCTAAGGGCCGGAACTTCTGGAACTTGGTTGTGCTCCGCCAAACGCTGCAGCCAGCGAACTTCAACCTCGACTCGGCAACGAATCAGGCCGAATTCACTAAAGATTGGACGTAGTTCGGCGGTTTTACTACCGTAGCGACCGTCGATAGGCGAAATTGCGGTGAGGGCTGATAATTCCATAGTGTTTACGATCTCAAGGCTGGGGCCAGAGGCTGAACTGACGCGATAATCGCAGCGATTCAACACGGTGTTTGGCGTTGTGGATATGGTGAGGGGAGGTCAAGCAAGCTTCTTCTCGAGACGGTACGTCTTTGGAGATCTGCAGCTGAAATTCCCCTAACGGAAAAGCCGCGCAGTTTACCCGATTCGCGGGGATATTTCAGCGGCTTTAA
>Ga0065722_104353_pt1 | contig 25217 bp, 27 predicted proteins | sample BansetMetagenome_FD_59109 | JGI IMG/M metagenome (GOLD analysis project Ga0065722, IMG submission 59109) | Bankia setacea gill microbial communities from Puget Sound, Washington, USA - Caecum Enriched | ecosystem: Host-associated > Mollusca > Digestive system > Ceca | place: United States... | reverse complement strand
ACCCGAACTGCCCCGACCGTCGCGTTAACTTATTGATTTCCATGATCTGCTTTCTCCGCAATAGCCATTACCTGCTTCCAAACGCCTTCAGGATCTGGAAATTCTTCGGGGGTCTGGCTAAGCAAACGCCGTATCGTATCATTCATAGATATTGCTAAATCAGTTTTCCGGCTATTCCCTTTCTTATATAGCCCTAAATCAATAAGATCAGCAGATTTCACATAGTTACCATAAACCGATCGCAAAGCCGCCACGGCTTTTTGCTGTTCCGCTGTCATTAACTTACCTTGCAAACGGCTCACACTCGAAAGAATATCAATGGACGGATACAAACCCTGCTCCGCCAACTCACGAGAAAGAACAATGTGTCCATCCAGAATAGACCGGACATGATCAGATATAGGCTCATTAAAATCATCGCCCTCCACAAGCACGGTGTACACGGCCGTAATACTACCCTCGCCCTTAATGCTACCCGGCCTTTCTAGCAGTGGTGGCATTAGGGCAAATACTGACGGGGGATAACCACGGGAACCGACCGGTTCTCCTATCGCAATACCAATCTCTCTTTGCGCCATTGCAAAGCGAGTAATGGAATCCAGTATCAGCAATACATCCTTGCCAGATTCACGATACCACTCAGCCAACGCCGTTGCCGAATAAGCTGCCTGACGCCGCATCACCGCAGTGTCTCCTGCCGTAGCCGCCACCAAAACCGCTCGCTTTCTGCCATCCACCCCTAATATATCGGTAACAAACTCGCCTACCTCACGGCCACGTTCGCCCACTAAAGCAATTACAATCACATCTGCAGAAGTGTACCGAGAAATCATTCCAAGCAAAGTACTCTTGCCTACACCACTTCCAGCAAAAATTCCAATCCGCTGACCTTTACCCAAGGGAGTGAAGATATCGATAGCTTTAACACCGGTATTCAATTTCTTGTCAATGGGCTCACGAACCATCGGGTTGATCGGCTCCGACTTAGTTCTCACTTCACGGCTAGATTCAAAGGCTGAAGCGTTATCAAGTATATTCCCCAACGGATCCACAACCGTCCCAAGTAGTTTACTCGACACAGGAAACCCAAACGGCTTCTTTAAAGGGACTATTTTACTGTCTAAGCATAAGCCGTCAGTCGCACCGTAAGGCATGAGCAATACTTTGTCGCCCCTAAGACCTACAACTTCAGCGAGACTCGACTGCCCCGTCCTAGATTGAATAACATTTACCAGTTCACCGAGCTGTACCTTGCATCCGCTCGCCTCAATCACCAATCCATGTATCCCACAGACTTTTCCCAGCTGAGAGACCAAACCCTCAGAGCGTATCGCCTGAATTAATGACTGTGTATTCGTCCCAGTGCCGCTATTTTTCATCGAAAAATAGTTTTTGTAGTGACAAAACTTGATCGCTCAAACCGATTTTGAACATAGATAAACTCGTCTCCAGCTCGTAGCAACCAGGGGAGATTTTGTAACTATCAATAAGCTTAATTTTCGCGTCAGAAGGCAATGCCCGGTGTATGAACTCATAGTCGGATTGAGCGCATTTTATCGTCGCTTCTTCATCTGCACTTATTAAATCCAGCTGTTTTGCAATACTATCTTTAATAAGATCAGAATATAGTTGTTGATTTGATACAAGCTCTAGCACTGCACAATACGCGAGCTCTTTGGCTGACTTAGCAAGTGACTTTTTACTGTCATCAACAGCGCTAGCAACAGTTTCTGATAACTCAGTGAAAAGACATTCCAGCCGTTTTGTCTGTTCGTCGAGAAGCCTAGTTTTTTGATTAACGACCTCTGCCTGCGATGCAGTATTTTTGTCAAACTGTTGTGTTAACTCTGCTGTAATCTCCAACCGTACTTGATCAGCTAACTCGCACTTGAATCGCGTTAACTCGTTTTTGAACAGCGACTTAAGCTCAGCATCGCTCAATTTAAGGGGCGCCGGCACCTTCGGTTCTAAAGCAGATTCAGCGACCGATATGGACCTCTCTGGGGACTTACCAACACGAAGATCTCTATACCCCCTATCCCCATCACGTGTACTAACTGAATTCATTTTCACCTCTAATTGAGCTGGCTATTGATGTAGGCTTTTAATAGCCTCGGGGAACGCCCTGCTACATTCGAGTTTTCACTCATTTTCTGTAGTACGCGATTCCAATAGGCACGCACGCCATCGGTGGAATCTTCAGTTAACAACGCGGGATGTGGATAACTATCATCCAGCCGACGTAGCGACACGGCTTCAACGCCACGAGTAAGACCCTCAACAGCACGCAGCTTCGCTACAACAGCATCGTCCATCTTGCGTTTTATAGCGCTTTTATCGCTAGGGTGTAAGCGGGCATAGCGAAGCAATAAATCTATGGCATGTGGCTGCGATGGCAAGTCTGTAATCATTTCACTAACACCTCTTCCAGCTGCTCCATCAATAACTGACGTTCTTGATCTGTAAGCTTAGGAATAGATTTCCTACGGCTGGCAGCAATAACATAGCCTGCAAAGACTAAAGACCCAGCAACAATTAAAACGCAAATAACCAAAACGACAATATTCTCTCTTAACCATAGCAGTAGCGTTTCTTCTATTGACAGGGCTGGCGGAACTTGCTGCTCACGAACCACGCTCTTATTTTCAGATAGCGTAACGGGCTGATTGGGCTGCACTCGCTCAACGCTAACTTGAGGATCACCAACAGGCGTTGAGCCCTTGGCACGCGCACGTACAGCTACCACAACACTATCGTTTCTTGCCTTACTCAATCCGCCAGCCGCAGTAATTATATTCTCGAGCACGATGCGCTCTTCTTCACTTATCCAACCGTCCACAACCACGGCAACAGAAATATGATCTATCTTTCCGACAGCCCTCTTCACCTCAGATTTTTCGCGAGAATAGGCATATTCCTCTTCCAAATGAGATTCCTGTACACCGTCAATATTTTTACCAGCCTCATCAATATTTGTCTGCTGGCTTTTCTTTATTAATAATCCAGTCCCCGATTCTCCCACAGGTAAAACAGCGTCTTTAATCGACTGAACCCTATCCATATTGACATCAACGGTTAACGCTACGCTAAAGGTTTGTGCCCCGCTAAGAAAGGTGCTCACTACACCCTCTATTTTTTTTCGCAGCGTCGATTCCACATCTTGAAAATGGGAATAACTTGCCAACGGGTAATCTTCGCCCGAAATAACAATGCCAGACTCATTGGCAACCACAACCGAGTCTGCGTCCAATCCTTCCACCCCTGACGATACAATTTTCTGCAAACCATGAATTTGGCCTGGCGTCAGTTGATGATCACCCTCCAATCGCACAATAACAGAAGCTTTTGGCGAAACTCTCTTATCCTTAAAAATGGATTCTCGCTTCAGGGTCAGATGGACTCTAGCAGCGGTAATACCGGCAATACGCCTAATCGAGCGCTCTAACTCAGCCTCAAGTGCTCTCCGATAATTCACATTTTGCACAAAATCTGACAGTCCATAGTCACTATCATCGAACACCTCAAAACCTTGTTTTTGTTCCGCCGGCAAGCCAAGTGCTTCCAGGCGAGAGCGAACACCAACCACCTCTTGAGCAAGAATAAGGATGGCGCCATTTTCTTCCTTTACACGGTAAGACTGCCCCCACTCCATTAACTTACTCTCAATTTCACTTTTTGCACTTTCAGATAAGTTGCCCTCGACCACAGACACCCACCGATTAGAAAAAAAGGAGTAGGCCAAAAATGTCAGCAGTAAAGCAATAACTGCACCGCCAACCGATATACCAATTAATTTATTACTCATCATATAGTTCTACTAAACCTGCATTCGGGCGATTTCTTTATAGGAATCAACTAGTTTGTTACGAATTTCAAGCGCCAGCTGAAGCTCTGACTTCGCCTTACCCATTGCAATAATCACTTCATGGGTTGGAATATCTTCACCGTTTATATAAGAGACCATTGCCTGATCTGCGATTCGTAGCGCACTATCAATATCGTCAACTTTCTTTGCGATTAAATCATCAAACCCTCTATCAATAGGAGAATTGAGCCCAGCATCCAGTTCTGTATCGATATTCAGACTAGCGGTGGTGGACGATACCGGCTGAACCCCTATAATATTTTGCATATCTACTTATTACCTCCACCAATGTTAAGTGCATTAGCAGTCATTTTACTGTTGATATTGTACGCACGAATATTGGCCTCATAGGCCCTACTCGCTGCCACCAAGGTGGCCATTTCCATAACGGGATCGACATCAATGTAAAAAACACGTCCGTCCGGCCCAGCCAGAGGGTTGGACGGCTCGATTGTTTCTTTAATCTCAACACCGCTTGATTCAGAACCAACACCCTCAAGGTTTGCAACACCAATCTCATTCGCAAAATCGATCGCTTTCGACTGGGATTCAAATGCAACATTTGCCAATGACAACATCAACGTCGCATTCTCAACCCGAGCTCTCTCAAATGCCATACCAGAAGCGGCTATTTTACTAATACTTCCAAAATCCATATCTACCCCTTATAAGTTACAGCAAGCTCAACCAACGACATTTTTTTTGACAGCAGTTCGGCAATCACCCTGTGGCGCAACTCGGCCTCTGCAAGTTTTGTAACCTCCTCGTCATGCCTCAGTGTCGTTCCATTAGCTACCGTGTATTCTTCACGAATTTTTTGAGCCGTTGGATACTCCATTTTTTGCAAGCTACTGCCACTCTTGCTCAAATAGTCAGCGCTCAATGAACGGGTATCCACAGCTAGGCCAACATAGGAGTCAAAGGCCATATTCTTAATATTTTCTGAAGAAACATACGCTTTGGTATATTCAACATTAAGACCGAACCTACCAATTGCAAGAATTGCATTTATAGAATCCACTTTTCATCCTCACTGTATTACCAACTCAGCGTGCAAGGCACCGGCGGCTTTAATTGACTGCAAAATAGTAATAATGTCTCTCGTGGAAAGGTTCAGTTTGCCAAGAGCCTCGACCAAATCTGCAACGGTAGTTTCCGTCTCGGTCACCATCGACTTACCAAGCTCTTCCGTTACCGTAATTGTTGTATCCGGCGTCACCACGGTTTCACCACCATTAATAGACCGGAATAACGCAAGTGGCTGAGAAACATCGTAATCTGTGGTGATTTCGATTTTCAAATCCCCGTGGGCAATACTAACTTCTCCAAGAACAATGTTTGCGCCTGCCACGATTGTGCCAGTTCTCTCATTAACCACAACTCGAGACTCTACATCTGGAGTAACATAAATACTTTCCAGCTTGGCAATTTTACTCATTAAGTTTGTTGCCTTACTGAACTTAACATTTACTTTACCAGGGTGTTCCGCCTCTACGATTGCACCTTTAAACTGGAGTTCAATGGCATCCACAATACGAACAGCTGTCGTATAATCAGGGTTTTTAAGGATAATATTAACTTCGTCTCCATAAAAGACCGACTGTATTGCCGAGCGAACAACACTTGCACCATCTACAACACGACCAACTGTAGTGAAATTTTTTCGGAAGGAGTTGTTAAACTTCTCTACATCATAACCTCCGACGGTAAGTACACCTTGAGCCATTGCGTACAACTCTTCGTCGGCACCATATAAGGGCGCAAGCATTAGACTTCCGCCAGCCAAACTACGCGCATCACCTATAGAGGAAACAACGAGATCTATCTTGTCACCATTTTCCGAATACGGCGGCATTTCTGCAGTAATCATCACCGATGCCACGTTGCGACTGGCAATATCGCGTTCGTCTAGCTCCATTCCAAACCGGCTTAGCGTATTTCGAATAGACTGGAGCGTCATTCTGTTTTTGGCAGAATCTCCGGTTCCAGACAAACCTACGACAATTCCGTATCCCACTAAGGAAAAGGTTTTTGTCTCCTCCAGTCGCGCCAAGTCCTTTAGGCGTACACCGCTCGCAAAGCTCGGAGCAACCACCAATAAAGTCAATAGAACAAAATAAAGTCTCACATTATCCCCAGCGCTTGCAAAATTCGAGTGAAATAGTTCTGTTTTTGAGCATCAGTTAAATCACCCTTACCGATTATTTCGATAGTCGCATTTGCTATCTGGTATGAAGATAGACTGTTTTCTTTCGTTACATCCTTCGCTCGAATCGTACCAGCCAGCTTAATTGTTTGTTTTTCTCCATTTAATATTAGGGTATGTTCCCCTTCAATTCGATACATGCCGTGTGGTAACAACTCCGTAATCACCGTACTCAACTGTGTGCGCACGCGACCACTTCTTGCGGTCTTTCCAGCACCTCTTCCAGTGGCATCAATATTCAAACCCACGCCCACGCTATTTGCCGTATCAAAAGCACTGGCATCGAGCTGCGTTGTTCGCTCCACACCAGTAGCAGCACTACTCTCAGCGGTAACAGATTCCACTACGAATACGGTAATAAGCTCCCCAACACGCGAAGCTTTCACATCGCTGGTAAGGGATCGGTATTGGCCGTAATCCACAGCAAACACGGCCGACGAAAACAACCCGCCTATAACAATGAAAAGTATCGAATTAAAGTACTGCCGAAACATTACGTTTCCCCGTAACAACACCGTTAATAATCTTATTCCCACGCAACAACCTCACCTGTACAACGTCGCCCAAGGACCACGCATTTTCCAGTAATACCCCGCTCAACTCTATCGCGAAATTTCTCTCACTATAAGAAACTTTTACCACTTCGCTCCTAACAGCCAACGGTGGGGTTCTCAACTCGCCATCAACGAAAGGAAGCCCCTTACTGTGAGAGCCAGCAAGGTACATACCCACGGGAGAACTCTCAAAAAGCAACTTCACACCAATATAGGGGGCTACATCTACTGGTTTGTGCGTAACCATACCGCCTGTGATTTTTGTACCCGGCGGCAAGTTATTTTTAGCAACCCAAATAGCTTTTTTAGCCTCAACCTTAAACCAAACGATTGCACCACGACTTTTTACGGCTGATTGCTGCAATTTTATTCGACCGGCTTTTAACGGGCTAGAGCTCCATCGGCTTAGGTTCTTCTCAGGCGTATCGCCTGAATCTTTCACTTGCCCCCGCACGGCTATCACCATCAAATTAACACTCTCGTATTCATTCTCAAGGGGTTCACATATATGAACACCAATAGCTTGCTCTAACTCCGCCGGTCTCTCTATGTCTCTATACGCAATAGAACTACAGGGTATTACCTGCCCAACGGTCAACAAAGAAAGCGTTAGCCACTCAATCATCGTCTTAAATTATTAATCGTTTCCAGTATTTGATCGGCAGTTTGAATAACGCGAGCATTCAACTGATATGCTCGCTGTGCCATCACCAGACTAGTCATCTCATCCACAAGTTCCACGTTGGACATCTCTAGATAGCCCTGCATTATCTGCCCAACCGACTGCTCGCCGGCAACACTGAAAATAGGCTCGCCACTACTCTCATTTACGGCAAACAACCCACCCCCTTCTCGGGTCAGCATATTGGGGTTCGAAAATTGAACCAATTCAAGCTGACCCACATCAACTATACCCGCATCTTGGCCAATACCTACCCGTACCACACCATTACCGGTAATTTCGATATTGGATGCGTCTGGCGGTAAAAAAACCTGGGAGGCAATCTCCATACCCGACGCTAATAGTTGGCCATCGGCGTTGACTGTGAGTACTCCACCACGGGTATATTTGCTTTCGCCGTTAGCATCAATAACTTCAATAAACCCACCGCCGTTAATTGCGATATGTAAACTGTCCCCAGTGCGCTTAATTTGCCCCATACTGGCATCAATTGAATTCGCCAGAGCACTCGCCCCCTGTCCAGACTGGGTATTCATTGAACTTACCGTATCGTCCGAAGATACGGCCACAAGATCTTCGAACTGCACAACAGTACGTTTAAAATTTGGTGTTTGTATATTTGCGATGTTGTCCGAAATACTATCTATCCAAGCTTGATTAGCTCTTAAACCATTACTTGAAATACTAATTGCATCAATCATTACCGCTATTTCCCCAATTCATTAATCGCACTATCCATCAACCCATCATAAGCTGACATCGCGCGCTGTAAGGTTTGAACATGCCGAGTAATTTCCATCATCTTTATCATATTCTCTGCGTTATCCACGTTTGACAAGTTCAGTGCCCCTTGTACGAGTGTGAACTTGTCAGCCGGAACCACCGACTTTCCTGCTTTGTAAACTCCACCACCCATGGCCTCCAACTTAGTACCAACGGGAACTGATGCGACAGATATGTGATCGATCACCCCTGCACTAGAGCTTACCCCACCGCTGCGAGACACTTCAAAGTCGGTCGGCAAACCAGCTAGTGCGCCTGCTTCCCCCATAAGAGCATGACCGGATCGATGCTCTAGCGCACCGGCGTCAGTTAAATTAAATTCGCCATTTCGCGTTAACAGAACATCTGTATCCGACGCCAAAACAAACCACACATTATCACTAAGTGCGAAATGGGAATTGATTCCAGAAGACTTAATTGCACCACCGGTTGCCGAAAAGTGTTTTTCTACGCTTACCCCCACTCGCTGACCGGCTACCAGCTCTTTAAACTCATTTTTATTCAATACTGACGTTTCACTTAGGTAACCCGGCGTATTCAGGTTTGACACGTTCTGAGATACGGAATCTAACCTATCCAACTGGGCACGCATAATACTGGCATAAGACTCTATAAAATCACTCATATCAACCATCTATCACAGCAGCAGAAACGATACTAACGCGTTCATCAATTTCATTAATTGAAAGCACTTTCAATTGCGGTACCGCCCTGCGGGTAAAGTTTTTTAACGCTCTGCGCAGAGGGCCAGCACAAAGTAGCACGGGGGAAATATTTTTTTTCATCAGTGCATCTACCTCATGCACTAGTTTAGTGAGCAAGGGTTCTATTTCTTGTGGTGGAAGTGATATCGACTGGTTGGCCGATTGCTGTCCGCCCAGAAGGCGGCTCTCAACCGCAGAACTTATGGTGACAACATGCAATTTACCGTCTTTATCTGACAAGGATTCACAAATTGTGCTTTTTAGTCCTTCCCGGCATTTGTCAGTAAGCAGATCGATGTCTTTAGTGCTACGGCTTACATCAGCTAAGGTTTCAAAAATAATACGCAAATTCCTCACCGGTACACCTTCATCAAGCAAGCCGCGCAAAACGGATTGAATATCAGAATACGACAACAATGCTGGAACTAACTCCTCAACAATAGCCCCCAGCTCACCCTCTCTTGCCTCAATAAGTCGTTCAACCGCAACACGAGATACAAAACTCGAAGCTTCGCGTTTACAAATTTCCTGTAAATGTGTAATCAGTACGGTATCTGGCTCGACAATCGTAAACCCCTTATCCACAGCAACACGACGCGTCTCGTGCGTAACCCAAAGGGCTGGCAGGCCATACGTCGGTTCATTAGTGCGCTCACCCTCAATTCCATCGTGATTTCCCGTCGCACTAATAGCCAACAATTTATCTGGTTTAATCTCACCACTAGACAGTTTGTCTCCGTAGACGAAAATCGAATACTGACCGGAATCCATTTTACTGTCTTGCTTCATCACCAATTGAGGAAGCACCAAACCCAACTCTTGTGCAATGGTTTTTCTAAGCACCGTCAAACGCTTTTCGAAATCAACGGCGTTGTCCTCAAAAAATTTCTTTAAATCCGGGCCCAAGCGTACTTCAAAATCCGAATACGCCATAACACGATACAAATTACCCTCATCTTCGCTCACATCTGAATCTAGGCTATCGTCAGAGTCGTCAGAATCTAATTGGATACTGGCCCTCCACGCAAACCACGCCGCAGCAAAAAGAACGCAACTAATCACCAAGATAGGAACAACTGGAATACCAGGTAAAAAGCCGAAGGCTAACATCGCTCCACCCGCAATGGCTATAGTTCTGGGATGACGAGAAAACTGCCGAACCAATTCGTCACCTAAACGGGAGTCGGTCGCAGCCCGCGTAATAATAATACCAGTGCCGACAGCAATGATAAGCGAAGGAATTTGAGTAACGATACCGTCCCCTACGGTAAGCAGGGTAAACTTTTGTACCGCCTCGCTCCAAGACATGCCCATTTGAATAAGCCCAATACTCAAGCCCCCAATAATATCAATCAGAACAATGATAATACCGGCAATCGCATCGCCCTTTACAAATTTCGATGCGCCATCCATCGCACCATAAAAATTAGACTCACGCTCCAAACCCGCCCGCTTTTTCTTTGCCTCCTCTTGGGAAATAATCCCCATATTCAAATCGGCATCAATACTCATTTGCTTACCGGGAAGCGAATCAAGAATAAATCGTGCGGCTACCTCCGCAACCCGCTGAGCACCGTTTGTCACTACCACATACTGAACGACGATCAGGATTAGAAAGACCACTAGACCAATAACATAGTTACCGCCGACCACATACTCCCCAACAGAGCCAATCACTGCGCCGGCATCAGCATTATCCAAAATCAATCGGGTAGCAGATATGTTCAGTGCAAGGCGAAAGAGTGTCGTAATCAGAAGTAGAGACGGGAAAGTAGAGAATTCGATAGGCTTTTCTGTGTAAAACGTAATCAGCAATATAAGTAGCGCTACAGAAAAATTGAGCAACAACAGGAAGTCTAGAACACCCGACGGCACCGGAGTGAATAGCACGAGTAAAATACCCACCACTCCGGAAACGAGAATTAACTCATTAAAACCCTTTTTGGGCAGCGAAAGTATATTGGCCATCAGCTATTTACCTTACAGTGCGGCAACTGCATAACACTTCGATAGATTTCCGCTACTTCAACCTGAGTTTCACTCAGAATCACCTCTTTTATGCCAACCCTACGATTAAGCAACCTTGCCAGCTCCGGGCGCCGGTGAATTGGAATACCCAGTTTCAATGCCCTCCTACGAATAAGTTTAGCCAAAACCCCCCCACCTTTTGCTACCACGACAGGTAAGGCCATACTTTTTGAACGATATTTCAAGGCAACAGCAAACCGAGTTGGGTTAGTAATGACGACGTCAGCCTCAGCCATATTTGCAAGACCCTCGACTTTTTTCAACAGCTCTCGTTGGCTTTTCTTTCGTTTCGATTTAACTTCCGGGTCGCCCTCTTGACGCTTATGCTCATCCGAAACGTCTCGCTTACTCATTCGCATTTGCCGTGAAAACTCTTTTTTACTGAACCATAGATCAAATACCGCAAATACAAAATAGACTAATAGTATTGAAAACAGCAGCACCCCAAGGAGAGACAGCCAGTCTTCCAATCTGACACTCAAGCTTTTAAGACCCGGGCCAAAAAGAGTTGGATAATAGCTAGCCCAAATCAAATAGGCTACATAGCCAAACGTAGCCAGCTTTAAAGCCAGCTTGACTATCTCAACCAATGACTTTCGAGAAAATATTTTCTTTAATCCCTTGGCAGGATTCAGCTTACTGAAATCGAACTTTAAGGAAAACAGGGAAAAAACTACACCCACATGCACAAATCCGGCTAAAACTGAAGCCGCAACCCCCAAAAACAAAATCGGTCCAATAACTCTAATTATGCTCGCTGTATCATCCCCAGCGTGTACAGATAACAGCGATAAATCTCCTGCTATGGTATGCGCGGAAGATATCCATTTGGTGGCCGTTGCCGCAAAAATCCGGGCGAGATCGCCAACAAACAAATACAAACCGATAACGATGGCGCACAAGCTAAAAAAGCCCGCAAACTCAGTACTTCTACCGACCTGCCCCTTCTTTCTCGCCTCGTCAAGCTTGAATGGCGTCGCGTCTTCTGATTTGTCAAAGTCTTCAGCCATCGCTAAATTTTCACCAACTTATCCCAAGAATTTACAGAGAACTTTAACAACTCCACCATTGGTAAGCTTAGGTTTTTCATCAACAGGGCTAGTAACAGTAATCCAAGCCATACTTTTAAGGGTAACCCTACAAAATACACCTGTGCCTGAGGCAAAGAACGTGACACTATCGCGGTGACTATGTCGATTAACCAGATGGCTATGACCACAGGAATAATCGCCGCAAAGGCAAAACTGAATATCATCCCCACCACTGAATACCAGCCACTTTGCAGCTCATATAGCGAGCCTGCCGGCAATACTTTACCCAACTCCAAGAAAGCAGCCATGAGGTATAGGTGGAAATCGGACATGGCAAATAAGAACGCCAAAATCAGACCAAATAATTTGGCGGTAGGGCTAGCAATTTGCTGATTTGCTGGATCAAATACCGCTCCGGCAATAAAACCCACCTGCAGGTCAATAAGTTGTGCAAAAAAATGTACAGCTGAATACACCGCATGAAAACCGAAAGCCAACAGCACGCCAAGAAAAAACTCAGCAACCAAGGCCACTGGCGTAATCGCTAAACCCTCTAATTGGTAAGTGCTAAGCACTGATGCAGAAACGACCGCAAAGACTAAAGCCACAACCATTCGCACCAACACCGGCACGTAATTAAAAAAACCAACAGGAACTATTACAAACAACGGCAACAGTCGAAAGCAGTACAAAACAGTAGCTGTCAATATTCCCGACATCACAATACAGCCGCCTGAAGGAAGGTCTCTCTAGCATATTCCACTAGGACGTTAAGCATCCAACCACCTAGGGCGAGCACAACCAATACCGCTGCAATTATTTTGGGCACAAAGGTTAGCGTCATCTCTTGTATCTGGGTTGCGACCTGAATAACGCTGATGACCAAACCTACACCTAGGCTGGTAAACAAGATAGGGGCTGCCAGAGTGGCTGCAGTCATTAGCATCTCGCTAACTAACTGTAATGCGTAATCCTGCCCCAAAATTGACCTCCGATACACTTAACAATATTCAAATTCCATTTAAAAATGAGGAAACGCTCGAACCCTGCAATGCCCGCATTTGAACCTGCTAAAACGAGCAACATTTTGACACTTAACTTTCCAATTAGGCAACTACACTTTATTATTTATTATCAAAATATTTTCTACAACTAATAGCGTAGAAAAATCAGACGGTATTTAGCACTCTCGGAACAATAGCATGGGTTTTAGGAACCCTTAGTCATCTATCGTACCTTTTTTGCAACAATCTTAACTGTGCTGAACTATCCTACTATAAAGCTACCCGTATAATGTGTTTAAAATTGTTTAATCTTAAATAGGATTGTTTACTGTTGAAATTCATGAGCCAGAATAGCTCGTGTCATATTTCTGAAAATCTTTCGCTAACTGCCGAACCCCCGAAGCCAGATCAACCTTCGCTTTCCACCCAAGCAATTTCAAACCATTAGCGTTTTTACCCATAAAAACTCCGGAACCATAGCTGCGTGACGGCGCCTCTAGGAGCTTGGAGGAGGACCCTAACTCTGAAATAACCAACTTAGCAAGCTGAGAAAGGGATGTTGATACCTCTGTTAAAAAATGGATGGGAGGAAAACGGCTCTCCGCATAGAGTGCGTCAATAAACCCGATCAATCCATCAACAGTATCAGTTAGATGGGTAAAGTCGTAGCGATTATCACCACCTTCCACACGCAAAGGCCTTCCCTGTAAAGCCGCAAGAACAAACGCGGGTATAACCCTGTCACGGTGATCTCGCGGGCAACCGTATACATTTGAGAAACGAACCACCCCGGTATTGATACCTCGGCAGCGAGCAGACAAAACTATTTCCTCTGCTCGAACCTTACTAACACCGTATATACTTACAGGATTGTAGGGAGCGCTTTCATCCAGTGCCGTTTTACCCTGCTCGCCATAGACCTCCCTGCTGCTCGAGAATAAAACCCACGGCCGAAATGGCGAGGCAAGGCAGGCACCAATTATGTTACCTGTTCCACCAACATTGGTGTGATAGCACTTTTCTGGGTCGCTCTCTCCCCAAACTACCCGAGAAACCGCCGCGAGGTGGACAACGCCTGAAACGCCTTTAACTTTTGCCTGTACGCTCTCTTCCGAACACACATCGCCATAGGCTGGCCCACTACCTAAGATATCAAGCTCCACAACTTGTGCGCCTAGAGCAACTAGGCGCTTACATAACTCCCGACCGATAAGCCCTCTGGAGCCCGTGACCAATATTTTCTTCGCTTTAATCATGGTCAAATCAACAACGCTGACAACTCGGCTTCAAAGCTGCCCATATAGCGAATTAACGGGAAGTTTTGAAAGGATCGTCCTTCTAAGCCCCAAAGCATCGCATTCAAATGTATGCTCGCCAATACCCTGTTTAGCGGTGTTGGGTTGTTTACCGCAACTGCCGTAAGCTCAAAGAAGTCAGGATATTTTTTTGATAGCTGCTTATGGCCAAGACCATAGCGTATAAACCGGCTTGCAAAACCTTGCAAACCATCATCGATCTCATGAAGAGAGATTGAATTAAACTGGTATCGTATCCCACCCACCTTACGCAGCCTCACACCAAGATCTGAATCCTCACCTCCTGCATAGACAAACTGCTCATCAAAACCGCCTACAGCCTCTATTGCTGCTTTTAGCACCAGACAGTTCGCGGTAACAATTGACCAAGGCTCAATTCCGTTTGGAGAAGACAGCGCTAAGGGAATAAAGATATTTTGCTCACGATAATAGCGCGTAAGAATGTCATCCCCCACCAATTTTACGGCCCCAGCGAAAGCAACACAGGCGCGGGAATACCCTAAGTAACCGGCAATAAAAGAGTCGGCGGGCACGCAATCGCTATCCGTAAATAAAATCCAGCGCCCCCTAGCCGCAGCAACGCCTTCGTTTCGCGCGGCTGCCGGCCCCTTGCGCTCGCACTGAGTTAGAACAACCGGGAAAGGGAAATCCCCATTTAGGGTAATGGGCACATCAGAATTATTATCGACAATAATCACTTCACGCGGATAGCAAGCGAGATCTATTATCTCCGATAATTGCAACAAAAACCGGTCTATTCCAGACTGGTTGTTTTTAACGGCAATAACAATGGAGATATCCGCAGCTTCAATTCGCGTGGGAATTGTAAGGGTGTCAGGCAACGGTTGCTTTAGTGCTGTATCCCTATCAAAATGCTCAACGTCCCCCACTACGGTGGGAGGACGCAACAAACTGAACGTTTCCAAAATAAACCTCTAGCTCATTACTTGTGCGTTACATCTCCATCAGCCTTGGCGATTACGCCAAACCCCAAGACTGCAGTGTAAATCACTCTTGGTTTGGCGCAAAATAACACGTAGTAATACTGAAGGCAAGACTGCGTTTTAAACAATGAAAACCCTAAACATTAGCATTAGAAGCACTTGACCACGGCCAACCACAGGATAAAACGACACCAAATTTTGGGCGAATAGAGAACATGTTTTTATGGCACTACATTTAACTATCAGAGGTTTTTCTCGGCACGCACCTGGCTACCCAGAGATAATACAACGGCTTTTAAGCTCTGTGCCTCGCTCCCACCTATCCGGCCTACGAGAAATTCTATACTCTCCTCTTTCCGCCCAACTCTACCCTGGAATTACCGCCATCCAACATACGGTGGCCGAGTATTGCCAAGAACAACGAAAAATCGTGCTCTATAAGATCCCAGACCACAACACACTTGCTCACGTACTCTATCACGAGCTTGGGCACCACGTTTTTCACACACAACTGTCGATTAAAAAACGCGAACAATGGACGAAAAAAATAAGGCCCTCCGAAAGCCATATCACGGATTACGCGAAAACCAACCCTTCGGAAGACTTCGCTGAGAGCTATGCCCTATATGTAAGATCACCCAACCTATTTCGGCAATATCCGAAGCGAATGCAGTTTTTTAAGGCAAGTGTATTTCGGTAAAACCTGTAAGCGGTGTGCCGAAAGCACGGCAAAATTATAAGCTCTTAATATGGGCTATTCGTGATCTAAAACAAACCTTCTAAAACTTTCAGAGCAGCGCATAACACCCTGCGCCAACAATTGATATCCATCTCGTAATAACACAGAATCTTCCGTGAATAATTTGAAAGCCGGGCCATCCTTCAGCCGACCTGTGTGGGAAACAGCGGCTCTATTAGCAAAATAGTTATAAACTTCTGAATCTCCTCGCTCACAGATATTCGCCACTGCAAAGCCTGTAAATTTATAGTGATACAACACCCCAGCAACATCCGAAACCCTAGCCTTATCACAAAAATGCGGGTCTACATGCGGCTCCAGAACTCCGTCCTGAAAGGTTAAGGAATGCTTAAGGAGTAGCGTCTCCTGCCCACCTTCGCGACTAAACATTCGAGCACGAACCCCTCCAAATAAGAACGGAAACGTTTGCGTGGGCAATACATTGTATCGCGCATAGACTGCCGAAACGTTCACATAGAGCCCCCTACATACATTAGAAAAATCAACATAGCGATAATCGTCTGGGAATTTTGCAGCTGCCAACGTCTGCTTCGGAAACACCTCCAACATATGAGAGACCATTGCCGTATAACCGTATTGATTGTGGTAGCGCAACAAACCCGAAAATGAAATACAATCAGAAAATGGATAATCAAAATGCTCGTCGATATCAACACTTAGGCACCACTGCTTCGCGCAAAATGTAGTGACCACGTACTGACGAATGTCATTTTCGTAAAGCGAAAACGCTAGCTGCGTTTTAAAAAGCGTTACATCGGTACAGTCTTTCAAGCAAGCCACAGTACCATCGGTAGAACCATTATCGACAATATAAAAATGCACTGCACCAAGTTTTTTATAGTGCTGCAGCCAGCTATCGAGATATAGCTCTGCGTCTTTCAGCAAACAAAAGACAACGAACTCCTCACTTTCAACTGGTCTATGGAGAGGCCCGAAAACATGATGAATCGCCAACCCTAGATTGCTTTCATTTATATTTTCTGGGGCTGTTAGAGAGTCAGCGACCAAGGGAGCATCGACAGTTCGCGAAAGCTCAGTGATAAAGCCCTGTGCAGAATAAGACTTAGCCCTAACAATCGCGCTCTCCACTACAAACGCCTTCTTTTTGCTGTTCAAAGCAAGGTCGCTAACTGCCTGCCAAATTAGTTCTGCCGACAGAACCTGAAAGCTACTGTAGGGGTAGCAACGTCGCTGATGGTCATCGCCAACATCACCAATGCAAATAGCACGCTGAGCCACCGCTAACAAAGTGATTTTCCAAGGCTGATCTTTACACAGGTTAATCACATACTCATAACCGCCACTGAACGGCGATAGATCCTTTGATACTTGCAACTCATCTACTACACGGTAAGCATCAACATCTAGACCTCTAGGGCAGAGAGCCAACACCGTGCTCGCCATAGCTTTGCGTGCGCTATCGTATATAACAAGGCAGCGATCACTCTGCCGACGGGCGTCTTCACCATCCAAAATTTGGTCAAAATCACACACCTCCGGATAATGGATAACCGCTCGAGAAAATCGTTTGGAAAGTTGCGCAGACAGCCGATAGTCCGAAGCGGCCAGCACAGAGGAAAGCGCCAGCAGATTTTGTAAAACATCATTATCGTTGAGGTAAGAGCTGCGAAACTGCGCGCACAAAATGGTGGTTAACTGAACATCATCCTTACCATCTAAAAATTGGGATAATGGTTGTGCTAGCCCTCCATCACAACACAAGTAGACAATATTCCTTACACCCACATACCGGCCTAAGGGAACCCCCTCTTTTAGAGGTCGAAGATTGCTGTAACGCTTAAAAGCTGATACAAAACCAAAATAGATTTCATCAGGCAACTCTGAAACCAGTAAATACGCCACCTCACTCACTGATGCATTTTCCGGTGGGTATCACCAAGCCGGGCGACAAAGGACGCCGTCTTTTCAGCAGTGCGAGGCACCCGGTAGTGGGAGCGAATTTCGGTGCACAGATCATACAAGGGCTTGGTAAGCCGATGCGCCTCAGTGGGCACTAGAAGATTTTGATACTTGGCTTCACCACTGTAATGCAATATCGCCAATGTATTAACATTCACTTTCGCTGCGGCATCTACCAACAGCCGAATTTGGCAGTTAAGCTCAAATCTCGAGCTTATAGGAATGCCGATTTTCCAACACCATAGTGAGATAATACTTTGATCGGCATAGGCCACATGGTCGTTGTACTTTCGCGCCAAGCCCAGTAACGACTCTCTCTGAGCGCTTGTGCGGTAAGCTTTTGGAAGCGTAAAAATACCGGCATTAATCATAGCTGTTCGGCTATTAGGTATAGTCAAGCCATCGATTTCCAATAGATCATCCAACGTATTCTTCGGCGGAATATCGTTTCGTGTTTTCAGTCGGCTGTCATCAATCGAGAAAATACGTGACTGCTCGTGAAAATCGGCTGCAACAAAAGGTACAGACTCTTCGAAAAGATAGTCAAATGGGCGCAAAACGATGGTGTCCACATCCAAATGCATAATCGTATCAAAGGCCTCAAAGCGATCTGTCCAAAGCTCGTAACGGTCAAACACAATTGCGTTACTCACTGGCCCTGTTCGAAATCGATATTCCGCTGTTAGGCGAATACGCTCTGCATTGTCTAGCTCATCCAGAAAATGTTCCGTATTGGGATTATTCCCTTTGTAATTTATTAACAGCCTTGGATGCTGCGCATAGTTTGCCTTAATGCTATTAATACACGTTTTTGCATGGTGCGTAAACTTATCATCAAAACTGAGAAAAATTGCGTGCCGCACCTTGCTATGGCCTCTGGTCGACATTGGGTATGTAGGGTAAACCTTTCAGAAAGTAGTTGGAATCCATTTTTACTGCCACCTCTTCAATACTTTTGTTGGAATCAAAGGCTGAAGCGACCACCTGCGTTTTATAAGCCGACAGCGGGCTAGAATAACCCTGTAACATATAAAAATGGTCTACCTCAGATACATTAACGCCGGTACGTCGATAGATATACAGCCTAGCATCTTCTATAGGGTACAAAGCATAGTCTGCAAGCAACATATTAACAAGATTGTAATCCTCACTGCGATTCAGTAATGGGTAATGGTAACCCTTATTGGCCAAGAATTTTCGGCTAACAAGTAAAGAATTTTCCCAAGACCGGCGATAGGAGAAATACGCTTTTAACGTTACATCATCATAGAGAAATTCCCGAGCGAGAATCGCCCCGTAAGCACAGTGCCGCAGCACACTTTGTACCTGTACCGCTATGCGTTCAGGGTGGTGCCAATCGTCATCATCCCAATTACACACATACTCACCATCGGCATTCTCAATAGAGATGTTGCGAAGCTCACCTAAGCTTCGCTCTGGATCTACGCCCAGCTTTACTATCTTTATACTGGCACTGGCAAACGACTCAGCCAAGGCAATCGTCTCCCGGTCGTCACGACTACAAACCAGCACGAGCTGTTTATTCTTGTATGTTTGCGCAAAAAAACACTTAATTGCGGTATGTAAAAAAGCGCTTCGCCCCTTACTAACACAGAGACACGAAACGAGAGGATGCTGTTCCATAAGAAAATCACAAGCAGAAAAATATGGATGAATTAGTTGTTACGAACCGGCAAGAATACACATTTTTTTCACGAAGTGACAGCAGTGATTGCTCATCGCCATATATGCGCAAACATCGATAGCCCATCTATAACAAACTTAAGCCGGGAGGCAATAGCAAATTATACCAGAAATTCTCCGTCGACTATACGATCACGATTAATTTGCCTAAACTCCCTAATCACAGGAATTATAGCCTCATCGAATACAGCAGAAGCCCCTAACTCAACCAACAAATCATTTCCTACATTCTCAACCAATCCACGCGCTTCCAAACAGGCCACATCTAATCCTGAATGATAATCTGAGTTAGAAAAATTCAACCAAAAAAGTCTTTAATCTTTCCAACACGAATATAGCTTAAATATTTTGACATGTTTAAACTGTCGGTTGGATGCACGCTATTAATCCTTGAAATGTGGCTTTCCCATTCGCAAACAAAGGGAAATCATCTAAAACATATAAGCTAACAAAGGCATAAGTAGGGTCCCCCATTCGGCGAACCAATGCTTCAAAGCACGCCTTAATTACACCAACCCGAGATAAATCCGAAACCAGAACTGCGCACCGAAGAGAGGTAAATTTCTAAAGAGCTTTGCTCATCGAAATCCGCATGATCATTTCCAAAAAAACGAATAGTTGAAATTTTTCCCCAAGATAACCCAACAAATACGTCCTAAACTGTTGACTATTTTTTCCCAACACTCTTTTTCCCGTCAACCGTATACAAAAAACCACCTCACAACTCTTCATTGACAAACACACTAAAATTAATACACTCGCCCAAAAGTTTGAAGGAATCAAGACTAGGGTCAAAGGCTGAATTGACGATAATTCTAATGCTTATTAGCTTTGACAAACTAGGATCATTAATATTTATCTTACCGCAATAAACTCCACCCTGGTTTCCAATAAAGTGAATACCCGCGCTATATTGATTTCCAAATTGGTCTCTGCTTACATTTCACCCTAAGCCGCGAATTCACAGATCCATAATATGAGGGCCCTTCACATTTTTTTAGCAGGCAGCAATACCGAATTTTTAATTTCTCTACATTTTCAAGACGATAACTAGCTTCTACCTCTTATGCATTTCTTTGCGTAAAAATTCGGACCAAAAACTTTCAATTTCTAACATATCTCTCGGATACAACTCCAACAGAGTCGACCTCAACCCGTTAACGCTGTCCGGCACATTTACATCCGACAAGGCGACATAAAACTTCGCCATATCATTCAATAGCAGACTCCCTGTAAAACGTTCGGAATTATCGCCAAAACTGACAACCCTTTTAAGGCATGCATAAATCCAAGTAGGTATAACGCTGTATGGCTGCAACGGATACTGGTAATCGTCACCCCTTAAGCTCTTACTACATTGATCCATATGCCAGCCAACCAGATCCAGAATACCGTCCACAGCCACATCATTATCACGCAACGCGTCAGTAAGAAACGAAAACGGTGCGTATTCACTAAGCTCTAACCCTGCTTGCTCTTGGCCAGCCGAGCTCGACAACAAAAACCTCATTAAACAAAATTGAAAATCAAAACTGGGGCTATCGTCCACCCTTTCAACATCGCCGCGCATTTCTATCACATTGAGAGCAGTTCCTATCCCATCTACGATAGGCTGGCAATCCAGTGCCGACAGACCTGCAATGGACCAACAATCACTTAGAAATTCAGATGTCATTTCATAGCTGTAGTCATCGCAAAATGCATCAAAATTATGGTAATTTTTAGCATGCTGGTATAGCATCACTTCGCGCAGTAACACTTTCTCGATAGCATATGACCACGCTACAACTACCTCTTCAGCATCTACTGTGCCAGTATTAATGTAGTCTGCGATGCACTTATTGATTGAAGCATTAGAAATCCAGCTCAGCATATGAATGGTATCGTGAATACTGCTCGCTGAATTGAGCGAAGATATCAATTCAGAAGAATACTTCTCGACTGTTTTAACATACCCATCATAAATAGACGTATTAGTGACTAACTTTTTGCAAGCGTGGTAAGTCTTATTCATAGATATCAGCTCCGCTACCAATCCCTAAGCTCTACCTTTAAGCCTTTGAGATTGTTTTTGTCATCATGGTTAGTAAAGTGTATTGCTTGTCTATTATATTAACGTCCCTGCTGAATTCTCATCAATCCCTGTCTATATTCCATAACATCTTCAGCTCTATCCACTGTCAATCTACAGTATGGACGCAAATACAACCCTGTATTCACTCCCCTATAAAGCTGCACAACAACAAACCTTAACGAAGCTGTTTTCCTGCGCAGCAAGTATCTCACCACGAGGAGGCACTCCCTAATTACCCATTGCTGTCCTACCACCGGAAAACCCGCGTATTGGTTCTGGGCTACCATCAATATGGCCCCATAGATTGACAATTAAAGGGGGACCTCGCGCTCTTTGCCATTCACTCAAGCCCGCCAAACAAATAAATTGTCAAGAAAACAAAATCGCCACAATAGGCAAAACACGCCAGTAGGTCGCTTCACGCTTTCCCTCTCAGGGCAATTATCAATAGTATCCACCAACTGAAAGTAATTTTCTTGAGCAAATGGTAGGGCTGTCTCACTATCGGTGCGAGAAGAGCCATCGAAAGGCATAGGTAAGGCTTCTGGCTGGGAGTTAAAGCCGAGGTCGCTACGTAACTAGCTCTGCCGCAGACCCCGCCCAACATAGCGCACACAGCAACGATCAAACGGCGTCACCTCAAGCGAAACCTGCTCATATCTTGGTTTTACCATTACCCCTCCCCTCCCTAAGCTAGAAATAACCAGAATGTTAGAAACATGGCTGCCCCTTTTTGTTATGCAATTAAAACACTCCAAACATTTTCTAACAGGATAAGATTATTTCTTTAAGAGGTGCATAACAAACCAAGGGAGAATGGTATGATTTTATATACTCACGCGCAGCTTCCGCCATTTTTATCCGCAAGGAATAATTTCTCTGCAATTCCATAATGCCATCCGCAAAATCATAGGGCGAATCTCTTACGAGAAGTGCACTGTTATTGAGCTCACGAAGACCTCTTGCACCCTCTGACGTTACAACAGATGGAATACCATAGGCTAAAGACTCTAATGTTTTAATTTTTACGCCCGAACCATACAAAACCGGGTTAATGGCCATATCTAAAACCCGATAGGTAGAATCGAGATTTGCAGCAAAGCCTTTTTTGAACAACCGAATGTTGTCAGGCACCTCGATAACACCATTGATTAACCCATAAATATCACAATGCAAGGATTCAGATCCCACCAGCGGCCACACCTCATCTCGGAACCAATTGAAACCATCGATATTGGGCTGCCATCCACTCGATACCAACCCAATGGTTCGCACATCCGAACGCAGAGTTGTACGAAATACGGAAATTGCGTGGGGCAATACAAATATTTTGTTACTACTCAGCAAGCCTTTACATTTAACAAAATGCTCATTTTGTATAAACGCAACATAATCAAAAGCATTAAATTCTGCTATATCATCAGCTAACGTTCTGGGCTCACAGTGCGGCCCCACGCTAGAACCGTATGACAGCTTAGACTCATAAAGCTCCGACGGTAAATCATCAACATCTACAATTGTGGTTATATTTTCAGGGACTACTTCTCGGTAGCTTCCCGCATTATCCGACCTAAACAAAACAACCGCTGGCTGAAAACCTAAAAGAACCCTAACAAAATCACCTTTTCCACCCGCAGAGGATAACTCATCAATCCAGACAACGCTATTTTTCAACTTGAGCCTATTAACTAAAGCCTTATCACCACCGTTATGCCTCCACTTTGCGACGACCACAACATCCGCCCAACTCTCCAAATAACGCAGTATTGATAGGGTTCTAACCCGACCGCCAGTGCCCTCTCGCCAGAAATCTCTATCCGTAAAAAAAACTATTCGTCTGTCCACAATCCTGCCCCAAAAATTTGTCGGTCCGAACTCGCCACCACTTCCAGTAGTATATACAACATCGGGGCGACGTTTTAACGCCAGCTCCACTTTCCAATCTCGATTATTACTGACTTAAACCCAAACAATTGGTCTTTTTAACAATAACCTTAAACAATTCAACATTCTGCAGGTATTACGAGTATTGCTAAAGCTAACGAATGCGGAAACGTAGAACTCCGCCCTCACTCCACACAATCGACACACACTATTTATCAAACAGGCTTTTTTGGCCGTAGGCAGCTCGCACGCTCAAAGTAGCAGGAGGCGGAGAGAAGAGAACTTAGTATTTAAGTAAGACAGAGGGCAAATTTTTTTGATGCGCTTTCATCGACTTGAGGCGCAGAATCAACACCCCCCATGCGCGCACCTGCCGGATGGTTGGATAGCACTAAAAGAAACACCTAGCTTTGGCGCTGCCTGCTTGGACAGACCCGTACTAATTACGCATCCTGCGATTTACGTCTGTAGGCTCACCGAGCTAGCCGGCTCTTAAATACAGCGCATGAGAATTCGACACGCCCTTGCCGCAATTACGCTCAAATACCCGAGCGAAATCGGCCATATGGGACACCGAACCCGCACTAGAACCATAGCGCCGACCAAAATTTTGAACATGATCAATCCATTTGAGTGGATTAATACCTAAACGCACCACAATGTCGGGAATATCACTGGCAATATAGCCGCGCTTGTCGTCTCGAATGATTCGACCAGTTGCCTCCACCAAAGCAAAATAATCTTCACGCGTAAATGGCAGGGCATGGTTCACCGAAGTGTGCGAAGAACCATCGAAGGGCATCAAAGGAGCTTCCGGCAACCTATCCAAGCCCATTTCAGCTTTAAGTTCACGCTGCTTTCGAACACGCGCATCCAATTCTTGTCCGCCGCTGGGCTCTATGTTTTTATCTGTGACGTAATCAAACAAGCGCTGCTGTATAGAGGTAAAATCACTTGTCATAAGATCGCTTTTCATGTCGGCCCGAATGGGATTTAGATCCACATAGGCCATACAGCTAAGCAATGCTCCGGCGTCCAACAAAGCCTGGCTCTTAAAGCGCCCCTCCCAAAACCGGCCTTTGCAACCCTCTTCATTGTTAGCCATACGCGCAACAGTTTCGTTTACACCGCGCATAAACCAGCTGATATCGTATAAACGTTTACGCCACGTAGCGATAATACCATCCACTACATCTTGAGTTGGGGCATCTATCGCGCCTGGGTCGGCTAACCAACGATCAACCAGTACGTGACCGGTATAAAGCTGCATCCACCGCTGCGCCACTTCCGCATCACTCCAAGCGAGAGCCCTCGCTTTATCGGCATGCAACACTACGTGATAGTGGTTACTCATCACCGCATAGGCACACACATCCACCGCAAATACGTACGATAAAAACCGCAAGCGCGACACTATCCACTGCTTACGATGATCGTAATTCTCTCCCGTCGAATAATCTTCACCACATAAGTACGCACGCCGAACGCAGCGCACATAACAGTGGTAATACGGGGTGGAATCCAAACACACTAATGTTTCACGGCTCTGGGTCATGGTTACGCACGATATAGAGATTGGGAAGGGATGTCAAATTTTTGGATGTCCTTTTATTTTTTTATTTTTCAGATACCCGCTTAATGCGCCGACTACAACAAATTGAGAAATTAGGAGCCAGTAAGAAACGGCAGCTATTACAGATTATCGATACGTTTATTGAAGCTGAACAGCTCAAACAGAAGGCATAAAAAAAGCCCAGC
>Ga0065722_104352_pt1 | contig 25300 bp, 18 predicted proteins | sample BansetMetagenome_FD_59109 | JGI IMG/M metagenome (GOLD analysis project Ga0065722, IMG submission 59109) | Bankia setacea gill microbial communities from Puget Sound, Washington, USA - Caecum Enriched | ecosystem: Host-associated > Mollusca > Digestive system > Ceca | place: United States... | reverse complement strand
GTGAGTTGGATATTCAGCTTTCCACTGTAAAAAACCACGTCCATCAAATTCTTGACAGGCTAAAGGTAAAAAGCCGCTGCGAGGCGGCGGCGCTTTACCGAAGGCAATCTTTGAGTTACGTGTAGTCCTTTTTATATTTTCTGATTTTTCCCTGTGTGTTCTTCGCTACTGTCATAACATTGACGCTGTCAATTTTCGCTGTTCGTTATTTCAAAAAACTACCGTTCTCTCGTTCAGTTTAGCGTTTAAATGAATCTTTAGATCTAGCCGTCATGAACCCTATGCCTTGGTTGTAGATCTTATTTGGTTACTAGTGTTCATTTTGTAATTTGAATATTAGGCGTAGGCTCTATGCCTCGGAACAAAAATAATTGTTCACTCACATGTTTAATGTGATGTTCTATTAGCGCAAGATTAAAGCCATTCTGCCGAGTGTTATTCCTAGTGGTAGAAGCGCTTTTAAAGAGTCAAGGAAAGCCATTGGTGGGGGGCAGCGCCCTTGGGGTTTACCAACACGAGCGGATTTGTACATGGATATTTCATTTCGTTTAACGCTTGGATGTATCGACCGCCGTTTCCCGTGCAGGTGCAACTACGGGCCTAAGCGTCAAACACGGCAACTCAAGCACATGCACTGTTCACACCACCGTCAGCAGGCCTGCCAATGTTAGTACGGCCAATGTTAAGTGGCTGGGAAATTCCACGTATAGCCAATATACAAGCCCAAGAAACGCGTCGCTTGGTGCGTTTGCCTGTGCCCGGGCTTTCGGGAGATTTGCATCAAGACTTGGGTCGCAGCGCCCTTGTGGTAGAAATTACCGGTTCACTGTTTGGGGACGAAGCACGCGATGAATTTCTAATTAACAACATTCGACCAGCTTTTCTGGCTGGAGACCCTGTCGATTTTGTTGCAGACATTGTGAGTGAAGCCGAGTTAGAGCAGGTACTCATTGAGGCACTATGCATTGAGGAAAGTGCGGATACCCCCGGCCAGTTTCACTATTGTATTCGACTGCGTGAATACACAGAACCTCCGCAACCTCCGGGCCCTGATTTCGATCTAGAGGCCCCAGAGCTGGCGTTGGATATGGATCTGGGGCTCAACCTGCTGGACTTGCCTAGCTTGCTGATACCGTTGCCAGAAGTCGGCAATTTGTTACAACCCATTGAGCCTGCGGCAAAGGCATTACGGGAAACACTTTCAGGTGCAGCCAGTGTGTTTAGCGGTCTCGAAAGCGTGTTTGATTCCCCACCTTCCGGAGATAGCTAAGTATGGCTTTAAGCGATGAGCTAACCAAAAAGTTTAATCTCGGTGACAGTGTGTCGGATTTTCAAAAGGCACTTAATAGCCCGCTTGAGGATATGAAAGGCTTGTCCTCGGGTTTGCCTGATCTATCTGCCGATTTTAGCCAAGTATCTCGCTTGGGTGGCAACCTAGACCTTAGCAACATCAGTAACTCGCTTAGTGCCTTGTTAACGGAAATATCACCGGCTCTAGCCAGCCTGCCAGCCGCCAACCAAAGCCTTGAGCCGCTCAATAAAGTCACTGCTTTGGCTGAGAAATTGGCAGAATTTGATTGGCGCAAGACTTTAGAAACTTTTGGCAGTGATTTAGAAGAGGAAATTAACAGTAACAGTAATTTTCTCTCCCAGCTCGGAGAGTTGTCTCGCTTTCTAGAGGGAAATGCCAGCTTGGAAAGTGCAAAGGCATTGTTGCAAAGCCTTTCGCAGCTGACGGGAACCAATCTCAATCCAGATCAATTATCGCTACCGGGGGTAATGCCCGCCGTTGAGAGTATTGCTAAATTGGTAGGGCACCTCATGGCTGTTTGGCATCAACTGGACGAAAGTAACCAGTTGGCAGGCCTTATCGGTAAGCAATTGCAGGCCGACACCATTGCCGCGGGTGTTAGGCAGGTAAGCGAGCAACTCCAAAACACTGGCCATGGTTCGCTGAAGGATTTAATCGAAGGCTTGGATGTAACGGATCACACAGCGGTTGCTGAAGCGAAGCTAGCACTGCAGAGCTCGGTAGTGCCGGTTTTGGCCTTGCGGGATGCTATTGCCGAGGGAATGGGGTTTGGTGAAGCTACTTTGCTGCAGTTAAACCCTACAAAACTATCGCTTACCGTCAAAACAGCCTCTGCTGAACTTACCGGTATGGATCTGACCCCATTCAACACCCTCGTAGAAGGCATTGGTGCGGCGTTGCAACCTATGTTTCAAATAGACTTAAGTCAGGCTCCCGCAGAAACGCTTGACGGCTGGCTTACACGAATAGAATCCAGTGTTGGTGATATGGCCAGTCGCATTAGCGCTTACGAGGCTAGCACCCTTGCAGCTCCCTTAACGGATGGAATAGAGGCTGTAATGGCTCTGCCAGAAGAGCTAACGACGGTACTGCAAAGCGTAAAGCTCAACATGAAAAAAGGTTTGGATGCTATTGAAAGTGCAGTTGGAGCCATTCCTGTCGAAACAGTCGCCAATGCTATTCGCGAAGTTTTAGGCCCCATTAGTGATGCTTTGCGCTTTATCTCTGATTTGGTGGCGAGAATTACACGTGTATTGGGTGAGGCTATTGGCAAGCTGCAGTTGGCCCTTAATTCGGCAGACCTTGCAGTAGAGGACGCTCAAAAAGCGATTGAGCGGGTTTTTCAAGGTGCTAAACACTACATCGATTCTCTCGCGTTGGACCAAATTTTGGGTGAAGTGGCAGAGCAAGTGGAGAACTTTGCTGAGCTTTTGTTGCAAGCAGACATGTCACCATACTTCGATACCGTTGTTGATGCTTTGGATTCCACCACTGATATTGTTGACAAAGTGCCATTTGCAATGCTTCCAGACTCCATGGAGCAGGAGGTGGTCAATCTCGTTAAACCTGTGAAAGCCGTTGATGTTGACACTTTCAATAATGATATTAAATCCCTGCTGCAGTTAGGGCCAGATGGCCAATTTGCTCTGCGTCCAGATCTTGAAGCTGCGTTGACGGGCATTCAGCAGAAGTTCGATGAGGTATTAGCGGTGGTGCGCGATGCCGATCCCACCGCGCCGGGCGGAATTGTTTCGACACTCACTTTAGAGTTGGACAAGCTCCGTGAGCAAATGGATGAACTTATTCCTACCGTTGCACTAGACCCAGTTCAGAACGCGATCGATGACATTAAGTCGGTAATCGGCAGTTTTAACTTAAACGAGACTTTAGCGCCAATCAATGAGGGCTTCACTGACATACTCAAAACCGTGGATGAATATAAACCCTCTGTGTTACTGATGCCTGTTGAAGCAAAACTGCTGAAATTGCGCGATGCCATTTTTGGTAGTCTCCAGCTGGATGTCTGGGAAGGGCACGTGCAACAGCTGCGCACTCAAGTATTGGCACTGGCCGACCCGTTGGACCCAAGCCATTTGGAGCCGGCTTTGCACAAACTAATCGCTGAAGTAAAAGCCCAATCTCACAGTATTTCGACTGAGGAGCTGGGGTATTTAATTGGCAGTTTTGTTAACAGTCTATTGGGGGGGGAGGGCGCCCGTGCTAACAGCTTTCAAACCATTGTCCGGTGGCTAATCAGTAATGAGGGGGCTTCTGTTCTCGCAGCATTGGCCAAGGCTAGCTCAAACGCAATCGAAAAGGCCAAGGGTGCTGTCACTGAAGTTGACCCTCACGGCATCGTATTACACCTGCAACCGCAATTAGACTTAGTCAATAATGCTATCAAGATGCTGCCTGAGGGGCCTGTAAAAGCTGAACTACAGTCCTGCGCTAAAGGCTTTGAAATTGAAAATGCTATTGGGGGTTTTGCTGGCCACCGGGAACGCTATCTGAATGGCCTTACAGAAGCCAGCGGCTGTTTTACTGCATTAGCTAACAGCGGTTTTTCGGAAGTAGACATTGCTGTTAATAGCTTAAGACAGGCTTTTACCCCATTAGCATTTACGCGCAATTTCTTTATGCAATTATTGGGTGTTATTGGTATCAGTGGTTTCGAGAAAGGCCTGCCTGAAGTGATTAACAACACATTTGATGTCGCTACGCCCCAGCGTTTGGCCAATATTTTCACCCCGCTGCTTACCGCGCTTAAAAGTCGTTTGGCGGTATTTTTAGACGGTTTTATTGATCCGGTATTGGCTGCAATTACGGATTTAAACGCGTTAAAGGCACAATTAAGTATTGCAGACTTAATAAATGAAATGGATGAGATTCACCGCTCGGTGAAACAAAAGGTAGAGGCCATGAACCCGAGCAAGCTGCTCGGTGAGGTTGTGAATAACTTTAATACCACGCAAACGACTGTAATGACATTCGACCCTTTAATTGAATTAAACGAAGGGCTCACGGCGTTGCGAAACTCTTCAGCAACAATATTGGCGAAGCTTGATATTGAGCAAATACTCAAATCGCCTTTAGAGATCTACCGCGAGCTTGTCGCACTCTTTGAATCACTGGATTTGAGTGAATTACTTAGCCCTGTACTTGAGGTATTAGACGAGCTGTCTGAAAAAGTTTCAAGCGGCTTGGACGACACCAGTACGGCTTTTACGCGTCTTCAAGATGCTTTGCCAGATCAGGTTGGCGGCTCGTCTGTCTCAGCCGCTGCAAGCGTGGGGATTTAATATGCCCGCGGTGCTCACTCATAAATCCATCATGTTGCTTGCTCGCGAGAGGGTCAAGCAATTTCAATCTGTGCTCAAAAGGAAAGTTGATAGGGGCGTTGGTGTTACAAGATTGGATCGACAACTGCTAGCCATTGCCACTGAAACGGCGCGAGTTTTTTCCAGTGAACCTCGTCCCCGAACACAATTGCCGGGCATTATGTTCGCTGAGCCGGTGGGCGCGGATAACAACCGCTATCCCATTTCTCAATATGCAGTGTTGGGCTCAATGGGGCCCGACCTCACCGCGTTTTCGCATATCCTAGCGCCCGGTCAGGACTGGGTATTTGACGGTATTCACAAGGGAACTCCGGACCCAGACCGAGAGCTTGTTAATGCTCAAACGTGTGATTTTATTATGCAGTTTTGGGCCAAGGCCAAACAACGAATCAATACCGATATGGCGGCCGGCGCGGCACGAGAGGCGCAGCTGGATAAAATGCGGGCTTACACCTTGGGGCATTTGTGTCATATCGCGGCTGATGTTATTTCCCACCCCTACGTCAATGATTATCAGTGGCAAGACCCGCCTAAAGACGTTAAAAAATTCCATGCTGCCATTGAAGGTGAAATGGATGCGCTGGTAGCTCGACAAGTATTGCGTCGAAAAAGCACCCGCAGTGGACAGGATTGGGACGTATGGTGGCCTTCTGAACAGCCTCCCACGCAATTTTATGCCGCCTATGCCGATGCACTTGAAAGTGTGTACACCGCGCAGAGCCGACGTCGGACCGGATACGGAGAATTTGAAAAACATTTAAACGATCTTGGCGCAGAGGCAGTGGACGCAGAATTTGTAAAAGACGGTTACAACGTTTTACGCCATGGCATTGTGGGAAAATATTATAGTTTTGGTTACGGTAGCTGGTTTAAATGGCTGAGTTTGTTGGCTGTGCCCATGTTAGCGCTCCCCATTGTTTTGTTAGCTTTACCTAAAGCCAGCACGGTCATTCTTAGCGACGAAGACAAGCGCAGTGAACGAGGGTGGATGGAGTTTGTGTCTTTCCCCATGTTGTTTGCTTTACCTGCAACCATAGGATACGGCTGGCTGGTCGGAAGTTTAACCACCGGCGGCGTCAGCAAGCGTTACTGGCTTGGCATGGTGGGAGCCATTATTTCTGCGGTGAGTGGTGTTTTGTTATTGGCAACGCTAAAAAGGGATACCGTGCGCCCCGGTTTTTCTTGGCCCGTACTGTTTGCCATTCCTGCTGTTTTTTCTACCCTTCAGTTGTTTATGGCGCTAGTGGAATTTCTCCGTGGAGATCGTATTCCCCGGGCAGCACTGAGTGCTATTTACGCGCTCCCCATTATCTTTACCTTACTGATGTTGTTGTTGTTCGCAACCTTTCCTCGTCACAGTGACGCTACAAGCGCCTTTAAAAATACCGGGTTTTGGGTGGTATTTATTTTGTGGGCCTTGGCGGTGTTTGTCGGTTGGTTTTTGCTGCCTTGTATTATACGCGATGCAAAAATTCCAGAAACGCCTGAAGACAATATTGTAAAGCGACGTTATGTGCAGGTTTTTGATGAGGGTAGCCTTCATCACGATAATCAGTTGGAGGCCCGTGCTGTACCAGCACAAGTTTACCCCAGTGGGCGGCGAAAGTTAGTTAAGCTTTGGTGGCAGGGCGCGGGTGATCTTTACATTCGCTCTGATCGTTACCAGCTAGCATTTTCGGCTAAAGAAAATGGCAGTGATGCGCAGATTGTTGCAGCACCCATAGCCCCAATGACACTCACAGAATACATGAACTACCTATCAGAGACGGTTGTACAACCCGGTACCAATGTCAAAAATCAGTTGAAATGGAGCGTGGTATACCCGGCTGATACAGACTACGAATTGCCCGCCGGTGCGGTTTTTGCCGATCACGGTGACACTAAAACGGGTCGAGTTGACCATGACCGTAAAGCGGCTAAATTTGAACAGTTGGGTACCAGCGCCGACGATAGTGATTATCACCTTTATCACGCCTTTAAGGCAGAGCAGGCGGTGAGGTATGGACACAAAGGCGCTGTTGCGCCTGAGCGTAATCTTGGCGCCACAAACCCCATAAGTAATCGTGTAGAAGAAGAGGGTTACCACTACCTCCACGCCCCTGAATCGGCTGAAACCACTGAAACACTGATGAGTTACGCCGGCGATTTTGGTGCTATTTTGAGCATGGCGGCCATCACCCACATGACGACAAATCTGCGAGACAGCCAAAGCAAGAAAGTTGACAAAGTTTACCAGGTTTTTCGCAACTGGAATCTTGACCGGCGGCGAGTAAATGAGTGGCGCACATTAGTCGCGGGGGGCGCGCTCAGTGAAAAAGGCAGCAGTCGCAGCGGTTACGACAACAACATGCTCGGTGGCACATTGCGCCCGGATAATCACGAAAGTTGGCAGGAGGCCTTGCGTCATTCTAGTCAGGCGGCTTTTGAAGAAGGTGAGAAAACGTCTCGCGAGTTGGGCTGGGTCAATGTCGTGCGTGAATGGATGGATGTTAGTGCCACACCAGGGCAGAACACTTTGGGTCTCACCTCAAAAAAACCGGGAAATCCCAGCAATCTTGCACTCAGTCGAGCGATGGCTTACCTGTTCGATTTGACCGACCCCGCTGCGCCGCGATGATTGCCGCAGCGAAGTTATTAAAGGCTGTCGAGGCGCAATTGGTTGCCGAAATTGCGCTGCCGTCACTGACGATTGGTGTGGCAGAGCCGGCAAGTGCAGCAGATTTGCCCACTGTGGCCATTTCGTTGCAGCAGCTTGTTAACCCCTGCATTGGACTGGGGGCGCACAGGCAAATACAAAGTGGTGCGCTTCCAGCGCGAACCGAAATGAATTTAGATAACCCAGTGCTGATTGACGATACCCGTATTCTGTTACTCAGCGCAGATAGGCTTGCTCTGACATTGTTTCACGGTGGCCTAGTAGAAGAAGGTGGTTCGACCGCACCTTTGCAGGCTAGCGATATTCTTGTGGAGCGCAATGGCACACCTTTTACGCTGGTTGAGAATACGCCTAGGGCGGGAGAGTATCGAGTTGATGCTGTGCTGGGGCAGTTGGTATTTGGTGAGCCTTTGCCTTCTGATGGACTAATTCAGGCGGAATATTTTATCGGTCAGTGGGAGCGCGTGGTGTATCAGCTCCAAGGGTGCTTGATTATTACGTCCATCGCAGCCAGCAACATGGAGGTGCAAACGTTAAGCGACTTTGTTTTCGAGGCTTTAGTGGATCAGGACATTAAAGGTTTGCGCGAATTGGAGATTGTCCGTATTGGGCCGGTTACCGCCTTTCATCGCGAACTGCCAGTTATGCGCGCGCGCGAGCTGCAGTGGCAGTTCGATTATGAGTGTGTTGTGGATTTACCCGATGCCGCTGGGGGAATCATCGAACGGGTGAAGTTGTTCAGCCAGACAGACGGTGCTGAGCAGGAGCAGGAGATAATTCTTAGCTGATCATTATCTAGTAACACCTTTGGTTAAGTCTGAGTGATCTCTACTCAAGCGCTAGAGCACAGTCCCAAGGCTAAAAACGGCTCGGACAAGTGCGAGAGCAAACGCAAAAAAAAGATAGGCCAGTTGTTAGACCCAGTAACAGCAACAACAAGTAACAGCAACATGTAACAAGTAACAGAACAGGTTTTTAGGGTGGCTGTGGTTTTGCAGTCGTTAAATATAGTTCACTTAATACTTCACTGTTTTCAATACTCTGCTTGTCTGTGCAGGTATTAAAACGCGGTTCTAACAGCGAACAAAGGAGACATTCGCATGAGCGAAAGTATCGGCGAAATGATATTACCGGGCACGTATATCGATGTGCGGGCGGAAGGCTTAATCGGTGTTGGCGGTATCAGTACGGGTAACATTGGTATTGTGGGTACCGCAAACCGAGGGCCTGTAAACGAAGTAAAGATTTTGGGTTCGTACACCGAAGCTTTGGACACCTTTGGCCAGTATGATCAATGGCCGGCGAGCCAGCCCCTAAGCTTGGTTCGGGCCTTGGCTCAGGTATTTAACGGAGGAGCGTCCACGGTTTACGCTGTGCGCATTGCCAACGGTACTCCGGTAGCAAGGGTAATGAGTGTGCGAGACAGTAGTGATGCCGTGCTCTTTACCTTAACTGCTAGCTCTGCTGGCAGCTGGGCCGACGGCATTAGCGCTACTCTTACCTCCGGTGCTACGGCCAAACTGGAGTTGGAATATGGCGGCAACAAAGAGGTGTACGAAGGAACCAACGCACTGGAGTTACACCAAGCGATCGACCAGTCACAAACCGCCCTTGTGACTGTGGGTAGTTTAGCCGCTGCAGACGAAGCCAAGGCTGCCGACAATTTGGAGCAAACAATCTCCGCAACCACCAACGGCGAAAATGCCACTGCTACTCAGCTGCAAACGGGTCTTGCTCGGCTTGCTAACCAAGCGGTCAATATAGTCGTTCCCGCGGGTTTCGGTGCGGCACAGGCAGCTTCTCGGGTGTTGGCCCATTTAGAAGCCACAGAAAACGATGGCTTAGAGCGTATTGCCGTGTTGGGCGTTACCAGCGATAGCGTTGCAAATATTGTGAGCGCAGATGTGGCGTCTGTGAGCAATAAACGGGTTCTTCTTGTTGGCCCGGGAATAAAGTCTACCGATGCTCGAAGCGGTAAAGTAGTCGATTTACCTGGGTCTTATGCGGCGGCATTAGTTGCCGGTCGCTTGGCGACCTTAGCACCCCATATCAGCCTTACCAATAAAGATGTCGCCGCTGAAGGCCTCACCACTGAATATACCAGAGCAGAGCAAAAAAACCTCCTGCAAAACCGTGTCATGGTGCTAACGAAACGCTTTGGTTATCGCGCACTGAAAGGTATCACCACGGATACTGGAGCCTTCAAGCAGATTTCGGTACGACGCATTGTGGACTATGCCAAAGCGGGTGTACGCAAGGGTTCAAATCCTTACATTGGCAAGTTAAATAACGTTAGGGTGCGGGCCGCACTGAAAGCCACTCTCGACGGTTTTCTGTCGAGCATGGTTTTAGACGAAATGCTTACAGAGTACACCCTAGACGTTAATGCAAGCCGTGCCCAAGAAATTAATGGTATTGCACTGGTCACCCTCACCCTTAAACCCACATTCTCCATTGACTACGTGAAAGTCATTATGAATCTCGAATAAGGAGCAAGTAATCATGGCTAACAATGTTTATCGTGGTTCTGATGGCACTATATCTGTCGCAGCAGAGCAGGGCGTTGAGGGGGATGCAGCGACAGCAGTGACAGAAGCTTTTGCCTTGACCCCCATCGGTCGTGCAACGGGCGTTACGGTAAAAGTCACCAGTGATACTGAGCCCTTTCATGAGTTAGGGCAGCGGTTTGCAACAGAATTGCGCCCGGGAAATATTAATGTGTCTGGCACTATTGATCGCGCTTACATTAATGGAGCGCTGCTAAAACTTATGCTAGGTGATGCCGCTAATGCTCGTCCGCAAGGAACCTTTACCAGCCCGGCTTTTAACCTGAATGTGCGAATGGAAAACCCAGCATTACCGGGTAATAGTGCATCGGTAACCGTCATGGGGGTGAAATTAAACGAGTGGAACTACAACTTACCTGAAGACGATTTCGCCATGGAAAAAGTAAGTTTTCGAGCACTTTGGGTGAAAGTAGAAGATGCAACGGCGGGGTAACAGATAATGGCATTTTTAAGCGCAAATGATCTATTGGCGGGTAGTGCTCAGAAATTTGCCGTTGCTATTCCCATCGAACTGTTGGCAAGCACTGTGAGCGAAGCCGATGCGACGGTGCAAATTCGCCCGCTTACGGTGAGTGATGTGCAACGCATCAGTAAAGCCGCAAAGGAAGAGGGCTTGCTGACTAGCCTGTTGATGGTACAGCAGGCGCTGGTGGAGCCCGCGATGAGCGTTGAGCAAGTGGCAAAACTCCCAGCAGGTGTGGTGCAGTTTTTACTGACCGAGGTAAACCGCGTGTCGGGCCTTAGTCTTTCGGAAGACGAGTTACAACAAGCCGTTAGAGCCCCACTGACTAAAGCAATATTCATATTGGCTAAAGAGTTCGGCTGGACACCTTCGGAGTGCGCAGAACTGACGGTGGGGCAGGTACTACTGTATTTGGAAATGTTGGGTGGAGACGAGGCAAATACTGTTCGAGCTAGTTCACAACAAAGCGCACAAGATCTTAGGGCGGGCAATACTATGAATTGCGCTAAAGATAGCAGTAAGGGCGGTGCGAAGGATAATGTTAAGGCGGGTGTAGCGTGAACCCCAATGCCATGGGCCTGCACTCGCTAACGCAAAGTGCTCACTTAATAGACGTGTTAAGCGCTCAAAGCCGGAGTGTGCGTAATGTACATCAGTTGGAGCAGGCATCTAATGTGCTCATGGCGCAAGTATGTGGAGACTTTACGCCGCAGGTCTTTCAGTCGGGGGGCTTGCTGGATGACGAGGCCTTGCAATTGCTGGCAAATGAGCCATTTTCAGACCGACCTCTGATACCAGAGATTTCCATCGGTTCGGTCCATCCAGTACTGCCATCAGAACCCGTACTTGGGCAAAATAAAACGACACTTTTTCACCCCAGCCAAGGGGAGGTAAATCGCTCTTTAGCGTGTACTGAAGAAAACAAACAGCGCGTAAATAGATTGCTTGATACTTGTGACATCACTCAATCCCCACTTCCACAGGCTGAAAAAAACAGGGCTGTAAAATCTACTAGCGCCATGGCTAACGATTACCCTTTGGTCGCAGACCCAAAAGATAACATGCAACGTTATCATCATCACTCAGGTGCTGAGAATTTGACCGCAAGGGTGGCAAGGCTATCCGCAGCAACGTCGCAAGGGGTTAAGCGCAATGATCAAGACCAAAACGTTAGACCTCTGACGACCGATGCCAAGGTAACGCGTCAGGAAATAACCTCAGCCGGCGGTAATGTCCCGCCGCAGAAAGGCAGCCTTAACTTGGGTGAAAGCACACCGGGCGGGCCTGTAGAAAAGGGCCAACAACGGTGGCGTGAAACCGTATTCGGCAATGCTTGGAATACTCCTGTGCTGGCCGCAAAAATGGCCCTCTCCACCACGACCAATACCGTTAAATTGGAGCGTTGCGATAACCTTGGTAGGGCTGCGTTTAACGCGGTAAACATACAGAGCCAATTGACGCAGACTGTTAATCGGTGTGCTAGCCAATCATTGATAGCGACAACAGGAAGGCAAGGGGCTGAAGTGGCCAATGTCCAGGCTATCGCCAAAGTCTCGTCCAAGACATTAATGGCTGGCGACTCAGGTGGGGCAATGCACCGTAGTTCAGAGCAAAAATCTACCCAAAGCTCGATTCACGGCACGGGGTTTACTGCAAGCAATCGGCTTGTAGGCTTAAAGGGCTTGGCTGCTCGGGCAACAAAAAACCAAACGGATGGCAGCGATATTATCGGCACTGTGTCTAGCGACACCGAGAATCTGGCGCAATTCCATGCAAAACCTCTATCCAATTCCAGTGCTGCGGCACCGTCTGGTGGGGTAAACGTTGGAGAATTGACGAGGCTCATTACTCAAGAAGCGCGTCGTGCGGGTATTGACCTAGAGACATTTCAGCCATGAGCATTATGAAGCCCAACGCAAGTATCACTCTTGATGGCAACGCGCTGAGTGCTGCGGAGGCGGGGCTGTTAAATGCGCGTGTGGATTTGGGTTTCAATACGCATGATTGTGCTGAGTTGTTGTTTTGGCCCCACTCTCGTTTAGCTAATGCCAGCCCGGGTTCTGAGTTAAGTGTTTCGCTTAACGCGTTAACTGATGGCAGCGATTTGACATCGGCAGTCGGTCTTGGCGGTGCCGCGGCGGATAACGTAGTTTGGACCGGTACGGTACAAAGTATCGAGCGGTGCCCAAACAGCCTGTGCTTGAATGGCTTGGCCAGTACGGTAGCTTTGAGCGATAGCCGTCGTTCGGCAACGTGGCAAGATCAGAGTGTTGCTGACATTGTGTCTGACTTGGCTGGAGAGCTTAGCAGTGAAGTAGAGGCCGAGCTGACATTACCTAATTACAGCGTCGACAATCACCGCAGCGTTTGGTCTTACCTCTACGAACTCGCGCAGTTGGCCGGTGCAGAACTGAGTTGTGCTGCCGGTGGTGGCGTACGTTTTATTCTCGCTAGCAAAGAATCGGATGCTACTGATCTGTATTTTGGTGCCGACCTTATCAGTTGGCGCCTTTACCAAAATACCGTGCTAAGCCCAATAGGCGCGGCGGAACACGGCGCAGCCAGTTCGGCGGGCAGTGATAAATGGCACTGGCTGGCGCACGACCCGGTAGGGGCTACCGGAAATGCAACACATGTGCCTGCGGCTTTTCGAACCCGAGATGCAGCTAATGCTTACACCGACGCAGCCACAGCTCGCGCCAAACGGGTACAACTGAATGGTGAGGTGTGGTTGGGTGGTAGACCTGAACTGCGACCCGGAAGCTGGATAGCGCTCAAGAATCTCCCCGAGGGTGACAGTGGGCTTTTGCGAGTCAAAGCCGTCACACACCAATTGAACAGTGAAGTGGGCTTTATTACTGCCTTGCGGGTAGAAGGTGGCGGCGGCGGTGGTGGGACTACGTTTCAATGAAAAGAGCAAACAGGGAAAAGAGCAAGCGATGAGTGAACTGATCGACACCTTGCGCGCCATAGTGCGGGAAGAAATGGCTCGAAAACGCGGCCCGGAAATGGGCATCGTTGTTGCGGTATACCCCAACGATACCGATGGCAACAACCATCAGGTCGATGTGCGTTTGCGCAACAGTGGTGTCGAGCTTATGCGCGCCCCGGTGACAGTGCAACGCTACGGGATTTCAGCACTACCACGAATAGGTGACGCTGTACTGGTGGTGTTTGTTGGTGGAGATCTTAACGCGCCTATGGTTATCGGCAGTGTTTACAACGCAGACAACAATCCGCCGCAAGCGGCAGCAGCGGAAATGGTTTACAAGGTGCCTGATGCCAGTGGTGACAAGCATTTATATGTCGAACTCCCATCGGGCATGAGTATTACTGTAAACGATGATTCTATCCATATTCGTGCAGGTAGTACTGAAGTTCAGTTAGAGCAGGATGGTGACGTTAGGGTTAACAGCGCCAGCCATATCAAACTGCAGGCTGAGGGCGACATAAGCCTTGATGCTTCGGGTCAACTGCATTTGAAAGCTGGGCAAGACGTGACGATCGAAGGCTTGAATATCAAGAATCAAGCGAATGCACAGTTGGATGCAAAGGCTTCGATTATTAAATTTGGCGGGATGGCCCAGTTCAGCGCGAGTTAGTCTCGATCAACGAGACCAAACTAACGCGCATAAAGGGTTTTAAGGAGTTTATGTTATGTCGAAACCACCGGTAAGCGTTGGCTGCGCAGTGCTACTGTCACCGGGTATGGCGGGGCCACCCGATTCTGGGGTGATTACCACCATTGTGCAAACCACAGTAATGGCAGAAAACATGCCTTTGGCCGTAGCGGGTTCGCTGTGTCAAATGGTTAATTCCATGAGTGGCGCGCCCTATATGCTAGCCATTGGATCGTTAGGTGCTTCGCTAGGCTTTAGCGTAGATGGAATGGCATTGGTCCGAATGGGCGATCAGATTCCCAGTGGGCCCGGAATACTCACCATTATTGGGCCTCCAGCCAGTCCTGCATTAATGGATGGTTGAATACACGAACATTCAAGGTATTCGAGAGCTAACAGGAGCTAAGTGTTAAACGCTAAATACAGGAAACCATTGTGGCAAACAGCGGAACAGAATATTTAGATGAAATTCTTGGTCTGGATTTGTGGTTGGACTACCGCAGCGCACCGGGCTATTGGGAAAACGCCGATCTGCGTGCCCAGCGTGATGACAATGGCAAAGCGTCGTTGGACCTTCACGTGGCTCGGGGCGTTGACACCCTTCGTCAGGCTATTGTGAATCGCCTGAAAACGCATAAAGGAGAATTGGCTGCTCTCGGGCACCCAGACTACGGTTCCCGCCATTTCGAGCTAATCGGTGAGCCCAATGTTGAGCGTACACGCAACTTAATCAAACTCTATATTTTGCAGGCCCTTAAGCGGGAAGCTCGCATTGAAAAAGTTTTGAATGCACAGGTAAGCGCCGAGCACGAGCCGCCTCGCAGCACTGTGAGAATTGTACTAAGCGTCAAAATCGTTCAGGTGAATTTACCCATGGACATTATTGTTCCATTTAACTTGGAGAGCGCGTAATGAGTTACGTTGCTGAACCCTACGCTCAGTTTGTGGATGACTTGTTAACCGGGTTAACCGGTGGGCATGTGCGCGAAACTTTTCGCATGGCTAGCGAGGAAAGTCCTTTTCGTTTGAGCTCGGAGCAGGGTGTAAAACCCAATACTGTGCGTGTATACGGGCAGAAAAAAAACCGCGATAACGAGCATACCTTTCATCGCTTCCGCTTTAACGTGGATTACAGCTTGGTGAACGGTCGCGATGTCGTTTGGAAGACAAAAAACAATGGCTTACCGGCTGTGGATAGTGATTGGCCGGCAGAGGGCAGTGTTTTTTACGTCAATTACGAAAGTGTAGATAGTGGTTTTGACGGCCCGCAATTAACCGATCGCAGTGTCGGCAGTGTTACTCGCCTCCTAGCCGAAAGTATCGGACGTGAATACGCGGTGCTATCGGGGCAGATGGAAAAAATTTACCAAGCTGGTTTTCTGGAAACCGCAACAGGGCGTGACTTGGATAATCTTGTTGCCCTAGTTGGAATAAAACGCTGGGGGCGTGATGTTGCGGAGGGACAGGTGAGCTTTAGTCGGAGTACGCCGGCACCGGCCGATATTACCATTAGTGCCGGTACTCGAATAAGTACCATTGATGCCCCAGCACAAGTATTCGAAACCGCTCAAACGGTTACTTTACAGCGAGGTCAACTAAGCGTCGATGCGCCTATACAAGCTATAAAGCGTGGCAGCGATGGCATTGTTGCGGCGGCGACTATTGTCGCAAGTAACCGCCCGGTACTGGGAATTGATGCTGTTAGTAATGATGAACCCACCGCCTTTGCAGCTGCAAAAGAGAGTGATACCGCTCTTCGCTTGCGAGCGCGCCGAGCATTGGAGAGTGCAGGTAAAGCCTCTGTTGGGGCACTGCTAGGTGCGTTGACGGGGCTACCTGGCGTTCGTGAGAAAGATATTCGATTTACGGAAGACCCTATTGAGCATCCCGGTATTGTGAACATGGATATTGCCCTACCGGCATTAAGCACTGAACAACAAGAAAACTATAAGCGTAGGGCCGTTGCACTGTTGGAAGAAACACGGCCGGTGGGGGTGCGTATTCGACACAATATTGAAGCCGCCCAGCCCGCCACTGCGGCTCCCGTTGGTGGAGGACAAGACACGGCCTTGGGGAGTGAGCCTCCTGTCACCACCGTGACCCCAAGCGAAAACCTCCATCAAATTGTGGACGCTAAGGTCGTTCTGCAACCCTTACTGCAAAATATTACACCTGCCGAGCGCGAGTTGCTTATTGCTACCGCCACTAGAGAGGTTGAAAACTTTATAGGCGAAGCCGGCCTTGGTGAAACCTTGGTCTACAACCGCTTAATCGCTCAGCTTATGGCATTAGATGGCGTTGTAGATGTGTCGTTGGAGCTTTACCCGGCGAGTAAAAAAGATGGACCCCGTGCTCGCAATATTCTCCCGGGCGATGGTGGTACCCGACCGGTACCGGGCGCTATCGATGTACAGGTGGGAAATGCACTGGTGGCACTGGATTTAGTGGTGGAATTCGACATGCAGGGAGTGGGCTTACAGGGTGACGCTTCCACTTCTCGCAGCAGTGCCATACAGGCCATGATAAGTGATCTACAAAAGGGGCTTAACTATTTTAGTGGTAGCCAAATTGACGCTGCAGCCCTTGCAGCCCTAATAGAACCGTCCACGACCTATCGTGTAAAAGCGGTGAGCTACAAGCGTGTGGATTATATGGATACCGGTGTGCGCATTGAAAACCATGATTTTGCGCTACCTTATACTGGGTTGGATCGTTTTTGGGTACGTTCCCTCATACCCAAACCCCTGAATGCCAGCAATGCGGGAGCCCCATAATGACGAAGGCTCTCACGGGTAGAAGTCAACGTGTGCTCGGTCGCTTCCCCTACCATATGGAAGCCGCCAGTCGCGGTAAGTTGTTGGCAAATGTTACTCAAGCACTGGTGAGAGATCAGGATGTACAGGCGGCTGAATTGCAAGGTATCCGCTTGGCACATCGTCTTTTCGATGCCCGAGAGCTAGCAGATTTATTACGTATTGGTGCCTTGCATCATATTAGCAAAAGCGAAATGGCCGTCTTATTCCAGCGCTTCACACGCCTTAGAGAGGGAATAAACCGTTTACACGCCCATATCAGCACTGGTGGTGATGTCGGTGAGCTGGAAGCACTGGCAAACCAATTGTTGGTACTGTGGCCTAGCACTAACGCTAACCCCCTAAAGACTCACTATGAAGACACTGTTTCTACAACCCCGTTTGATGTTGTGACAGCTGCCACCGCCTTATTAAGCGATGCCCGTCAGATGCATACTACCGAGGCTTTACTATCGGCTCTGCGCCACCGTATCGCCGAGGTTTCGGCCATTCATCACGAAGGTAACGGCACTGTGCGAGCATTGTTAAGAGGCGCTGCGAACTGTCTCGATGTCGATCTCGGTAAAATTGAACACAGCGATGATCGCTTTTGGCATGCCGCACCTGTCACCGACCGTATTCGTCTGCATCGTCAACTTCCCAACAGCGACCAAACTCAGCCTATACCACTGCCGCTGGAATTTTTGGGTATAGAAGAAAACCCGAAACGTATTGCTGAATTTGGGCCAAAAGAACTGCATCATCGCGAATATTTCCAGGTACTGCGCAAGGGCTTTGACGATGCCTTACTGGAAATTCGAATTCGTGGCGTTGGGCTAGGCACTGTCAGCCCCATGATTGTGAACCGTGATGCTGGGCACGGGGTGGGGCTATATGCGGCCATACCCGATGGGCAGGAAGTGGTTTTAACTCAAGGAGGTCGTGCACTGCTAAATGGAAAAGATATCACCAGTCGTTGCTATGCCTGGCAAGGAGCCTGTTTTGCGGAAGACGTTGGTGCCTCGGGCAACGCTAATGAGCATTTGGCGACAGGCGGCCGGGATTTTGTTTTTGCCGATCAAGCTCAGCTTCCTGCGGATGGCGGTGATGATGGTATGGATATCAGTCGTTTTGTGCGAGCAAGTCCGGCTCAGACATTGGATCGTGAAGCCTTGCTGCCGCACGGAGGAGACAGCTTGTCGATGCCAAATGTCCGTGTGGGCAAAACGCGATTCGCTTTTTTTGTTCAACACGGCCACTTTGCTGCAAAAAATATCGCTGTACCGCCGTTGCCAGATGGCAGTTTTGGCGCCGATCCGTTTGCTAGCACTCCTGCGCTAGTGCGTGCTGACCGTGAACTGGTTACACCTCGCTACGGTAATGCAATTGCCGATGCCAGTGTGTTCGCCGAAGCCGGCGACGCTGTGATTGCCGCTGCGAACACCGCCGCCGGCGCAATTCAATTGCGCTGGCTGGAACGCCAAGCCTATAAAGTCAGGTTGTTTGTGCCCAAGCGTTTTGCGGGTTTTGATGATGATGGCGGCGAAGCTATAAAAAACGACATCAAGCTGGGTATTGAACGTTTTCGACCTGCCGGTGTTGATGTGGAGGTGGTCTTTGTGGACGATCATTGGTCGCTAAACGATGCCGATCTGCCCCATGGTGACGCGGCTGACGATAGCGCTATTAGTCGTATACGTTCACAGACCATTCTGCATGCTGCAGCGGATCTGGCCTTAGAGCCATAGTGTGATAAACACCCCAACTGAATTTGTTAAAGAGGCAAACTTATGGAACTTAAAGCGTTTACGGCAAAAGAGGTTGCCCCCGGCGAACCCATCACTGCACAAGCCTGGAATGAATTAGTGGACGGTATCCGTTCGTTAAATGAATTTGTGGTTTCCAGCCAAAAAACCGCGTTGGAGGTTAGCCTAGGCAATGTGGATATTGATCTGGCGAGTGTGCGTGTTACGGCAGAAAGGGATGACGGTTGGTTATTGGAAGCGGCGGTCAACAGTGACAATGTATTCGTTTTTACCTCGCTACCTGCCGGCGCTTTTGTGGTTACCGCAAGCGCTGCTGGGTTCTCCTCCGCGTCACAAAATATTACGGTGCCAGACCAAGAGGCGCTGGTATTAACGCTCGCTCAAAAGGGTGCATTTATGCCCAATGTTACCGGGCTAGAGCTCGGTATAGCACTTAAACAATTGGCTGGGCTGAATATCAGTGTAGGGCGCCTTTTAGATGTTGTTGGGCGCGAATTGGCTCCGGCAAAACCCGATTCGGGATATCTTCGTCAACCTTTACTGGTGCAGTTGCCTGACCCTGGCGTACCGGTACTACCTGGAGATGAGATCTCGTTGGTCGTCTCCATTGCACTACAAACGGACGACTCGGTGGAAATGCCGCCGCTCACGGGTCTTACCCTTACCGAAGCTCGTAAAACCCTTGAGTCACTCGGCTTGCGCCTAGGTAATGTGGAAACCCGCCAAAAACGCGCATCTTTGCCGGTTTAAAGCGTGCTGCATGAACGATAGAGAAAGGTGGATACAATTTTATAACGCAACATTTGATATGGCGTGCAGTAACCGCAGAGGACACACATATGCCAACGTTTAGTTTTTCAAATAATGTCAGTGAATCAATTAGGGCCATGGAAGCGGAGTCAACATTTTCCAGCAGTCGGGCCCGCGGTGAAAAATTAGTTTTTGTTGACTTGGATGATGAGCCCGCCAAGGCGAACGTGCTTCGCGAAGGTAAGCTTGTTCCTTCTGTGGTGCCGGAAAAAAGTCGTGTTTTGGAAGCGCTCGGTGAGCTATCTATTGTTCGGCCTACGAGAATTCCACGGGTCTTAAATCAAAATATCGAGCCGGGTGTTCGGGTTGCGGTGGGCACCAGTGTCGACTTGGTTATGGCCCCGCGCGATGACGTTACTTTAGACATCTTTAACGACATGCACATAGCGACAGCAGATTTAAGTATTGGCCAGTTTGTGGAGCGTATCGAGAAGAGTAATGAACTTGTTAACCTGTCGTTAAAATACGATAAAGCGGCGGAGGTGAGCGCAACAGATAAGGCCCGCATAAGTGAACTGCTTGTTGAAAACGCCGATATCCAGGTTGACGATACCGTAGCAGGGCAGGGCTTTGAGCAAGCGTTTAACAGCGTTTTAGTGGCCTTGGCGTTTAAATAATACCGTTTAATTTTTTTACTCGATAAACGAGGCAGTAGGTGGCTAATATTATTACGGTTGAATATGGTTTGGGTCAAAACCCCCAATTAATGACCGAAGTCTCTTTGGCTAGAGTGGAAGGGCTTCGAGAAAATTTTAATAGGCCGGTAGAGCTTGATCGCAAGCGCAAACCAAAAAGATACCATGCAGCCAAGGGGGTTAACAGCGCCACGACTCTTTTGAGTCTTCCGGCAAATGCCATAGTGGATGAATACTGGGTCACACTTACCGCAGCGCGCAGTGATTATGCCGTGGCCACAGCTATTTGTGAGGTTCGAGAAAGCAAACAAAAGCCGTTAGAGGTAATACTCGATTTTGGCAAAATGCTTACCATTAATGCGCTGCGTTTTTCTAAGGTGTTAACCAAGGTCGCGGCCTATTCTTGGCTTGGAACTAAGTTTGATTTAGATAACCCAGTCTCGGTTGATTACAGCGCTGAAAAATCGGATGGCAGTGGTAAGCCGGTTCATACTTTTTCAGCAGAGCTGCGTACTGAACGTTTGTTACTGAAGCTTTCGAACGAAATTGACTTCGATGAGTTAAAAAAATCTCTCGATTTATCTCTGCCAGACTTACCCTCGAATTTAAGCCTTCATATTAATGGTGGACCAGCGGTATGGGAATACCCCGGGCTTGTGCAAGCAAATCAGAAAAAAGATAAGCTTGACGATGTACAGTGGAATAAAGACGGTGAGTTGCTAGTGTCCCTTGCCGAACCACTACAAACACTGTTAGGTGATGCCAGCCGAAACGAGTTGGTGTCCGTTAACCTTGAACTGAAATCACAGACTCCCGGTGAAATTAAGGTCATTTATGCCAGTGATTCGCTGCGTTTATTACACCGGCAAAGCTTCAAAAATGACAGCGATCTTCGAGTGAATTTCAACGCAGAAGGTCAAATGCCGGTAAGCTTTAGTGCTCCCGAAAATTCTGCATCGCGCATCTCCGGCGTGCAGTTAAAGTTGGCTGCTGATTTTACCGAGGAACGTGCAACTCCTGCGCTAGAAGCTACTGCCAATGGTATATGCAGCGTTGTACTGGGCAACGGAAAGGCCGCTTGTGTTCGGCTCGATGCAATCAAAAATCTTAATACTATAAGTGCAATTCGCCTACCTTTGGTCACTACCAGCAGCAGGATAGAAGCACGGGTAATGGTGTGGCAAGGCAGTGCAGAAGGACCAGTGGCGCTCATTGAAAAAGCCGAAAGCGAAGTGCTTAGCTGGAGTGGGGGCAGTCATAATCGTGAGGCCCAAGAACACTGGCAGCTCTTTACGCTAGCAAAGCCCCTTGAAATACAGGTGAATGAGGTTTACTGGATGGCGCTAATCGTTGAGAGGGGTGAAGTCAGCTGGCCACTTGCTAGCGCTGACGGAGATGTATACCCGCTGAGGGTGGGTACACCTGCCGGCCCGTGGCGATCATTGCCATCGGTATTTGCGGCCGGCACCAGCCTAGGTGCGGTGGCGGGGCGTTTACACGTAATTGGGTTGTCAGAACAAACCACGCCTCTTGCTCCCTTACAGCTGAGCTTTGCTGGCAGCCACCATACCCGAGCGCTCAATCCAACAGCAGACGGCCAGTTAGTGTTTCTTCCAATTGAAGAAAATGCCGAAGTAGACAAGCTCAAAGTAGAACTGCTTATTGTCAGTCGGGCAATAGGCACCTTGACCTTAAGCGAGGTCGATGTGATTACAGAGGAGATAACGGCATGACTGAAGACGCACACAGCCGTTTTATTGATGGATTAAAAGTAAGCTCAGTTCACCTCCAGCATTTGCAGGATCGTTTGCGTGAAGGAATTGCAGATATTCGCAGTTGTATTGGTTTAGGTCGGGTGGCATGGGGGCTTCGCGCTGAGCTGGTTGACAAGCTTGTAACGGTGCAGCCCGGTGCTGGGTTTACACGGTCGGGGGCGCGTTTATCGATCGAGGCACCAGCACAACTCACTCTTCCTGATAATGGCGCTCCTTGGCAGCTCGCCTTGCGGGGCGAAAATGCGGATATTGAAGCGCTGCGACACAATGGTGCTTCAACGGTGATCACTTTGGTGCCACAACTTGTACTGGAATCCCAAGTTAACGTGGATGTTAACACTTTGGTGCTTGCCACTATTGAGATTACGGACGGGGCACCAGTGCTCACACAGGATTCAGAATTATTTGCCTCCACCGGCCACCACAACCATAGCGGAGAGTGGCGGCAAAACGCATTGGGGCAATGGCTTTATGACGGGCCTGTTATCAGTAGCGATCAACCCAGCTTGCCGGGGCCGCGTGGTGAACAAGGCCCAATAGGTCCTGCAGGCCCAGCTGGCGAGCCTGGCCAGCAAGGCGCCCAAGGTGAGCCAGGCTTAAACGGTGAGCCTGGCGTTGCGGGTCCTCAGGGATTGAAAGGCGATCGAGGTGACGTTGGCGCGAGTGGTGAAATTGGCTTAACAGGCCCGAAAGGGCCGCAAGGACCGCAGGGCTTGAAGGGTGAGCCGGGGCCCCCAGGCCCCCAAGGAGATGCCGGGTTGCCAGGTGCCAATGGACAGCGTGGCCCAGCGGGAGCGAAGGGCGAAAGCGGCCTAGCTGGGCCGGTAGGTGAACGAGGGCCCGAGGGCCCAGTTGGTCCTGAAGGCCCTCGCGGCGAAAACGGTGGGCAAGGTGAACGGGGCTTAATCGGTTTGCAAGGTGAGCAGGGTGTTCAGGGTGAACGTGGGCTTGAAGGTTCCCAGGGTGAACAGGGTATTCAAGGTGAGAGAGGGCCGGTTGGCCCAAAAGGCGAGCAGGGGGAAGTGGGCCCGCAAGGAGCGGCAGGTTCTAAAGGCCCTCAGGGGGAGCGAGGTGCAGTGGGGCCACTCGGCGCACAGGGTGTTCAAGGCCCGCAAGGTGAGCGCGGCGCACAGGGGACTGCCGGCAAACAGGGCGCGAGCGGTGAACGCGGTGCAGAAGGCCCGGCAGGGCCGCCTGGAGAAGCTGGGCCTCAGGGTTTGCCCGGGGTACAGGGCGAATTCGGTCCGGTGGGGCCGAAGGGAGACAAAGGTAATCAAGGTGAGCTTGGTCCGGCAGGTCCTCGGGGCGTTCAGGGGCAGGCCGGTGTTGGTATCGATCCGGACTGGCCGGTTATTACCAAAATTAACTGGCCGCACGATAGAGAGGTGAACATTCGTCAGGCTCTTGAGTTGCTCAAAAACCTTCAATTAAGTTTGTCTGCGCCAGCCTCCAATGAAACTCAACAACGCCAGCCACAAGTGGTGCAAGTGTTATTCGAAGCCGGTGCCGGGAAAGATCGTCCTCTAGTGTCTCTGCAGTCAATTCAAGGGCGTACACAAATAGAGGGGCAAACATTGCTTTGGTTTGGACCGGATAATACCGACGCCTTGGCTAGCATTTTTGACGATGGCCAAGATAAGCCAAGTCGTGTTTGGATTAAGGTGAGTTGCGGCAGTGTTTTGGTAGAACCCGACCGTCCCTTATCGGCGAGCCCGGGGGTACTGTACGGTAAAGCAATGGCGGCAACTGCTGGTGGAGTATTCGACAGCTGGTTTTTCGTTGGGCCTGGATAAACCAAGCAATCGATGTGACAAATGAGCGAGCACAAGCCAGTCCGTCAAGGTATTTGATTATCAGGGCTCTCTCTTACCTTGCTGGCAATGTGTTGTAAACCATGCCGTTAAAACCTTAAAGGCGGTGTAGCCTGCCTCGCTGACGCAAGACTGATGGAGCACCTATGAATGGCAAATTTTGATCCCATCCCCGACCCAGAATTGCACGATGACCCAGAAGGAAGGGAAGGTGCCAATGGTGAACTAGCGCCCATTCCGTCGGGGAGTATCCACGGCAATTTGGATAATGCGTTAGCTCATGCAGGCAGTGCCCTAAGACGAGATCCGGCCACTGCCAATTTTCCTTGGCGTTCTTTGGGCCCTCGCAATGTGGGTGGCCGCGTCCGTTGCCTTAGTCAAGATCCGCTTAACCCGGCTATTGTCTATGCTGGCACACCACGAGGACTTTGGAAAACCACTAATGGTGGTGATACATGGGTGGTACTGGAGGACTTTCGTCCTCCAAACCCTCCCAATACAGTGCCACAAGCCTTACCAGTCGGCGCTATTGGCATCGCTCGAAGCAATACTCAGGTGCTGTACGTGGGTACCGGTGAGCCAGTGATTAGTCGATTCGATTACGACTACAAACTGTCGGGGGCCGGATTGTATTGGTCGTTAGATGGCGGGGTAACACTCAGTCGTCTTGACCACCCCGATTCCGGCGTTATGGCTAGCCGAAATTTTGAACGAATTATCGTTGACCCTTGGGAGCCCCGCCGAGTGTGGATAGCTTCGCCATTAAAAGGCTTGTGGCGAGCATCACCCGTGGGAGCTTTCCCCGCTGCCCCCACGTTTAGCCAAGATGTTGTCGATGGCAGTGCAGCACCGATTGCGGCTAAACAAGATGCCAGTGATGTTGTAGTGGACTTTGGCGACCTCAGTGGGCTGCCTCCAGCAAAAATTACAGTTTATGTTGCGCTTCGTGGCACCGGTATTTTTACTGCCACTTTTGACAGGGCTTTAAATCGCTACGATACCGATAGTGCCGGTATTGCGTGGCGGCATTTAACGAGCAGTCAATTTCCCAAAGCCGATCCAGACCTAAACAAACGTAAGTTTCACCGATTAAAGCTCGCACTGTGTACTGCGCAGCCCCAAAATCTGTATGTCATTTTTGCTTTAAAGGATGAAAAAGCGTCGAATGTTTATCACAGCGCCGATGGTGGCGAGCATTGGAAGAAAACAGCCAGTCGACCCGATGATAAAGGCAAACAGGCATGGTATGACTTGGTTTTGGAGGTGCACCCCAAAGATCCTAGAGTGATATTTACCGGTACTGTCGATATGTATCGAAGTTATGATGGCGGGAAACATTGGGACAAGGTCATCGACTGGAAAAAATACGATCGAGGTGATCGTGCCCAGCACGCCGACCAGCATGCCTGTGTATTCGACCATGCCGATATTCACAAAGTCTGGGTGGGCAATGATGGCGGCATTTCCATTTCAGGTAATCTTGGCCACAACTGGCGAAAACGTAGTCACGGTATTCTCGGCACCCAACTGAATGATATTACCACTCACCCCAAGCATCCTATGGTGTTTGGTGGTGGCCTACAGGATAACGGTACTTGGGTCAGTTACGGCGGACTCAGCTGGCATTACCTTTACGGCGGTGACGGTGGAGACTTGGGCTTTGAACCTGACCAAGTGCGGGCCTTTCACGTTACCACCCAAAATGGTGTTAGCCAGGCTCGAGTGCAAAATAGTACTGATTTCAATTGGCTTTAC
>Ga0065722_104351_pt1 | contig 25415 bp, 17 predicted proteins | sample BansetMetagenome_FD_59109 | JGI IMG/M metagenome (GOLD analysis project Ga0065722, IMG submission 59109) | Bankia setacea gill microbial communities from Puget Sound, Washington, USA - Caecum Enriched | ecosystem: Host-associated > Mollusca > Digestive system > Ceca | place: United States... | reverse complement strand
GAATTGGTAGACGCGCTAGATTTAGGTTCTAGTATCGCAAGGTGTGAGAGTTCAAGTCTCTCCGACCGCACCATAACCCTTTCTATTCAATGTAGATTTTATCTCCCCAAGAATTCACGAGGAACAAGATGCAGGTTTCTATTGAAACGACATCTGGCTTAGAGCGTCGTTTAACTGTCGGTATTCCAGCTGGAGTTGTCGACCAAGAAGTTGAGAAGCGCTTAAAAGATGCAGCTAAAACAGTCCGTATTAACGGTTTTCGTAAGGGTAAAATCCCTATGAAGGTTGTTAAGCAGCGGTTCGGTGCTGGCGTTCGTCAGGAAGTTTTGGGTGATACCATTCAGCGCACTTTCTATGATGCGGTGCGGCAGGAGTCTATTCGGCCAGCGGGGCAGCCCAGTATTGAGCCTACCCAAATGGACGAGGGCAAAGATATAGCGTACGTAGCCACCTTTGAGGTTTATCCTGAGGTAGAGCTAAAAGGCTTGGAAGATCTCGAAATCACGCGTTTGGACGCCGATATTGAAGACGCTGATATCGATAAAATGATAGAGACTTTGCAAAAGAATCAAGCAAGTTGGAAACCGGTTAAGCGCAAGTCTAAAAAAGGTGATCAGGTGGTCATCGATTTTGACGGCAAGATTGATGGCGAAGCGTTTGAGGGCGGAAGCGCTAAAGGACACACTCTAGTATTGGGTTCGGATTCAATGATTCCTGGTTTTGAGAAGGGGATTATTGGCATGAAGACTGGAGAGTCAGGGGAAGTGAAAGCGACTTTCCCCGATGATTATCAAGTTGAGAGCCTGCGCGGAGCTGAGGCGACATTTGATATTGCCGTCAACGAAGTGAACGGTGAGCAGATACCCAAGCTTGACGATGAGTTTTTTGCCAAGTTCGGTGTTACCGATGGCGGAGAAGAAAAGTTCCGTGTTGATGTAAAAGAAAATATGGAGCGCGAAAAGCAGCGTGCCATAAAAGCCAAGCTTAAAGATCAGGTGATGACATCGCTACTTGAAGCCAACCCTGTTGAGTTACCTGCAGCGCTTGTTACAAGCGAAATTGATGCTTTACGTCAGCAAATGGTTCAGCAGTATGGGCAAGCAACTGCAAACCTAGACTTAAATGCGTTGCTTCCAGACGAGATGTTCAAGGTTCAGGCTGAGCGTCGCACAGGGCTCGCCTTATTGATATCGGAGCTGGTAAGTACCGAAGGGCTCAAGGCCGACAAAGATGTTGTTCGTGGGCTCATCGAAGAAACCGCTTCTACCTACGAAGACCCAGAGCAGGTGGTCAATTATTACTATTCCAATGAGCAATTACTGGCCAGTGTTGAGGCTGCCGCGTTGGAAGAGCAGGTTGTAGATGTGCTGTTGGCCAAGGCTAAAGTCAGTGATAGCAAGCTTAGCTATGATGAGCTTATAAAGCCTGACGAGCAGCAAACAGCTTAAATCGTATAGCCAAATGTTCAGAAAAACAGCCCCTCAAAAGAGGGGCTGTTTTTTTATGCGCCTATTTTAAGTGTAATCCATGAGCTGTCAGTATTGCTGTGGGTGGTTGTGGTTTGTGGGCGTGAGCATGAAAGGCATCGCTCGCCCCCAAGCATTGCTGTAGTTTCAATGATGAAATGTCGTGTATTCAGCTTGCGGATTGAGCTGTATGGTTAAAGTGTGAACTTCAAATGGAATAATCTGTGCCAGTTATTGTGGCAATCATTGTATGTGCGACAAGTGCCCTTATAATGCTTTATAGCGTATAAGCATTTAAGCTGAGGGGCTTACGAAAAGGCTATTTCCTAAACGCCTAGTGTATCTGACTAGCATTGACTAGACTAAAAGTTACACACTTCATTCAGCCCTGCATAAAACTAAAATCAGAGTGGAATTCTCTATGTCTCATATTGACCTTTATGGTGGTACTGCGCCAATGATCGAAAGTTCTTTGGTGCCAATAGTGGTAGAACAAACAGCTCGTGGTGAGCGTTCATACGATATATATTCCCGGTTATTAAAAGAGCGCGTCATTTTTTTGGTTGGCCAAGTGGAAGACCATATGGCTAACTTGGTCGTCGCTCAGCTGTTGTTTCTTGAGGCAGAAAACCCCGATAAGGATATCCACCTGTACATTAATTCGCCAGGCGGTTCGGTTACGGCTGGACTGTCAATTTATGACACAATGCAGTTTATAAAGCCGGACGTGAGTACAATGTGTATTGGTCAGGCTTGTAGCATGGGTGCCTTCCTGTTGTCTGCAGGGGCCAAGGGTAAGCGCTACTGTTTGCCTAATGCCCGAACAATGATCCATCAGCCGTCTGGCGGCGCCCAGGGGCAAGCGAGCGATATTCATATACACGCTCAAGAAATACTGAAGATTAGAGAGCGTTTAAATGAAATTATGGCTCATCATACTGGCAAGCCGGTAGATGAAATCGCTACCTCGACAGAAAGAGATAACTTTATGAGTGCCGAAGAGAGTAAAGCTTTCGGGCTAATTGATGATGTACTTCAAAATCGTACCCTTTCCGATAAAGCATAGGGTATGGTTGGTTTGAAATTTGCGTTGATTTAGCTTTGGTTTGGCCTGAGAGGGCTGTGGAACTGCAGTTTTTCCGCAATTGGCGCGTTAAATAAGCGATAAGTAGGCGGTAAATGACCGCAATAAAGCGTAGATAGACAGCGCTGCATCTTCTAAACTGTCAAAAAGTGTCGTATTCCGACCTTGCGACGAAGACCTACTGCCGCGTCAAATGAGAATGGCCACACGGTGTGGATGGCGGTAAGCCACCAAAGCACTATTCGAATAAGAGATAAGTTGGAGACGATTAATGTCCGACAATAGTAGTGACAACGAAGACAGCGGCAAGCTGCTTTACTGCTCTTTCTGTGGAAAGAGCCAGCACGAAGTCCGTAAACTGATTGCAGGGCCATCAGTATTTATCTGCGATGAATGTGTAGATTTGTGCAATGACATCATCCGCGAAGAAATTCAAGAAAGTTCTACGGAAGGGGCTGGTGATAAATTGCCGGTGCCAAAAGAAATTTCCTCGACCCTAGACGACTACGTCATTGGCCAGCGCGAGGCAAAGAAAGTTCTTGCTGTGGCGGTGTATAACCACTACAAGCGGCTTCGTGTCGGCGACAAAAAGGGCAAAGATGACGTAGAGTTGGGCAAGAGCAACATTCTAATGGTTGGCCCCACGGGGAGCGGTAAGACTTTGCTGGCTGAAACCCTTGCAAGACTGTTGAACGTGCCGTTCACTATTGCTGATGCCACTACGCTCACTGAAGCGGGTTATGTTGGTGAGGATGTTGAAAATATCATCCAGAAGTTGTTGCAGAAGTGTGACTATGATGTGGAAAAAGCCCAGCAGGGCATTGTGTATATTGATGAAATTGACAAGATTTCCCGCAAATCAGACAACCCATCTATTACACGAGATGTTTCGGGTGAGGGCGTTCAGCAAGCGTTGTTGAAACTGATTGAGGGTACTATTGCGTCTGTGCCTCCTCAAGGTGGTAGAAAGCACCCCCAGCAAGAGTTTTTACAGGTAGATACTTCAAGCATCCTGTTTATCTGTGGCGGTGCGTTTGCCGGTCTCGACAAAGTCATTCGCGACCGCTCTGAAAAGGGTGGTATTGGATTTAGTGCAGAAGTTAAAAGCAAAGAAGGCAGCAAAAATGTGGGTGAGACCCTTAAAGATCTCGAGCCGGAGGATTTGGTTCGCTATGGGCTTATTCCTGAGTTTGTTGGCCGATTACCTGTCATTGCGACCTTGGATGAACTGGATAAGGATGCGCTTGTTACCATTTTGAAAGAACCTAAAAACTCATTGGTTAAACAGTATGCAAAACTGTTTGAGATGGAGGGGGTCGAAGTGGATTTTCGTGATGATGCGCTTGATGCGGTTGCCGAAAAGGCAATGGATAGAAAGACCGGTGCGAGAGGGCTTCGCTCCATTATGGAGAATGTATTGCTGGATACGATGTACAAACTCCCTTCCGAAGAAAATGTTGATAAAGTTGTTGTAGATGAGTCGGTGATTCGAGGAGAATCTTCGCCTCTGCTGGTTTATGGAAACAGTGATTCCGCAAAGGCGGTGCCTGAAGAGTAGCCCTGAAGTTAGTGCGCCAATCAGGGCAAGGCATCTATTTAAAAGGGGCATTTAGGGCCCCTTTTTACGTTACCGCCTTGTAATTCTATGGAATAACCCCCAATAGTGTAAGAACATATTTGTGTAAAACGAGGCCTTTAATGGATCAGTCTGAGACGGCAATTGCCGATAACCGCCTTCCTCTTCTGCCCCTGCGTGACGTAGTTGTATACCCGCACATGGTCATCCCTTTGTTTGTGGGGCGGGTAAAGTCAATTGCAGCGTTAGAGCGCGCCATGACAGAAGACAAGCAAATTCTGCTGGTTGCCCAAAAGCATGCATCTGTCGACGAGCCGGGTATAGATGATCTCTATAGTTTTGCTACCGTCGCGAGCGTTCTGCAGTTGTTGAAATTGCCGGATGGCACAGTAAAGGTGTTGGTGGAGGGGCGTCAGCGCGCTGAAATTCAGTCCATTGTGGAAGAAGCCGATTTTTTCATGGCAGATATCGTTCTGGTCGAAAAAGATGAAAGCGAAAGTAAAGAAGTTGAAATTTTGACTCGATCACTACTGTCTCGCTTCGAGCAGTATGTCAATGTCAGTAAAAAAGTGCCTGCGGAGGTTATGACCTCATTGAGCGGGATTGATGACCCAGGCCGCTTAGCCGATACCGTTGCGGCCCATATGAGTTTAGAGCTGGCACAAAAGCAAGAAATACTGGAGATACCGGCAGTTCAGGAGCGTCTAGAGCATCTTATTGGCCTTATGGAAGCTGAAGCGGACTTGTATCAAGTTGAAAAGCGCATTCGTGGGCGTGTTAAAAAGCAGATGGAAAAGAGTCAGCGCGAGTACTATCTCAACGAGCAAATGAAGGCCATCCAGAAAGAGCTGGGTGAGATGGGTGAAGAGGTTAATGAGGCTGAGGAGTTGGATCGCAAAATTACCGAAGCCGGTATGAGTAAAGAGGCTGAAACGAAAGTAAAAGCAGAGCTCAATAAGCTTAAACTTATGTCACCAATGTCTGCGGAAGCTTCGGTAGTAAGGGCCTATATTGACTGGATGGTGAACCTGCCGTGGAAAAAGAAGAGTAAGGTGCGCCATGACCTTGAGCGCGCTGAGGCCATTTTAGAGGAGGACCACTATGGCCTTGATGAGGTCAAAGAGCGAATTCTTGAGTATTTGGCTGTGCAGAAGCGGGTCAAAAAAGTCAAAGGTCCAATACTCTGTTTAGTCGGCCCACCAGGGGTAGGTAAAACCTCCCTAGGGGAGTCGATTGCTAGAGCGACAAACCGAAAGTTTGTTCGTATGGCGCTCGGTGGAGTAAGGGATGAGGCTGAAATTCGTGGTCACCGCAGAACCTATATTGGTTCTATGCCAGGCAAGCTAGTACAGAAAATGTCAAAAGTAGGGGTAAGGAACCCACTATTTTTGCTTGATGAAATTGATAAGATGGGGATGGATCATCGGGGTGATCCGGCATCAGCTTTACTGGAGGTTTTGGACCCAGAGCAGAATAACTCGTTCAACGACCATTATCTGGAAGTCGATTACGATCTTTCCGATGTAATGTTTGTGTGTACGTCGAACACGATGAATATCCCCGGGCCGCTTTTGGATAGGATGGAAGTCATTCGTATTCCCGGTTATACCGAAGACGAAAAAGTTAATATAGCCAGTCGATATTTAATCCCTAAGCAGATCAAAAACAACGGCCTAAAAAAGGCAGAGTTTGCTATTGAAAATGACGCGATACTGGATGTTATTCGGTTCTATACGCGAGAAGCTGGTGTGCGTGGTTTGGATCGTGAAATTGCGAAGTTATGTCGTAAAGTGGTAACGAGCAATGTAAAAGTGAAGAGCTCGGAGACCATAAACGTGACACCCGAAAAGCTGGATGACTATTTGGGTGTTCGAAAGTCAGATTACGGAAAAGCTGAGAGTGAAAACCAAATAGGCCAAGTAACGGGTTTGGCGTGGACTCAAGTTGGGGGCGAATTACTCACGATAGAGGCATCAGCAGTGAAGGGTAAGGGACGCTTGGTTAAAACAGGATCGTTGGGTGATGTGATGCAAGAGTCTATTCAGGCGGCCATGACGGTTGTTAGGTCTCGCGCTCAGTTTCTGGGGATTACGCCTGATTTCCATGAGAAAAAAGATCTACACATTCACGTTCCCGAAGGTGCGACACCGAAAGATGGCCCAAGCGCGGGTATCGCAATGTGCACTGCTTTGGTGTCGGTGTTTTCGGATATTCCGGTCAGAGCAGATGTTGCCATGACGGGAGAAATAACTTTGCGTGGGGAAGTTCTTAAAATCGGCGGTCTTAAAGAAAAATTATTGGCCGCACATCGGGGTGGTATTACCACAGTCGTTATTCCTCAAGGAAACGAAGCTGATTTGCGAGAAATTCCTGATAATATTAAGAGTGATTTGGAAATCAAGCCAGTCAAGTGGATAGATCAGGTGCTTGAGGTTGCGCTGCAGTACATGCCAACGCCCTTCAGTGATGAGGAGTATCAAGCCCTAGAAGACCAAGCACAAGATGCGAAAGAAGGGGTAAATAGAATCAGTACGCATTAAGATTGCTGTATTTGGCATGGGTGGAGGGCTTTCGTTGGTGCCCATAAGCGTGGGGAGCTTGGGTGCGAAGCTTGGTAAATAAAGCTAAATCTATGCCGAATTTCCCTTGTTTTTCTGTCGCCGTTGTGGGTGCTATTGGCGCTATTCTAAAGAATTTGGTCGAATTCCGAGCAGTTCTAGTATTCTCTAGCAAATAATGTATTTCATTCTTGACCGGTATACAGGCACTTGGTATAAATCGCAATTCTTTGTGAAGCGACGACAGTCTAAAGTAATCGCGGGGCAGTGGTTCCGTGTCTTTGGCTTAGATTGTTCATGGTTTATAGCAGTTGCGCCTCACATAGGTGGGGCTAATGTAGGCGGCCATGCATTGTGGTGCACTAAGTAAAGTATTAAATAACTAATCCAATAAAAAGAGGGGATTAAAGTGAATAAGTCAGAATTAGTTGAAGCAATTGCTGCTTCCGCGGATATATCGAAAGCAGCTGCTGGAAGGGCCTTAGATGCAGTCACTGAATCAATCGCTAGCGCCCTCAAAGAAGGTGATCAAGTCGCTTTGGTGGGTTTCGGTACCTTTCTAGTGAAAGAGCGTGCTGCGCGCACCGGTCGTAATCCTCAAACAGGGGCGCCCATTGAGATTGCAGCGGCTAAAATACCAAGCTTCAAAGCTGGGAAGGCTTTGAAGGATGCCGTGAACTAAGCAGCGCTCCACGGTAGCAGTTTAGAAATGATGTTTACTGGCAGTCGGTTTACAATTCGATTGCCAGTAAAAGCTTTTAGTTAGAATGATGCTCTCCTTATAAAACGACAGCGTTTTTATAGAAACCACTCTCCGGTAATCAACGTTTTTATATCTTAGCTTTTTTCTTATACAGGGTTTATTAACGGGCACTCATTTAAGATTACTATGGTTTAGCGGTAATTAGTGTGGTTTAGCCGCAATCGCTTCAGTGAGCAATCATTTTAAAAACGGAGCTATGGAGAGGCGTAACAGCATTTCGATGTGGTTTGAGTGGGGTTCGTTAGTGCGGCTTACGTGCAATAAAAACAATAAATAACGCAAATATCGGGTACAGTTAGCTCTTGGGGGGAATGAAGTTTGTCCATTCGTTTTAGATTCTTTATTTCTTTCCAGTATGGCTGCTAGTGATAGTAAAAAGGCGCGCAGATTGGGCGCCTTTTTTTGTGTAAAGTACACATCAAAGAATTGAGGTTTATTATGCTTCAGGGTGTAAGAGATAATTTAAAGGGAACAGTAGTATCATCGATTATAATACTGTTTTTTATTCTACCGATGGTGATTGCTGGAGTTGGTAGTTCATGGTTGGGGTCTGTGGCCGGTACCGATGTGGCTGTTGTTGATGGTAGAACCATTTCCAGATCGGAACTCGATCGAGAAATTTATTTGCAGAAGCAGAGATTACTTTCTCAGAACGGCGTAGATCCCTCTGCCGACTTTCTAAAAGATGAGAATTTACGTCAGCCTGTGTTAGATCGATTGACTAAAAAAGCTGCCATGCTCGCGTCTGTAGAGGCTGGGGGTATGGGGGTTTCCGAAACCGCAGTTAACACGGTGATTGTTACTCAGCCGGAGTTTCAGGTAGAGGGTAAGTTTGATGCGCAGCAGTACCGCAGTTTGATTTCGCGTATTGGCCTCACGCCAGCCACATACAAGTCGACCGTGGGCGAAGATATTGTGTTGGGGCAGCTAAATGCGGGTCTTGAGGCGAGTAGCTTTGTTACCGAAGCTGAAAAGGCCAGTCTAGTAGCGATCATTCATGAGAAGCGCTCATTCTATACCGTTGACATCCCGTCGGAAGGTGTGGCCGATACGGTAACGGTAAGTGATGAAGAAGTGCAGCAGTACTATGCAGATAATCAAACTCAATTTGTTGAACCTGAAAAAGTGTCGATTGATTATGTGGAGCTATCGGTAAACGCTTTGTCGAATGATACAAGTGCTTCAGATGAAGAAATCCAAGCGTTCTACGATAAAGAAGTTGAGGGTTTCAAGGAAAGTGCTGAATATCAAATTGCGCATATTCTTGTTAAAAGTGATGATAATTTAGCGGCAACGCTCACCGAAATACAGTCAAAATTGGCGAGTGGTGAAACGTTTGAAGCGTTAGCCAAGGAATACTCGGACGACGCTGGTTCGAAGGAGCTTGGTGGCTCTCTTGGGGTAATGGTTGCTAATGTGTATCCACCAGCTTTTGAGGCTGCGGTATATCAGCTTGAATCTGGTCAAGTGTCCGAGCCGGTTGAAACGGATTCGGGAACACACTTGATTAAAGTGGTTGATAAAGTTGTTGCTGAAATACCGTCTTTTGAAGACAGAAAGACGGATATCGCCTCGCAAATTAAGCGCGCTAAGGCAGAAGAAATTTATCTGGCGAATTTGGATTTATTGGGTGAGCTAACGTTTAACTCGAATAATTTAGATGCTGCAGCAGCTGAGCTTGCCCTTGAGGTGAAAGCTAGCCAGAAGTTTGAGAAAACGCGAGGTATTGGTATCGCAGGAAATCCTGAAATACGAAATGCTGCATTTGAATCAGATGTTTTGGTCGACGGACACAATAGCCGTGTTATCGAGCTGGCTGGAAATCGTGCAATTGTATTTCGCGTAAAAGAGCACAGTGCCGAGCATGTTAAGGCCTTTGAGTTGGTTAAAACTGAAATTAGTACTCTCGTGCAGCAAAATAAAATTGAAGCCTTACTTCAGGAGAAAGCTGACACCCTGGTTGCGGCAGCGAAAGCGGGTAGTGATGTGAAGCAGCTTGCGGCAGACCTTGGCTACGGTTTTGCTCTGTTTGACGGTGCAAGTCGTTCAGACCCCGTGTCTGACCCGGGTACTCGTAGTACGGTGTTTTCTACTGCGCTTGTAGACGGTGAAACGAGCTATAAAAGCAGCGCAAATGCTGACGGTAGCTTTCGGTTGATCGGCATTACCTCTAGGGAAGCCGGATCTGTTGATGATATAGATACTGCGCAAGTAACCGGTTTGGCAACTCAGCTACAGCGCGAGAACAGTCGATTTGAAGGTGGAGCTTACCAAGCCAGTGTTGTTGCTACGGCTGCAATAAAAATACACTAGTTCTCGATACCGCTTTATAGAAACCTCACCGGTGGAGCCACTAGTGAGGTTTTTTTGTGTGCTAAATACTAATACTTGAACGACTGCTATACGTCCAATAGTTGGTGAGCTGCGTGTAGATTTTGATCGGGGTTAAGGTGTTTTTCGTAACATTGCTGGGTCTTTCGGCTGGTATTGGCTAAAGTATAATAGAATCGTAACCGACGGTTTCTGTGGGTGCGTTGCATGGAAGCATGTTCCGTGTGCGGAGTGAGGGTGGCGGTAAGGTGCTTGACTCTACGAGCGATGGCTTGGCCAGAATCTATCCAGTGAATATGTTGGCTACACTTCAATTGCTGAAAGTGGTTGAGTAGCAGTGGGAAGTGAGTACAGGCTAAAACAATAGTATCCATAGTGCCGGAGCTATCTGCTTGAATGAGCCGCTCAATTTCGTTCTCCAAGGGCTGAATGGGTATATCTAAGCCGTTCAAGAGATCTTCGGCATAGCGGACCAAGAGGTTGCTTCCCAAGCGAAATACGTGTTGGTTTTGAGCAAAATTTTCTAGCAACTTCTGTGTATATTGCCGGTCTACGGTCGCAGGTGTTGCTAATAGGCCAATAACGCCGCTGCGGGAATGTTCAGCAGCTGGTTTTATAGCCGGCACCACGCCGACAAACAGTGGATTAAAGCGGGCTCTAAGGTGTTCAAGCGCCAACGTGCTTGCTGTATTGCATGCAACGACCACTATGTCGGGACAGTGAAGCGCTATAACCTTTTCCATAACGGCCATGACGCGCGTGATGAGTTCGGAATCTTTCATTATCCCGTAAGGGAATCGAGCATTGTCTGCCACATATATCAGCTCGCCATCTGTATTTAAGTGTTGAATCTCCCTGGCAACACTTAGGCCCCCAGCGCCAGAGTCAAAAATCAAGATGGAAGGTTTGAATGTCATCAGTACAAGGTATCTCTTTTAGAGCTTGTTCATTATGGGGTGGAAAAGCCTTGGTGTGTTCCCTAATATGACTTGTTCGTTATTCGCAGACAGCAGGCATTACATGTTAGTTTACGTTGTTGAACGATCGGTTTTGTTTCGTGGATGCTTGCCAGTGAATACCGCTTAACGAGCCTTGATAAGCTGTTTGCTGAATAATAGCAGAGACGCATTATTTCTTAAATCCACGTCAGAATTAAAATGACCATGACCGAGCTATTGCAACCCCCTTTTAACCTCTACATGCTGGCGGCTACCCTAGCATTATTCATTGGCTGGTTGCTGGCCTATTTGGCATATCGGTCAAAAATGACGGCTTTTAGGCATCAGCGAGAAACAGATGCTTTGAGTTATGCAGCAAAGCAGTCTGAGCGAGACAGCTTACTCCAACAGCACATACACCAGCGTGATGTCGAACTCTCTGGTCTGCGTGCAGAGATTGCCGCGAAGGAGGAGCGAAATGCAAGCCTGCAGTTGGAGTTGGTTGGTTTATTGGAGTTCAAGCAGGGTTATGTTCAGCTTGAGGCTAGAATGCAGGAACAACAGCAGCAGCAAGCCCATGAAAAACAGTTGTTAACTGAAACGAAAATGCAGTTGTTTAAAGAGTTTGAGTTCGCGGCCAACAAATTGTTTGAGGCAAAACAGTCGCAGTTCAGTCAATCCAGTCGAGCGCATTTGGAAGCCATTTTAAACCCATTCAAAGATCAGATAAAAGATTTTAACAAGCGCGTTGAGGACGTATATCACAAGGAAAACAGTCAAAGAAATCAACTTCTAGGACAGATTAAGGAATTGCACAAGCAAGCCCAAAAAATTGGTAGCGATGCCAATTCCCTTGCTGCAGCACTCAAGGGTGACAATAAAGCGGTGGGTGATTGGGGGGAAATTATTTTGGAGCGCTTACTGGAACAGTCTGGTTTGGTTAAGGGGCGAGAATACGAAGCGCAGAAGTCACATTTCAGTGAGAGTGGGCAGAAATTTAGGCCAGATATTGTTGTTCATCTACCTGAAGGTAAAGATATTGTCATTGATGCAAAGGTGTCGTTGCTGGATTATGAACGTTACTCTCAGTCGGTAGAGGGTAGTGACAGAGAGCTTGCGCTTAAACGACACGTGGACTCGCTGAGAGCGCACATTAAAGGCTTATCGGTGAAGAAGTATGAACAGCTTGAGAATGTGCGCAGCCTAGATTTTGTATTTATTTTCGTTCCTGTTGAGGCAGCCTATATCGCCGCAATTCAGGCTGCACCGGTGTTGTTTAAAGAGGCATACGATCGAAATATAGTATTGGCAAGTCCGTCGAGTCTTATGGTTGCGTTGCGTACAGTAGAAACTTTGTGGCGCTACGAAAAACAGAATACTAATGCCGAGGCGATTGCACACAGTGCCGGCAAGCTTTACGACCAATTTGTATTGCTAATTGATTCAATTGAGGATATTGGCAGTTACTTGGATAAAGCTTCCAAGGCCTACGATACAACCAAAAAGCGCTTGGTCGATGGTCGTGGAAACGTTGTGCGACGCGTTGAAAGTTTGCGCAATTTGGGGGCGAAAACCGGCCGGGTGATTCCCGAAGCTTATAGGGACGAGGCTTTAGCTGATGAGCTTGAGCAGAGTTCTCCTGATCAAGACTAAACAGAGAATTTTTAGACTTTAATGGTGAACATATGATGGTTTGGTTTGTGGCTGCAGCCGTAGTTGTCTTTATACTGGCGGGTATAGCGTTATACTTACACTGGCAATTATACAACCAAAAGCGAAAGGTCGATAGCTTGCTTGCGGAACAACAGAAAGTATTACTCACGCAAAGGATGAGCTCTTTAGACAGTATTATGGTGTTGGCGAACGCTCTACTGGAAGGGCAAGTGACCTTGACGGAGGCTAGTATTCGCATCAGTGTATTAATGGAGGCTCTAGTGCTACCTAGCAACGAGAAGCAAAATTACATTTCGTTTTATAAGCTGGCAGAAGCAACGGCACATATTCCAATTTTGGAAGGCTGGAAAGCGCTGTCGCGACAGGATAAAAAACGCTTCGATAAAGAGCGTGAACAACAAGAAAAAATCTTCCATGATTTTTTGGTGTCTGCGGCTAAAAGGCTAATAGTCAGCCGTGAGGCCTACCAACGCCATATTGCACAGCTCGAAAAAAATAATTCGTAGGCTTTCGTCCTAAACCGTCGTTTTATGTGCGACGTTTCAATAGCGCACCACATTCTCTGTGCTCGGTATAGGGGAATTGATCGAATAGCGCTAGCTTGACGAGATCATGGGTTTTACTGAATGCGTCAACATTATTTTTGAGTGTAATGGGATTGCAAGAGATGTATAAAATATTGTCAAATTTGCTTGCCAGTGCTTCTGTGTCTGGGTCTAAGCCCGCACGTGGAGGGTCGACAAAAATGGTGGAGAATGCATAGCTCTCTAGGTCGACTTCTTTCAGTCTCCGAAAGGCTCTTTCGCCGTTTAGCGCTTGCGTAAATTCTTCGCTCGACATGCGCGCAATGGTAATGTTTTTACACCCATTTTTTTCAATATTGGTAAGAGCTGATTTAACCGAGGTTTTGGATATTTCGGTGGCCAGTACTTTTCCGAACTGAGTGGATAGGGGCAGGGTGAAGTTCGCGTTTCCACAGTATAGTTCTAATAGATCACCCCCAATGTCGGTGCACGCGCCTGTTGCCCAATTGAGCATTTTTTCACATACATGCGCGTTTGGTTGAGTAAAACCTGTTTCCACTTGTTGATAGGTATAGGTGCGGCCATTAACCGTGTATTGCTCGCTAATGTAGTCATTTCCTATGACGCGTTTTTGTTTTTTACTGCGGCCAATAATGTGACATTTTAAATCGTTAGCAAGGGATTCGGCTTTTACCTGCCAGTCGTCGTCAAGGGCTCTATGGTAGATCAAGGTAACAACGGCTTCCCCCGCCTTACTGGTTAAAAACTCAGCTTGAAACAACTTATGTTTTAAGCGTTCGTCACTATTGATTTGAGCTAATAGTACGGGCATCAGGGTGTTGATGGTTGGTGAGCCAATACTGAACTCGGTCACGAAGAACGGTTTGTTGGGAACTCCGGGTTTATGCATGGCGTAGTGAGCAAGGCCTGTGGATTTCTCATGCCATATTTTAAACTCGCCGCGCATACGAAAATGCGAGCTTGGTGATTCAAATACTTCCAGTGCTGGTGGGTTAAAGACTGAAAACTCTTTCTGAGTAAGTCTTATTTTTGATTTTAGCTGTGCATCATATTCACTGCTCAATGCTGTACCGGTGTGCTGCATATTATTAGTACCAACTGCTAATAGGTGATGTTTCGAGTGTTAAATTGACAAGTGTAGGGTGGTCAATTTCGGGAATTTCGCTGTTTTTCATTACTTTTAACAGGGGGAGGCTGTTTGTGGGGGCGGAAAGCCGGTACCACTGCGCGGTACTACATTTTGCCCATAACTTCTCACAGGCCCCAAGGCATTTTTGACTATCGATGTTCATCAGTACGACAATATCTTTGTCTGCGATGGCGATTTCAAGTAGTTTAAGGGCAGACGCGCCATTTTCAAGATTAACGATATGTAGCATGGGGTACCCAGTTTAAAACTGTAACAAAGAGTGTGCATGTGTGATGGTTTCTCGGTAGTGCTTCTGGGTACATTGTTCAATACCGTGTTCCTCTAGCGCTGCTACTGGGGGCTCTACGTTAAGCGTATTGACCCACTGTAAGTGGTTGTTTGGCAATAAGCTTTCAAAGTGAGAGGAATTTCTTTTAACGTCATTCAAGAATGTGTGAATAGCTTTTTTATCGCTAATTTCGCACAAGAGAAAGATATAGCAGGTTTGCTCAAATATCCCAGCTGTAACTCCGGCGTCAAAAGCGGCTTGAATATCGACGTTCATCGCAGAGGATGCTAGCGTGATTACGCAATAGCTGGAGGCTCTATTGTTCACAGCAAAGCTCCCGCTGGGGCACGAAGGCCAAAGGTGATAGTTCTATCGGCCATCAGGCTACTGGTAATCAGTTGGGCCATACCTGCAATCTGAAATTGAGCGGCTATAGTATTTTTCAGAGACGGGGCGTATTGGGCTATCGCGTTAGAGCAGCAAACAGCATCGAGTTGATATTGATCGATGAGCGTGATCCATTTGTCTGTACACCTTGGCAGAGTGGATACAGAGGAAGGAGGAGACGCGGTTAAAACGCCACTGCCTATAAAGAATAGCTGTTCAATGGTGTGTTCCAGTTGAAGTGCGGACTTTATAAATTCGATAGCGTGCAGGCTGGTATTAGACTTAGGGGGTGCGTTAATGACGATAAGATAGTTCACGATGGTGTTATTCTATATCCGCAGATGCAAACAAAAAGGCCCCGCATTAGCGAGGCCCTGAGATGCTAGTCTATCGCTTAGTCATCACTCGAGAAAGCACCAATTAAGTGCAGTAGGTGTGTAAACAAGTTTAAAATGTCAAGGTACAGAGCGGTAGTCGCCCATAAGTAGTTGGTTTCACCACCGTGTATGATACGGCTAGTATCATACAGAATGAACCCTGACATAAGCAGAACGACCATTGCGCTAATGGCTAGGCTAACTCCTGAGATGGCCACACCGAAAAATCCGGCTATAAAGACGCCAACCATCGCGAGAATGGCAACCATCAGACCAATAAAAAGAAATCCGCCGAGAAAGCTGAAATCTTTCCCTGTCACTAATACGTAGCCAGACAAAGACAGAAATACCAGCGCTGTCGCCCCCAGTGCCTGCATGACCATAGCGCCGCCATTAGGTAGAGCAAGGTAGTGGCTAAGCATCGGGCCAATGCCCGCACCTAGCAGACCAGTGAAGGCCAGTACGACCAGTAAGCCAGCAGAAGAATTGGCTGTTTTTGGCAATACAAACCAAAGAAGGCCAATGGCGACGAGGTTTAGAATTAGAGCCATACCATGTCCGATACCAATGGCCATGGAAATGGAAGCGGTTATGGCGCTCCAGGCTAGGGTAACTGAAAGTAAGGTGTAAGTATTTCTAAGTACTTTACTAACCTCAACGGAAGAAGCGGGCGTCGCCGTTTGTGTGTAAAGTTCTTGCATCGTCTATCTCCAGAATAATCGAATCAGTTTTGCCAATCATCATACAAAGCCCCTTAAAAAAAGCAAGGGGCTGAGGGCTATGAATTACGCCACAGGCGTTTTATCCTCAACCTGTAATATTGGGTATAAACAGCCTAATTAAAGGCTTTGATAGCGTCGAATGCAAATTGTTCCTTACTATAGGTGTTTATCCTTAGTCACTCTGTGGGCTTTGAGGTGGTTGAGATACCGCGCCTTTCAGGCCAAAATCCGAGAAGGCCAGAGACTGCTTAGGCTTAATCAAAGGTTCCCAAGGTTTTCAGGAGGTTATCTGTGCTGGTTTAGCCGCACTTCGAATTGCCACAGTTTAGGCATGTCATACAGCCATCCATCAAAATCATCGCCTTGGTGTAGCACTTCATACAGAGTTGTGCACTTTCTGGAAATTCACCCTCTTTACTGGTCTTTGCCTGAGTGGCTTCATACTCTTCACGTTTTTCGGCTAGGATTTTTTTTTGTATGGGGGAAAGCTCTTCGGGCTTTAATAAGCCAATGGTACGCATATGGGTTTCAATGGCGTCTCCGATTTCGGCGACTAAAGAGGGCATAAAGCGTCCCCCAGATTTAAAATAACCGCCCTGTGGGTCAAACACGGCCTTGAGTTCCTCTGCAAGAAAAGTCACATCCCCGCCTTTGCGAAACACTGCTGAAATAACTCTTGTTAAGGCAACAACCCACTGAAAGTGATCCATGTTTTTAGAGTTGATGAATATTTCAAATGGCCGTCGAATTTCATGGTCAGTGTCGGGGTTTAGGATGATGTCATTAATCGTAATGTACAAAGCATGGTCTGAAAGCGGGGTTTTGATTTTGTAGGTTGCACCCACCAGCATTTCTGGTCGACCCACGTTTTCATGCATGTGCTCGATGACGGGGCCGGTCTCTGTAGCAGTGTTCGCAGGCACGTTGTTGTCTGCTGTTGTATTCTTGACCGAGAAACCCGTAATTTTTTTTTCAATTTTTACCGTTGTCATGGCTTTTCCTAAAGTTTTCCGTAATAACCTTCTTTCAGTGCGTCGTATAGGTTCGCTGCAGTGTGTTGCTCTCCATCGTAATCGACCATGGCGTTTCCGGCGAGCTCTACTGTGTGACCGTCTTCGAGATTAAAGCAATAGGTGGTATTGCTCAGGTCCTCTTCTTTCACCAGTACGCCTTGGAATGCTTCTGGGTTGAAGCGAAAGGTAGTACAACCTTTTAGCCCTTTGTCGTAAGCGTAGAGGTAAATATTCTTGAACGAATCATAGGGAATATCGGTGGGTACGTTTATGGTTTTTGATATCGATGAGTCAATCCACTTCTGGGCAGCGGCTTGCACATCGACATGTTGTTGAGGGCTCACGGAATCTGCCGAAATAAAGTAGTCTGGTAGTTTATCGGGTTTGGCAGCGTTATCGATTAGGTGTCGGTAGGCGAGTAATTCGTATGAATAGACATCGACCTTTTCTTTCGTTTTTCGGCCCTCACGAATGATATTGCGGGAGTAATGATGAGCAAAGCTGGGCTCTATACCGTTGCTCGCATTGTTCGCCAAAGATAGCGATATTGTGCCAGTAGGTGCAATGGACGAATGATGGGTAAATCGGCAGCCGTTTTTAATAATGGCTTCTATCAGCTCTGGTGCCTCATCTGCGAGGGCCTGCATATAATGGCTGTAGCGACCAAGCAGAACTCGGCCTAGTAGCTTATCGCCGCATTGAACGCCATCAGCGAGCATCTTGGGGCGTTGGGCTAGCATGGCAGACGTTACTTCAAACTCTTGGTCTAGCACGGGCGCCATGCCTTTTTCCTTGGCGAGCTCTAGCCCTTGCGTCCAGCCGGCAATGGCGAGCTCTCGGCTAACCTGTTCAGTGAAGGCGACAGATGCGGAGCTACCGTAGGCGATTTGGAGAAGGGTGAGGGTTGAGCCCAAGCCGAGAAAGCCCATGCCATGTCGGCGTTTACTCAAAATTTCCTGCTGTTGTTCGGGGAGTGCAAGCCCGTTAATTTCAACAACGTTATCAAGCATTCGCGTGAAAACGGTTACTACCTTTCGGAACCGCTCCCAATCAAAAATGGCTTGATCTGTAAAAGCATGCTGTACAAAGCATGTGAGGTTTACGGAACCCAATAGGCAGCTACCATAAGGCGGTAGTGGTTGTTCTCCACAGGGGTTGGTTGCTCTAATGTCTTCGCAAAACCAGTTATTGTTGAGGTGGTTGACGCGATCAATAAGAATGAAGCCCGGCTCTGCATAATCGTAGGTGGAGCTCATTATCTGATTCCACAGGCGTTGTGCAGGAAGCTTTCTATAGATCCTACAGGCGCTAAGCCCTTCTTCGTTGGTGATATAGGCGTCTGGATTGGGTACTTTGCGCCAAATTACCTGCTCTCCATCCTCAAGGTTCAACGGCTTGTGCTCTAAATCAGTGGCCGATAGGGGGAAGGACAGCGGCCACAATTCATCGTCTTTTACCGCTTGGATAAAGTCGTCACTTATCAGCAGGCTCAAGTTAAATTGGCGGAGTTTTCCGTCTTCGCGCTTGGCTTTTACAAAGTCTTGTACGTCTGGGTGATGGATGTCAAAGGTGGCCATCTGCGCACCTCGACGTCCGCCAGCGGACGAAACGGTAAAGCACATTTTGTCGAAGATATCCATGAAGGATAATGGTCCGGACGTATAGGCACCGGCACCGGAAACGTAGGCGCCTTTTGGCCGTAAGGTAGAAAACTCATAGCCAATGCCGCATCCGGCCTTTAGTGTTAAGCCAGCTTCGAGATTCTTGTAGAGGATGTCAGACATGGAGTCTTCGATGGTACCGGATACAGTGCAATTAATGGTGGAGGTGGCCGGTTTGTATTGGCTTGCTCCGGCGTTAGAAATGATGCGACCTGCTGGGATGGCGCCGTTTTCTAAGGCCCAGAGAAATTGTTCCTGCCAGTACTTTTGCCGTTTTGGCTCGACCTCAGCAAGAGCGGCGGCAACACGAGCCCGAGTTGCATGAACATCTTGATCAATGGCGACTCCGTGGCCGTCTTTAAGGCGATATTTCTTATCCCAAATATCTTCAGATGCGCTTTGTAGTGGTGGTGCATCGTTAGTCACAGTTGGTCGCTGGTCGGCAGAAAAACTACCGGTAGTGGTTCTAGACATCCTGAGTCCCAATATATGGTGGTTTGGGTCGCTATTGAACCCTTTATCGATAATCTTTAAATTGACTTGTATCAATGCTTGTATTGATTTCGTCACGAGTGCTGATGGCCTGCGCGCTGAGCCTAGGAGAAATCGCATTTGACTCTGTAATGAAGGCTAGGTCGGTATCCACTGTATTAACTTTGAGGCCACGAGGGAAGGAATAAAGTTATCTCTTTGCTTACCAATGTATATCGTGTAGCTGTGCTCCGTCAAAACTGCCCAGATAGAGAAGGCCTCCTACCCGGGATAACAAAAAAGTGTGAAGCAAATCACGACATGCGCAGGCAAAATATGCGGTTATATTGGAAGAAAATTCGGCAGTTTTATGCAGTGGCTTTTGACATTGATTGGCGACATTATGTTTTGAAATCGACGCATTGTTTGTATGGTTGAATTGAGTTAACATCCCTGAAGTTACGTGCAAACCCCAGTGTTTTCGTCACATGGAGAGGTTTAAATACAGAAATTAGCCTTGGCCGGGTGGCACAGCGTAATTTGCAACTCTTTTGGCCGTAATTTGTTAATCGATATCATTCAGGTCGGGAGAAGTAGTAATTTCTGGGTCTGTTCCACTGATGTAGATGGGACGTATTTTTACGGTGAATTTAAATAAGCAATCAGGAGAAAGTTAATGGCTATATATATTGAGTGGGAAGGTATCAAAGGAAATGTAACTGCAGACGGTTACAAAGATCACCTTGCTGTTGATTCTTTCAGTTTCGGAGTGGGTCGTTCACTTACCATGGAAGTTGGTAACTGTGCTAACCGTGAAGCAAGCCGCCCTGCTTTTAGCGAAATTACGCTTACTAAGCCGGCTGACAACTCGTGTACTTCCATTTTTCAGGAAGCTACCAGTGTTTCTGAAGGTAAAAAGGTTGTTGCCAAATTTGTGCAGACCGGTTCAGATAAAGTTACTGAGTATATGACTTATACTCTCGACAAGTGTTTAGTGAGTGGTTATACAGTGTCTGCTAGCTCAGAAGGTGACCCCATCGAAAGCATTAGTATCAGCTTTTGCTCCATTGAAGTGAATTACTTAGACTTTGATTCTTCCAACAAGGGCTCAAGCCCACAGCGTGTTGGTTACGATCTTGAGGCGGCAAAGCCTAAATAGTAACCCGTTCGCATTGGTGTTACTTCAATACCGGTATCATCAGGGGCTCTGCGGAGCTCCTGATGTGCTTCAGGGCTAAGGCTTTTCTGTTGTTATGGCAGCTTAAGGTTAGTGGCTCTAGTTGTTTCGCAAGCTTGGTTTCTTAGCCGGTGACGTTCTCTGTAGCCCACCGCGTGTGGCTGCCCTATGTGCTTGTTGAGCGTGCAAATGCTAGTAGTGCCAATTGTTAGTGCTTGATTGTTTTCCCACCCATTGGTCCGTTGGCCCCTTTTCTTTAGAAACTATGCTAAGAAGTGAGACGCAAAGGATGGTATGGCGGGGGAGTAGGTCCGAAGTGCGTGTTTAGCTTGAAATTCGTGTAGATAGCAAACTTTATGTAGTTGTTTAGGTTTGCAGTTAGGGAGTCGCAAAAATATGAGTCAGTTCACTCAAGATAATCGATTTATTGCTATAAGTGATTTTTCTCTTGGGAAAGATACTTTTTTACTGACAAATTTTGAAGGCCACGAGTACATTTCTGGTTTATTTGATTTTCAAATTTCCGTCATCTCAGAAAACCTTGATGTTGTTCCTGATGATATTGTAGGGAAAACCTGCACTATTGAGATTAAAGCCGACAAAGGGCGGTTTTTTCATGGCTTTATTAGTGGTTTTCAATTTGGAGAGGTGACTGGGCGTGTAACAGGGAAGTCTTTTCGTGAGTACCGTATGACGATGGTTCCATGGTTGTGGTTTCTTTCGCAAACCAACGATCATCGAATTTTTCAGGAAAAAAACACCAAAGATATTGTTAGTCAGGTTTTTGATGACCTAGGTTTTTCAGATTACGAGTTTAAAGCAGAGGGCGGCAAAGTCCGAGAATATTGTGTTCAGCACAATGAAAGCAATTTGGACTTTGTCTGTAGATTGCTTGAAGAAGACGGGATCGCTTACTATTTCAAACATGAAAAACAAAAACATAAGCTGGTGCTTGTGGATCAAAAAAATGCTTACGATGAGCTGCCTGAAACCAAATTAGAGTATTCAAAAGGTACTAGTGTTGGTTCTCAAATTCATAAATGGGAGCACCAGTATAAGTTCAGGAAAGGGCAGTGGTCTTTAAATGATTACAATTTTAAAGAGCCGACAAAAGATCTAAAAGCAAATGTAGTGACTAAAAGCAAATTTGCAAATAACAGCAAGTTTGAACACTACGAATACCCCGGGTTATATGAGTCAACGCTTGGAAGTGAATTGGTTAAGGTTCGCTTGGACGCCGAAGAGGCCGATCGCGATACGGTTCTAGCGCAGAGTAATTGCGCCTCGTTTTACGCAGGTGGTCGTTTCGCGCTTGCAAAGCATGTTACAGCTGCGGAAAAAGGTGATTACCACATTGTCAGTATTTACCATCACGCAGAAGATCAAAGCTACTACCTTTCTGATGGCGGCACGGCTTCCTACTTAAATGATTTTGTCTGCGTGCCTGCAAATGTTCATTTTCGCCCTAAGCTCACACATCTCAAGCCTGTTATGCGAGGCCCTCAAACTGCCATCGTTGTAGGGCCCGCTGGCGAAGAAATCTACGTTGATGAGCATAACCGTATTAAGGTTCAGTTTATTTGGGACCGCAAAGGCGCTAATGACGAGAATAGCTCATGTTTCTTGCGTGTAATGCAAAGCTGGGCTGGAAATCAATGGGGTGCATCGTTTATTCCTCGTATATCCCATGAAGTCATTGTAGATTTTCTTGATGGAGATCCCGATAGGCCTATAGTGACCGGGTCGGTTTATAACGGTAAAAACAAACCGCCCTTTGAATCCAAAACTCAAAGTGGTATTCGAACGCGCTCCACTAAAGATGGTAGCGGCTCAAATGCGAATGAGCTTAGGTTCGACGATAAAAAAGATTCAGAACAAATATTTATTCATGCTGAAAAAAACCTTGATACCGAAGTGGAGAATGATGAAACCCATTCGGTTGACAATAATCGCTCGAAAACCATAGGTAACGACGAAAGTTCATCTATCGGGAATGATCGCTCTAAATCTGTTGGCAATAATCAGTCTGAATCAATAGCAAAAAATAAAACAATTGACGTTGGTGAAAACCATACTGAAAGCATCGGTGGTAATAAGAGCCTCACTATAAGTAAGGATCACACTGAAAGTGTTGGCGGCAATATGAGTATCAGCATTTCAAAAGATTTGAAAGAGACTGTGTCAGGTGCTTATCAAGAAGCTGTAACCAAAGAGTATGCTTTAAAAGCCAAAGAAATTACCTTTCAGGCGGATAAGCAAATCGTCTTAAAAACCGGATCTGCAAAAATAGTGATGAAATCTAATGGCGATATTACCATTAGCGGTAAGAATATAAACGTCAAAGGCTCGGGTAATATTGTGCTTAAGGGCAGTAAGGTTTCTGCAAACTAGAGCGAAATTGAACTTTCGAGAGTTGTTTTCAGGCACAGGCAGGGGTTTGTTGCTGGCGTATAAATTTTGTGCAATTTTTATAGGCAAGTAACGATTGATGCGCAAATCATATTGTGGTGATAAGGGTAAAGTGTGGAGCAAGACAGATTTTCCGGGCATGAATCAGAGCAAGAGATTGCAACATCTTTAACGCGATCCGAGGAAGGTATAGAGGCTGGTGAGGTGCTACTTGCTACGCTAGTAGGGATTGACTCGAGCGGTCAGGCGCAAATTAGTTTTGAATTGGCTGAAAAGCGTATGGAAGCCGTTAGTGCTAGTGCCACCGTAGCAATATTACCGAGTAATATTGGTCGCCAAGTAGCAGTAATGTTTTTAACCGGTGATATCAATCAACCTGTGGTAATAGGGTTTGTGCACAACCCGCTATACACCGTCCTTGACCCTATTGCTCCACTGCAGGGTGAGAGCAATAGCGACGACCAAGACGTGCTGGACACTTCTCAGGAGTTGGCCACAACAGATAGTCGTTTAGAGGTAGACGGGGAAACTCTTGATACGGTTGAAATTGAAGGTAAGGAGCAGGTGGTATTACGTTGTGGGGATGCCAGCATTACCTTAACTAAAGCGGGAAAGATTTTACTCAGAGGGAAGTATTTAGTGAGTCGCTCAAGTGGCGTCAATCGTATTTTTGGCGGTTCGGTGCAGGTTAACTGATTGTTTTTGCCGTATCGATGAGCTTTTGTGATGTGTAAGCGAAACGCCTCGGTTTATGAGCCTTTTTCCGTTCAAGTGATCTGCAGCATATACAGCAGCCGGAACTAACGCCGAGTTTTAGCCAAACCAGTTTTACCTGATTCATTAATTATTAAGCCTATTACCATGCTGCAATTACAAAACAGTACGCCCTTTTCTGCAGCGACAACCGTGTTTGCGAATGAGCAGGGGATAGACACTCTTTTTGTTTTAGTGAAAGCCCGATTTACCATGGGGCCGCAACTCACTTTACATGCGGAGCAAGCTGAGCCACAGGCTGAAGACGTCTATTTCGGTGAGGCAGGGCATTCCAGTCTCAAACTGCCGTCAGACTTTCACCCAGGTAAGCCAGCAAGTGATATTTTGATGGTGGGGAGTGCTTATTCGCCAGAGGGGCGAGCGGTGTCGGCAATGAATGTCGGTTTTTGTGTTGGCCCGATTAGCAAAACCCTAAGAGTTACAGGTGACCGTGTATGGTTAAACGGCCAGGCTTCACAAGTAGCGGCGTTTGAGTCTATGCCTATGATCTATGAGCGCGCCTATGGAGGTGTGCACGATACTGGCGAGAGAGTGTACATGGAGGAGCGTAACCCGGTAGGTGTTGGATTTTGCGGAAAGAATAAGCCCAGAGATATGGAAGGCTTGGCTCTCCCCAATATTGAATACCCAGATCAACTTATGCAGCGATGTGGAGATACATCTAGCCCCGCTGGATTTACTGCTGTTGCGCCTAGCTGGCTACCGCGAAAGCAGTATGCCGGTACTTATGACCAAAATTGGCAGCAAACTCGTGCGCCTTTTCTGCCGATGGATTACGATAGCCGTTTTTGTAACCTTGCCCCTAGTGACCAGATCTTTGCTGGATATTTAAAAGGGGGAGAGCCCGTTATGGTTAAAGGTATGCACCCAAGCGGAGAAATAGCGTGCAAGGTGCCGTCGGTCAACTTGAGCTGTAAGGTCGATAGGGGCGGAGAAATTGTTGAATTGCCCCTCAATATTGAGACACTTATTCTGGAGCCAAATGAGCTTGCCATGTCGCTAGTATGGAAGGCCTCATACCCGTGTGATAAGCATGTTCTTACTATTAACACTATTTCGCTTCAGTTAGTGAGAAGTTAATAAGTCGCTCAGTGTTACGGGTTAGGTTTGTGGTAAAATTTAGTTGTAGTTGAGCACAAAAAAACAACAGAGAATTAAAAATAACGTGAATCCCTTCGGGCATATTGTTGAACAGCATATCGAAGATGCCTCTTTTCTGTGGGTGTTACGTGCCGCCGCCGTCAGGCAGCCCCATTACAGCGCAACAGATTTGCTTGAGCTTGAAAATCGTATTGGAAACCACTTAGACGGTATTATGGTCTCGTTGGAAAAGGCGTGGCCTTTGTGTCTTGAGGCTACCGTATTCGAAGAGAGTGGAGAGGCATTTGTTCTTGCGGTGACGGCATTTAGAAGTTTGGAAACTGAGAAAATTCAAACAGCCGTTGAGTTTGGTTTTCGAAATGAAGATACCTATAAAGGTTTAATCTCTGCTCTTGCTTGGTTACCGGGTTCGCTCTGTCATGACTGGATAAAGAAGTTTTTCTCGAGTAAAGATTTACGTCATAAGTTACTGGCGCTTTCTGCTTGTAGCGAGCGTTCCGAAGATCCTGCTGCCTACCTGTCGCGCTTACTTTCTCGCCAAGATTGTCTAGAATTCCTTGCCCTGCATCAAAGAGCTTTAAGGGCAATTGGGGAATTCAAACGTTTTGATTTGGCCGAGCATCTGGAACCGGCGATTGCCTCCGAGGATGAAAACCTGCGTTTTTGGGGGGTTTGGTCTTCGATTATGTTGGGCAACTATTTTCATGCCCATATGCTAGAGGAATTTGTACTAAAAGCGGGGCCATTTCGTGAAAGCGCGGTGGAGCTCGCTTTTCGTGTTTTGCCACTAGAAACTGCCAAAGCTTGGATTTCACGTATTGCGGAAAACCCTGAGGATATGCGTTGGGTAATCAAGGCCACTGCCTACCTCGGTGACCCTCATGCGGTTACTTGGTTAATTATCACAATGCGTAAGGCGGAGGTTTCTCGCCTTGCGGGAGAGGCTTTTAGCCTTATTACAGGAATTGAT
>Ga0065722_104350_pt1 | contig 25454 bp, 17 predicted proteins | sample BansetMetagenome_FD_59109 | JGI IMG/M metagenome (GOLD analysis project Ga0065722, IMG submission 59109) | Bankia setacea gill microbial communities from Puget Sound, Washington, USA - Caecum Enriched | ecosystem: Host-associated > Mollusca > Digestive system > Ceca | place: United States... | reverse complement strand
TAAGTACCCAGTTTTGACGGTAGGCTTTAGACACCACACGGCCCTGAGAGAGTATATTGAGTGCATCAGCATCGACAACCAGCGACGTCCCTGTTACCACGGCTTGTTGCAACATTTGCTCGGACCACGGGCTGCGCCCTAAACCCGGTCCAATAACAATTACAGAAGGCTTTGAGAGCAAAGGCTCTAGCGCTTGACCAGAAGCCACCCCGTTTACCATGACTTCCGGCACACGGGCCAACAACGCCAGTACGTGCTCCGGCTGTGTCGCCGCGCTTGTTAAACCCGCTCCAGCTCGCGCACAACTCTGCGCTGCCATCGCTACTGCGCCACCAAAGCCTTTATCACCCCCAATCACCATGACATGGCCGAACATACCCTTGTGCGCATCAGCTTCACGCAAGGGCAGTACCTTTTTACAGTGCACGGTGTCCACTCTTTGGGCCGACGGTTCAATCGCCGCCATTGCCCCCGCGACTAAAGGGTCTTGCTGAAGCTCGCTCAATTGCAAATCATTAAACACCACGCAACCGACATATGCCGGCGCCCTGCCCGTCAGTAGACCCTGCTTAAACGCTACAAAGGTCATTGTACTTGTCGCTTTCACTGCCGTACCTAGAACAGCGCCACTATCGCTACATAAACCAGAGGGGATATCCATCGCCAGTATCGGCGCGCTAGCTGAGTTCAGCAAGGCAATTGCCTGTTGATAGTGTGTTCGGACCTCGCCCTTTAGTCCCGTGCCCAATAATGCATCAACCAGAACGTGGGCTTGAGCCACCGTTTTTTTATGTGCCGACCAGTCATCGACCTCAACCACCAATACCCCTTCTTGCGCGGCATAGCAATACGCTCGATAGGCATCGCCCTTTAGCTGAGCAGGATCACAGGCTGATAACACTTGCACGGCCATGCCTTTTTGCGCAGCCAGAGCGGCAATGACGTAGCCGTCTCCACCATTATTTCCGCCACCGCAAAGCACAACCACGCATTCGCAATCGGGCCATGTAGTTCGCAAGAGAGAAAATGCAGCTCTCCCGGCTCGTTTCATTAACTGTATACCGGGTACCTTGCCTAAGTTGATGGCAAGCTCATCAAGTTGGCGAACTTGCTCGGCCCGGTATAGGGCGTAGGGTAATTGTGAAGCACTCATAGGGTTCTATAATCATGATTTAAAACGAAATTATACGTGACTTCTGGCCCCCTCCAAAGCCAAAATAACAACATAGCCTCGCTCGGGATCTTTCGTGCGGTAGAATCCATCGCCTTGAATTTACGCAACCATGCCTCAGACTCACTCGGCACAGCCCACCCCTTCCTCTGCAGAGCAACACTCGGCGCTGGAAGATCTGGCAAAACTGATACCCATCTGGGGCCGAGAACAGGGCTTTCAGCAAATTGCCATCGCCAACGCAGACCTCAGTAACGAGAAGGGGCGGCTACAAGCATGGATAGATGCAGGCTATCATGGCAGTATGCAATGGATTGCTGATCGCAGCGCGATGCGTGCCCAGCCCGAGCTGCTGGTTAGCGGAACTCGCCGCGTCATTACGGCCCGCATGGATTACCTACCCGCACAAACAGAACAGATTAAAATTCTTAAATCACCAGAGAAGGCCTATGTCTCCCGCTATGCCCTCGGTCGTGATTATCACAAATTAATTCGCAAGCGCTTGGCCACCATTGCAGAGCAAATACAGCAACACGCCCATAGAATTTTTCCTCGCACCCCCATTGAACAGCGCGCCTTTGTGGATAGTGCCCCCATATTGGAGCGACCCCTAGCTGAAAAAGCCGGCCTCGGCTGGGTTGGAAAGCACACCTTGTTGATTAACGAGCATGCAGGAAGCTGGTTTTTTCTTGGCGAAATTTTCACTAACCTACCGCTACCCATAAATACTATCCCCGTGGAAAACCACTGTGGAGACTGCGAAGCTTGTATGAAGGTATGTCCCACCGACGCCTTCCCCGCGCCCTATCAACTGGACGCACGCCGCTGTATTTCGTATCTAACGATCGAAAACAAAGCCGCTATTCCGGTAGAATTTAGAGAGGTTATGGGCAACCGAGTGTTCGGCTGTGACGATTGCCAAGCCATTTGCCCTTGGAACAAGTTGGCATCCACCACCCAAGAAAAAGACTTCCAACCTCGCCATGGCCTGCAGAACAGTGATCTACTTGAATTGTTTCTCTGGGATGAGAGTACCTTTTTAAGCAATACCGAAGGCTCAGCCATTCGACGTATTGGCTATGAACGATGGCAAAGAAATTTAGCTGTGGGACTTGGCAATGCCCCACACTCCGAAGACATTATTCAGCAATTGAACGCTAAAAGAGCCAGCAGTACCGCGATGGTATGTGAGCATATAGACTGGGCAATTGCACAACAAAAAAACCCGAAAACTATCCGTCAGCGTAAACTGAAGCGCAGCCCTTAACAGCCGCCGATTTATTTCCCGGAAATAGCATCCGCTCATGCGCCTAAAAAAAAGAAAAGCCCGCTCCCACAATTGCGTGAGGAGCAGGCTGAAACAGGCTTGTTAATTAAACGCTGATAGCCATAAGGGCTAGACTTTCGCCTAATTCCCTCTAGGTTCAACACCTCCAGCAGAATAGTATTCGCTTACGGATAAGCCTTGACTCCCCAGAGGGGTGTCCTGATCTAAGCCCACATATCGACCGCCCAGCTGCCAAAGCGATTTTTCAAATAGGGCGTACTTTTCCTCATCCCAAGACGACCAGTCATAGAGCACCAGACCACCGGTATCTCCTGAGTTAGGGTTAATACACCAGAAAGTGTGATGAATTTTTTTCTCAACCATCAGGTCGCGGAGCTCTTCCATCCAGAATTGATTTCTTCCACCATCCATATGCCCTCCCCACTCACCAATTAATAGCGGAGCAATATTTTCATCGTGTAGGTAGAGCCAATTGTCATACCAAACATCGGCAATGAGAGTATCCTTATTGAACCCCTCGTAAAACCAATCTTGATCCCATACCGAGGGACCATAATCATGTGGCGAATACATGATTTGATCTTGGTGACCAGGAACCAGTACGGGATAGTCTTTAACCCCGCGTAAGTTTCCACCCCACCAAGTAAAGTGATAATCGCTTTCCTTTTTCGACTCCCAATTCACGCCATCGACGGGATAAACCTCAACACCTTCAATGAGGATTAAAACGTTGGGATTAACCGCTAAAATTCGGCGGGAGGCTTCTTGAGCAACACGTTTCCAGTTGTTTACATGAGACGAATTATCCCAACGCGCCGCGGCTGTATCCGAGTGCGCCTTGCCGTGCGGCTCATTTTCCAAATCGTACGCAATTAAGGTGTCGTTATCGTTATAACGCTCGGCCACCCATTCCCACGTTTCGTAAAAAATGGCCTCGGTGAGATCTCCGTCGTACCAAAGCGGTGCCACATGACCACTGTTATCGGCCTTAGCGCTGTGAACATCCAGTAGTACTTTTAAGCCCATTTTCTCGGCTAGCGCCAAGGTGCGATCGAAAATCTGCAATGAGTTCAAACCTTCCAACTCTGGGTTTGCGTAAGTATTAACATTTACCGACTCGAATACGCCATTTTTCCATTCATACAATAGCTCTGTCGAGATAGGTACTCGCAAGAGATTTATACCTCTATCGGCAATTTCCTGCATAAAGGTTTCGTGATGGGCACTCCACAAGCCGTGAAAAACTCGCTCTGAGGCATTGAAGCCGAACCAGTTGGCACCGGTTAACCACACCGCGCGGCCCTGGCTATCAACAATCGAATTACCTTCCACATGAAGCCAATCTTTTCCGCCACTACCCCCCGTACTGGAAGAAGACGAACTGCTGGAACTGGAGGAAGAGCTGCTAGAGCTAGAAGAACTGCTTGATGAGCTGGAGCTGGAACTGGAGCTGGAGCTGGAGCTGGAGCTGGAGCTGGAGCTGGAAGATGAGCTCGAACTACTACTTGAGCTACTACTAGAAGACGAACTGCAAGCATCTACAACGCCACCACTTCCTGACTGGCCTTCACAGGTAATACTGCCAATACAGCTCGCACTGTTTTCCCAACCCCAGCCGCTGTCTTGCTGAACACACAGCGGACGCAACTCGCCATACCAATCACACTGCGCATTGCAATCTATACCACCAGAACTGCTGGATGAACTGGAGTTACTAGACGAAGTTGAACTGCTAGAAGAGCTTGAACTACTAGACGAACTCGAACTGCTAGACGAACTTGAACTGCTAGAAGAGCTAGAACTGCTAGACGAACTCGAACTGCTGGTAGAGCTGGAGGAGCTTGAACCACTATCCCCTTCACAAATCACACCGGTAATAACCGGTATTTCTGCCGAGCTACCCGTCCCCTGAAAACCAAATGAAGCGGAAGCCCCGGGCGCCAAACTGCCATTCCAAGGCAAACTCACAGCCTGGTAGGGGTTATCCCCGCTCAAACTGGCATTCCATGCATTGGAAATGCGATTGTCACCACCGTACTGCCACTCAATATCCCAAGCAGAAACACTTTCGGCGCCCCCGTTGGTTACGGTTATTTGCCCCGTAAACCCGGTAGCCCACTGGTTGCTAAGTTCATATTCACAGCTGGCAAAACTATCGGCCGCACTTAAGCCAATGGCCGCAAGAACGGATGTTACCATCAAGCTTAACCGCTGCCCTTTTCGATACGGTATCGAACGGGTATGTTGGTCTGATATAGACATGATTTTCCCTCATGTTACGCCCTTGTACCGGGCGAGCATTCTTATTTTTATTGTGGATGCCTCACGACAACAACCGCACTGGAGGGTTGCTCTCGCGCCTCGGGAAAGGACAATGAGCAGCGATAAGAAAACCGATTAAACGCCAAAGAAGACAGGAGGTATACCCTCGCCATTATTGTTATACGTGCGCTTGAAGCAGTGTAAACACCTCGCCTGAGCGCCTATTTCCCGCTCAGACATGGTAAACACCTGAGCTAGGTAGATATTGATACGGAACAAAAATCACTAATACCCAATCGCCACCTTACGATAAGAGAAACCTGCCATAACACAAGCCAGTAGCACAGCAATTGCAAGCCAGAAAGTTAAGCCCACCACCGTGAACTGACCATCGATTAGCACGCCAAATAACAATGGTGATATAGAGGTAGACCAAACACCAAAAGACGTGGTCATAGAGCGAATACTCCCTAAGCGGCCTGTGCCATAAACCTCAGCCCATAAGGCACCGGTAATAGGGCCACTGCAGCCAATCGACATACCAAGTAAACCCAGCATCAAAAGGGCTGCGAAATGACCATCAACAAAAGCGAGAGCCAACATCGCCGCAGCCAACGGCACATTGTAATAAGGTAGTAAGCGCACCGCACTATAGCGATCAACCAACACTCCAGCGACAAGAGAGCTCAACCAATGAACCAGCCCATACACAACAAAACCAAGGGCAAATAATTCTTGTGACCACAGCTTTTGCTCCATAAAAAAGGACTGATGGATAAAAATGCCGGTAACGATAAAGGGCGCTGCCAATACAGCCGGTAACACTCGCCAAAAGCGACCATCTTTAAGCACCGCCAAGCGCCCCTGGGAAACTTGCTGTTGAGGGGTTTCACCGTGGCCTAGATGAAGATCAAAGCCTTTCTCGGAGGCTTTTTTCAGTAAATAAAAACTTGCAGGTAGGAATATGAGAGGTACGGCTAAAGCCACCAGAAACCAAGTATTTTGCCACCCAAAACGGGCAATCAATACCGTTGCAAGCAGCGGTAATACAATTTCACCAATGGGAACCCCCGAAGCGGCAATGCTAATGGCTTTACCCCGATTCCCATGAAAACACCTCGCCATGGTCGTTACACCCGTGTGCGGCAACAAGCCCTGCCCACACAAGCGTACCAAGAAAAATGCGGCCATTAAAAACCACAAACCAGAACCAAAAATAAACAACAAGCTCGCGAGAAACAAGCCAGCAGCCACCCAAACCGTAAAACGGAACAAGGGCAGCTTGTCGATGTACCCCCCCACCATCATCAAGCTTGTACCGGCAAGCAGGGTCGCGACTGAATAAATCAACCCATAGCCCGAAGCGCTTAAACTGAATGATGCTTGAATACTGGCCCCGAAACTTCCAAGATAAAAAGATTGGCCGAAATTTCCCATAAAGACAGCTAAGAACCCAAAAGCCAGCAAGTATTTGCCATCACCCAAAAATTGATTTCTCACAAGCACACGGCCAAACCTAAAAAATGAAGGGAGGGTATTATATAGGATGACGAGTGATGGGGCTGAAGGACCGGTTAACGGGGAAAAGAGGACAGGAAAAATGCTCACGCAATTTAGGTGGTCACCAAGGAACGCAGGCCCACAAACGCTCTACCCACGAAACATCCACACCCATAACAGCTCGTTAATTAACCGCTCATACGCTAACACATCACTAGGCGGCATTCCGAAAAATACCGCTCAATGATGGCTTACTGAACGCCAATAGCTAGTGACGTAATTCCATCATGGAATCCATATTAATTGAGCCATCAAGCTCTAGCACACCAAACTTGCTTTGATCTGTGTTGGTTACGACGACAACAGTATCCTGAAAAAGCGGCCTGCGAATAAACGCTAACTGCCAGCCAAAGCCTTCCATTTGGCGCAGTGACAACTGCTGATCGTCGTTTAAGTATTCAGAAATATTCACCGGTATGGGTTTACTGTGATGACGTCGTTCCGGTGTTTCTGTGTGTACTCCAGACGTCGCGGAACCAGACGCGATCGGCGTCACCGGCTCGGCTTCAGAAACCGAGTACAAGGGCAAAGACCTAGGGTGGGTGTATAACATAAGACTCATTCCTTCGAGCTAGATCAAGAAGCTCGCTACGTTTTGTAACCAACGATCACACTTTAATTTGGCGACAGCGAACCACCAGCAAACCAAAGCACATTGATCCACTCACCGGTATCGCCTAAAAAAGCAACACCGAAAGAGTTATTTAGGTTTATAACGTAAAGCTTCGTCCTGAAATGCGCTCTTGTCAAAAACCAAGGAGCGCTTAAAAATCCCATCACAATACCTAAACGGCATATGGAACATGAACCTCAATGATACACACACTTGATGACACAATAGTGCTCTGTCACGCCAACACTTAGACATAATACAGCTTAGCAAGCCACCGCATGGAGCAAATATAATCTATGCAAATGTGCGTAAAAACACTGCGTTATAGCTGAATAAAATGCTCGCGGTAATAGCTGAGTTCGGTAATTGACTCTCGAATATCATCTAGGGCAAGGTGAGTACCCTGCTTCTTAAACCCCGCTAGAATCTCTGGCTTCCAGCGCGCGGCCAGCTCTTTTAAGGTGCTGACATCAAGGTTGCGGTAATGAAAATAGTCCGCAAGTAAGGGCATATAACGCTGTAAAAATCGTCGGTCCTGACCAATGGAGTTCCCACACATGGGTGACTTCCCCATAGGCACCCACTGCTCCAAAAACGTTAGCGTTGCGTGCTCTGCATCTGCAGTGGTAATAACACTTTCTTTTACTCTTTGAGTTAAACCCGACTTTCCGTGCTGTGTAGTACACCACTCGTCCATCTGGTCTAACATGGCAACAGGCTGATAAATCGCCATTACCGGGCCTTCAGCTAGGGTGTTCAGCTGCGCGTCGGTAACAATTGTGGCTATTTCAATTATCACGTCTTGTTCTGGGACTAGACCGGTCATTTCCAAATCGATCCAAATTAAGTTGTTTTCGCTGATAGCCATAAGAAATTCCATTACAATGCAAGAGCTCAAATTCTAGCAGCTCACTAAGGAAGTTCCCATTATCACCTGCATTCAATTGAACAGCCCTACCCTCCGCCACATTCAGGCGCCTAGCCTATGACCAAGCGCCGTTTGTCCCACCAACAAAACCTGCGCATTGCAAAACAGCAAGAGCTGCGGCGCGATATGGCGAAATCCAATAGCGAAAACACAAATGGCCCGGCAAAAACAGCCGAAGAACAACCAGGGTTGGTCATCGCCCGCTATGGGAAGCAAGCTGACATTGAAGCCGCAGACCGCACGGTGTGGCGCTGCCACCTCCGTACAAACCTAGGTGATATCGTCACTGGAGATCGTGTTGTGTGGTGTCAACACGACGATGAAAGTGGCGTCGTTGTGTCAATCGAACCCAGCACTAACCGTCTCCAGCGACCAGACAGCTACGGCAAGCTAAAAGCAGTGGCAGCCAATATAGACCAAGTATTCATTACCATCGCAGCGCAACCCATACCGCACGCGGGCCTCATCGACCGCTATTTGGTCGCCGCCGAAAACCTTGGCGTGACCCCGGTACTATTGGTTAACAAGATAGACCTGGTGAACGATACCAGCAAACTGTATACACTCCTCGACAGCTACCGAGCTTTAAACTACCCAGTGCTTGAAATATCGGTAAAGACCCACCTCGGCCTCGCCCCTCTTAAAGATTTGCTACGAGACAAAACCAATATCTTTGCGGGACAGTCCGGCGTTGGAAAATCATCTGTCATTCAAGCCTTGTTACCCGAAGAAAGCATTAAAATTGGCGAGCTATCCGAACAAGTGGCCAAGGGTAAGCACACGACAACCCACTCTAGGCTATATCACTTTCCCGACGGAGGCACCTGCATAGATTCACCCGGAATTCGTGAATTCGGCCTTTGGCACTTCAATGCAGAAAGCATTCTTTATGGCTTTATAGAATTACGCGACCTTGCTGGACACTGCAAATTTCGCGATTGTAGCCACCAACACGAACCCGGCTGCGCAATTATTGAAGCAGCGCATAATAAGCACATCTCGGAGCAGCGATTCGAGAGTTTTCGCCGTATAATAAACTCTTTGGACGACGTTGATATCAAGCCCTCACTTTAGCCCCCCTACCGAGAAAAGCCAAAACGCCACCGGTCTACACAGGAGCACAACCATGCCACACGCTATTTTACCCCTACTGCTAGAACCTCAGCAGTTACATGGTTTTCTAGAGGAATACAACGCAACGCCGCGAGCACAAGATGCAGAAGCTCAAGCCAGAAACATCGACGATCATCCTCCTATTTGCATCGTTGATGTGTGCTCCGAACAATCCTATATGGCTGGCCATGTCCCAGGGGCCATTCATTTACCAGCCCAAGCACTGATTTCAGGGCGGCCACCCAGCCCTGGAAAGCTGCCCGACCTCACACAGCTGGAAAAAATATTTGGCTATTTGGGCTTAACAGCAGACACTCACTTTATTGTCTACGACGATGAAGGTGGAGGCTGGGCCGGACGGTTTATTTGGACACTCGATGTTATTGGACACAAGCATTACTCTTATCTCAACGGTGGACTGTTAGCGTGGCGCAGTGAATCATTACCTACCGAACAGCAAGAAAACAACACGAGTCCCACAACACCCAGCATTCATGTTCAGCAACAAGCCATTGCAGAAATTCCCGACATTCTAGCAACACTAGAAGACGATAATTATTGCATTTGGGACGCTCGCTCCCCAGAAGAATACCGAGGGGAAAAAATATTTGCGGCAAAAGGCGGCCACATTCCAGGAGCCATTAATTGCGAATGGACAAGCTTAATGGACCCTGAAAACGGTTTCCGCATCAGAGAGGATGTAGAAGATCGCCTCGCGATCCTTGGCATTCGTAAAGAAAAAATCGTTATTACCCACTGCCAAACTCATCACCGCTCAGGCTTTACCTATATGGTAGGAAAAATTTTAGGTTTCGACATTAAAGCCTACCACGGGTCTTGGGCCGAATGGGGCAATCATCCAGATACTCCTGTTGAGGTTCCAACACTTTGAAAAATTTTTTATTTATCTTCATTCAACACATACTTCCACATCACCTTATTTCACGGATTGTGGGCTGGTTCGCCCAAACTCACACCCGATGGATAAAACGTTTTTTTATTGAAAAATTCGCCAGCACTTATGCCGTAAATATGAATGAAGCTGCGCAAGAGAAGCTTGAAGAATACAAAAGTTTTAATGACTTCTTTTGCCGAGAACTCAAGCACAACGCTCGCCCTATTGCAGCGCAAGAACAATTATTGATATGCCCTGCCGATGGCGCTATTAGCCAATCCGGTAGTATTGATGCCAGCACCATTTTTCAAGCAAAAGGCAAATCTTTTAACACTCAAGCGCTACTGGGCGGCGACGCTGAGCTCGCTGCAAAATTTAAAAATGGCCTATTCTGCACGGTTTACCTTTCACCCAAAGATTATCATCGCGTTCACATGCCCATCACCGGCACGCTTCAATCCATGACCCATATTCCGGGTGCGTTATTTTCTGTTAATCCGGCCACGGTAAACAACGTTAACGAACTTTTTGCCCGCAATGAACGCGTTGTATCTATTTTTGAAACCAGCATAGGTCCCGTTGCGGTAATTCTCGTTGGCGCCATGATTGTTGCATCCATTGAAACGGTTTGGGCCGGTGAAGTCGCCCCCCGAGGGAAAAAGCCCAGTGTTTATACCTATCAGAACCAAGCCGACATTCACCTCGAACGAGGAGAAGAGATGGGCCGGTTTAAATTGGGATCAACCGTAATACTGCTGCTTCCGCCCAATGCCGGGCAGTGGTTGCACAGCGCTGAGGCTGGACAAACCGTAAAAATGGGTGAGGCTCTCGCCGAACTTAACCTTTAGATAGCCAATGCCGCACCACGTTGAGAACCGAATCTGAAATTTTTATACGAGACCCGCTTGCCTGCGGCACGCGGTCTCGGGAATCAACACCCTTTTCACCTTCTCAAATCGTGTAAAACTAGGCTGAACGATTGGCACAGCTAGGGAACCTCTCACCATACAAAGAGCAAATAAATACTCTCTCTTTTCTCTTACCCATATTTCGCCCGCTACAGCTTCGGCACAAAACGGGTCGCTTTTAGCTTATGCTCACTTTATGCTACTCGCACAACTCACGCTCTAACAACAAAGCATTACTGTGACCAACCCCGATACCCACTATAAGCAAATGGCCGTCGCCATTAAATTGCTCGAAGAGCATTTTTTAGCGCAGCCCTCCAGCCGCGAGCTTGCTGAAAAACTGGCGCTTAGGCCTCAGCAATTTCAACGGCTCTTCCGTCAATGGACGGGGCTCAGCCCAAAGCAGTTTTTACAAATCTTCACTGTCGAACGAGCAAAACTATTGCTTAGCCAACAACATAACTGTCTGGATACCACCATGGCTCTTGGCTTGTCCAGCGGAGGGCGTCTGCACGAGCAAGTTGTCACGCTAGAGGCAGTAACTCCCGGCGAATTGAAAAGCGGCGGCCAAGGCCTGACTATTTCCACCGGCTGCGGAAAAACCCCACTAGGCCCAGCCCAAGTCACGTGGACACAGCGCGGCATACATACCTTACGCTTCAAAGCTGAAGAGAGTAACACCGCCGAACGTGACCATGCACATACTCAATCAATATGGCCTCACGCCCACTGGCAGGAAAGCCCTGAAGCAGCCCAACAATGGCTAAATCGTATTTTCCAGCGTAGCCCATCAAACAAACACGCTCAAATTCAGCTGTGGGTGACGGGAACCAATTTTCAAATTGCCGTGTGGAGGGCCCTACTTTCTATCCCAGAGGGCAACATCACCAGTTACGGCCACCTGAGTGCAGCGATTGGAAACCCCAAAGCCTCGCGAGCCGTGGGCCATGCCGTGGGCTCCAACCCCGTTGCCACGCTAATACCCTGCCACAGAGTGATTCGCGCCACTGGTGCACTTGGAGGCTATCGCTGGGGGCTAGAAACAAAACGTATTTTGCTTGCGAAGGAGCTATTTTTGTAGGAAAAGCAAGAACTTCACCTTGATCAAAAAGGCAAACCCAACAAACTACGGGGGAAGGTAAAATGCGAAGGAGGTATCACGACACCGATAACCCTAAGGAGAAAGCGGCACACTATTGAGACGAAGATTTTTTTTAGTCGAAGGCTGTGTTGGAGCTAACGAGCTCAGAAGAGCATCAGCATGGCTAGCGTTATAGCCTTGAGCGAAGAAGCACTTAGAAACCCGGCAGCTTTAAACCCTTGCGCTTGAACAAGCCCATTAAGCCCTTACCTTGTTTACCCTGAATATAATCGTCCCGAATACTGGCAACATCAATATCGTAAGCGCCGGGCTGCAGATCCTGAAGGATTTCGATACGTTCAACTTCCGATGCATGATACTTACCCGAATCAAGCTTCGCTTGCTTTTCTCGCTCTGCAACCGCCAAGTCAACTCGCAGCGGCGACCGTAAAGGTTGCTTGTAGGCATCCAACACCACCATAATCATGGGCTTCAACCGACGTTCGAAATTCTGCTCCACTACAACGCCCACCTCGCCGGTGGACAGCTCTACCAAGGTACCCGTTGGATACAAGCCAATCGCGCGAATAAACTCTACAACCAGCTCTTCTTGAAACTCGATTTCACGCAGCTCATAAAGACGACCAACCGCTTTCGAGGGCGAGAGTGGCTGAGCTTGGCCCCTGGGATTCACCGTTTCGTCGTAAAAGGTAACAATGCCGGCGATTTTACCCAGCAAGGGTATTTTGTCTCCACGTAAATGCTGGGGATAACCACTGCCATTTACCCGTTCACAGTGCGTTTTGACAACAGAGGTGACACGGGGTTGAACATCGGGTAACTTGCGGAGAATTTCTACGCCGTAATCAATGAATTTTTCGTAGGCCTCTTGCTCAGTCGCGCTTCTATTTTTAGTTTCAAGTAAATGCCTAGGCAAGCGTGTTTTACCGATATCTTTCAATAACACACCCATCGCAAGTACATCTAGATCGGTTTTCGGCAGACCGATATGGCGTCCGAATAAAATACCCCAAACCGCAGACCTCACCGCATGAGAATAGGTGTACTCATCCTTATCTCTGACTCGACTAAGCCAAGTAAACGCATCGGGGCTCCGTAATACACTGTCAACCATTTGGCTCGCCACGCGCTTAGTTTCGTGCATAGGTACGTTGTGGTGATCACTGTTAACGTGCCCCATCACTGTACCCACCGCTGTGTAAACCTGTTGATGAAGCTCACGGGCCGACCCCATCTCTTTTTCCAGCGGTTCTACCTCACGATAGACATCGCGCCTTATTTTTAGGGGTGCAACATCGACGATACGTGATTGACGCGGCGCTCTGGCAGCCTTGCGTCCCCCGCTTGAGCGAGCGGTCAGACTGCGCAAGCTTGTTTTGACGGGGGAGGAGCCTTTGGCCACATCAATGTAGACAAAATTACAGTGAACTTTAAGCTCTTTTATCTCATCGAGGTCACGAATGTAGAAGCCCTGTAAGGGAAAAGGTGTTTGCGTCCAAGGCCTATCTAGCCCCGATACGAACATACCGACAGTAAGCTCGTTGACGTCAATTTTTACCTGCTTAATTCCCAAGTGCACTTCCTTAGTCGCTGCGCCGAGCATCCATAATTGGAGGCTGAATAGATCTTAATGCAAAATGATTATAACGCCAGAGATTTCTAGCGCCATTGTTAGCATAAATTATAAGCTAGAGACCCGATATCAGGTAAGACCACGCGACGAACGGATACGTTAAAATGCTGACCAGACCCCGAACTTCGTCACAGTTCTATTCCTAGTGGGTCTATGTGCAGCCTGAATCCATACCTATTCGGATGGCTGCCCAAAAATCAACGAGCAGATTAACGATGGTAATCAGCCGATATTTCATGAACAGCACGAATAAATGCACCAGCATGCTCTGGGTCAACTTCGGGTGTTATACCATGCCCCAAGTTAAACACATGCCCCTCTCCTGAACCATAGCTAGCTAGAATTCGACCAACCTCCTCTCGAATGCGATCCGGAGAGGCGTAGAGAACGCTTGGATCCATATTACCCTGCAGAGCAACTCTATCGCCAACACGCTGTCGCGCTTTACCAATATCACATGTCCAGTCTAAACCCAAGGCGGTGACACCCGTGTCGGCCATCGATTCAAGCCATTGACCACCACCTTTGGTAAATAGAATAACCGGTATTTGCCGCCCTTGGTGCTCTTTAATCAACCCGTCAACGATCCTCTGCATAGGCGCGAGGGAAAACTTAAGGTAGGCATCGTGAGAAAGTGCTCCACCCCAGCTGTCAAATATTTGTACCGCCTGAGCTCCCGCTCGAATTTGAGCATTCAGGTAATCCGTCACCGAATCTACCAGTTTATCCAACAACAAGTTGGCGGCCTCAGGCTGGTTGTAAAGCATGCTTTTTGCGCGACGAAAGTCTTTGCTAGACCCGCCCTCAACCATGTAGGTCATTAACGTCCAAGGGCTTCCGGAAAAACCAATAAGCGGTACGCGTCCGTTGAGTTCGGCACGAATGGTTTTAACCGCATCAATAACATAGCTTAACTCATTTTCCGCGTTTACGACGGGCAGGCTTTCAACATCTGCCACCGTGCGCACTGGCTTGCGGAATTTCGGCCCTTCTCCCGTTTCAAAATAAAGCCCAAGCCCCATTGCATCGGGAATGGTGAGAATATCTGAAAACAAAATTGCAGCGTCTAGAGGGTAGCGCTCTAAAGGCTGCAACGTAACCTCACAAGCCAATTCTGGGTTGGTACATAGCCCCATGAAATCACCCGCTCGTGTCCGTGTCGCACGATATTCCGGAAGATAGCGCCCCGCTTGTCTCATCATCCAGACAGGTGTTACATCCACTGGCTGTCGCAGCAAGGCTCGTAAAAATCGATCATTTTTAAGTTCAGTCATAAGAGGTGCAGTCAATTCAGTGATAGCAAAAGGCCGGTAAAACACCGGCCCGTAGAAACGTTATAGCTCTAAATAATCCAGTATACCTTCGGCGGCTTCACGGCCTTCCCATATGGCGGTTACAACTAAATCTGAGCCTCTAACCATATCGCCGCCAGCAAATACCTTGGGATTTGAGGTTTGAAATTTAAATTGTTGCTTTTCTGAGGCCTCAACCCCCCCCCAGCTGTTGACGGAAATACCATTTGGTTCAAACCAAGATGCCGGGCTGGGCCTAAAACCAAAAGCGATAAGCACAGTATCAGCGGGTATAATTTCCTCGCTGCCAGCAATCGCCTCAGGTCGTCGACGGCCATTTTCATCAGCTTCACCGAGCGTAGTGGTCACAACTTTTACGCCTTCAACTTTATTCTCTCCAACAATGGCAACAGGCTGACGATTAAAGAGGAAATTTACACCCTCTTCTCGTGCATTTGTCACTTCTCGACGAGAGCCTGGCATATTCTCTTCATCGCGACGGTAGGCGCAAGTGACGCTTTCTGCTTGCTGCCTTACAGAAGTACGATTGCAATCCATGGCGGTATCACCACCACCGAGCACCACCACTTTTTTGCCTTCCACGCTAATAAAATCGTTTGTATCTTTTTCAAAACCAAGGTTTCGATTGACACTGGAAATGAGAAACGGCAGCGCATCAAATACGCCCGGCAAGTCTTCTCCGGGAAAACCACCTTTCATATAAGTATAGGTTCCCATCCCCATAAATACGGCATCGTAGTCCTCTAAAATGTTCTCGACGCTAATATCCTTACCGACTTCTGTGCTCAACCGAAACTCGACCCCCATTCCCTCGAACATTTCACGGCGCTTCTGAATCACCGTTTTTTCCAATTTAAATTCGGGAATACCAAAGGTGAGTAAGCCTCCAATTTCTGGATGCTTGTCAAACACCGTTGGAGTGACGCCATTTCGGATCAAAATATCGGCACATCCCAAACCCGCGGGGCCAGCCCCAATAACGGCGACTTTTTTATCCGTCCAAACCACTTTACTTAAGTCAGGCTTCCAGCCAAGAGCAAAAGCGGTGTCGGTGATGTATTTTTCTGCGTTACCGATGGTAACTGCGCCGAAGCCATCATTGAGGGTACACGCCCCTTCACACAAGCGATCTTGAGGGCAAACACGCCCGCACACTTCAGGAAGTGAATTGGTTTGATGGCAAAGCTCTACGGCCTCAATGATGTTTCCTTCCGATATAAGCTTGAGCCAGTTTGGAATGTAATTGTGTACAGGACACTTCCACTCGCAGTAGGGGTTACCACACTCAAGGCATCGATGCGCCTGACCTTGTACCTGTGTTTCGGTAAAGGGCTGATATATTTCCACAAAGTTTTTCTTGCGGGTTTCAATCGCCTTTTTATTAGGGTCTTGTCGCCCAACATCAATAAACTGGAAATGGTTATTTAATCGTTCAGCCATAAAATTCAGCCCTTGCCAATCATCAGCACTAACTACAATACAATTTGCTTACCCATATCAGGCATGCAAAAAATTTATTCACCGCGTTTTCTAACGCTGTGCAACATACTTTCAAGATCTGCCGCTTTGGGTTTAACCAGCCAAAATTTCCCGACATAGTTGCCAAAATTATCAAGAATTGCTTGTCCCCATAGGCTTTCAGTCTCAGCGACAAACTCCTCAATTACACCACGTAAGTGATTGCGGTGCGCTTCTAAGGCTTCGGTATTTATTCGGGTAATATCAACCAATTCGTGATTGTACTTATCAACAAACGTGTTTTTTTCGTCAAGTACGTAAGCAAAACCGCCGGTCATCCCTGCACCAAAGTTAACGCCGGTCTCACCTAAAACCGTGACGACACCGCCCGTCATATACTCACAACAGTGATCTCCCGCACCCTCAACCACAACATGCGCACCCGAATTTCGGACTCCGCAGCGTTCTCCAGCTCCACCAGCAGCAAATAATTTCCCACCCGTAGCACCATATAAACAAGTATTGCCCATAATACTGGTTTTATTACTTGCAAAGCTTGAGCCTTGGGGAGGCCGAAGTACCAACTTGCCTCCCGCCATGCCCTTGCCAACATAGTCATTTGCATCGCCTTCCAGATACATGTGAAGACCACCCGCATTCCACACCCCAAAGCTTTGCCCGGCCACACCCTTCAATTTCAAAACAACGGGTTTGTCAGCCATTCCTTGATTGCCATGGCGCTTAGCGATCTCACCACTTACCCGAGCACCAATAGAGCGATCACAATTGGTGACGGTAAACTCAAACTCCCCACCACTTTCATTTTCGATGGATGATAAAACGGTATCGACAATAGTCTCGGCTAATAAGCCCTTATCAAAAGGCTGGTTACGTTCGACTTCACAGAACTGCGGCTTTGTAGCAAGATAGTCATCGCGATGTAGCATCGGGCTTAAATCCAGCTTGCGCTGCTTGGCAGTTGAACCTTCAATGGCTTCCAATAAATCCACTCGGCCAACAAGTTCCTGTAAGCTTCTCACCCCCAAGGTTGCCATCCACTCTCGTGTCTCTTCAGCAACAAACTTAAAGAAGTTAATGGCCATATCTACAGTTCCGGCATAGTGATCCTTCCTCAACCCTTCCTGCTGGGTAGCAACACCGGTGGCGCAATTATTTAAATGGCAAATGCGTAAATACTTACAACCGAGAGCTACCATGGGGGCGGTACCAAAACCAAAGCTTTCCGCTCCCAGAATGGCGGCTTTTATCACGTCTAGACCGGATTTCAACCCTCCATCGGTTTGCACCCGCACTTTGCCACGCAGGTCATTCGCACGAAGAGTTTGATGGGTTTCCGAAAGCCCCAACTCCCAAGGTGAGCCTGCGTTACGAATAGAGGTTAGTGGACTGGCGGCTGTGCCTCCGTCGTACCCAGAGATAGTAATTAAATCTGCGTATGCTTTCGCAACACCGGCCGCAATCGTACCAACCCCCGGACGCGAAACCAGCTTCACCGACACCAGGGCTGAGGGATTCACTTGCTTAAGGTCAAAAATAAGCTGTGCTAAATCTTCAATAGAATAAATATCGTGATGTGGTGGAGGCGATATAAGGGTGACGCCGGGCACAGAGTATCGCAGGCGAGCAATCAATTCATTTACCTTTCCACCCGGTAACTGACCACCCTCACCAGGCTTCGCGCCCTGTGCCACCTTGATTTGCAGAACTTCAGCATTGACAAGGTAATGAGGTGTTACACCAAATCGACCCGACGCTACCTGCTTAATTTTTGACATTTTCAAGGTGCCAAAACGGGCTGGGTCTTCCCCGCCCTCACCACTATTTGAGCGCCCGCCGAGGGTATTCATCGCCTCCGCAAGCGCTTCATGAGCTTCAGGGCTGAGTGCGCCCAGAGACATTGCCGCAGAGTCAAAACGCTTAGCAATGGACTCGACAGACTCGACTTCACTTAAGGCAATCGCTTTCGCGTCATCGCTTCGCAACCGAAGTAAATCTCTGAGTGTTGCCGCAGGGCGATTATTCACCAAAGACGCATACTCTTTCCATGCACCGTAATCACCGGTTTGCACGGCCTTGTGCAAGGTTTGCACGACATCTGGGTTAAATGCGTGATATTCCTGACCATGGACATATTTTAGTAGGCCACCAGGCTCAATTTGCTTACGCAATTTCCAAGCATCTTTTGCCAGCGAACGCTGATCTAGTTCGAGATCGGCAAATTCAGCACCTTTCAGACGACTGGGCGTTCCCACAAAACAGGTGTCGACGATTTCTTCCGCAAGCCCAATGGCCTCAAACAATTGAGCTCCACGGTAGGACGCAATTGTCGAAATCCCCATTTTGGACATGATTTTGAGCAAGCCTTTATCCAAGCCCTTGCGATAACTCTTACTAGCATCTGCATATTCAGACAGAATTTCACCGGATACAATCATGCGGTTAAGTACGTAATAACTCAAATAGGGATAGACCGCTGTTGCACCATAGCCAATGAGCGCAGCAACATGGTGAGAATCCCTGGCCGTACCCGTTTCTACGATAATATTGGCATCGCAACGCAAACCCTCACGGGTAAGACGATGGTGTACAGCGCCTGTCGCTAGTAATGCATGGATGGGCAATTTCCCTGAAACAAGCGACAAATCGGATAACACTACAAGAGTCTTACCTGCACTCACTTGTGCAACCACGCTCTCTAGCATTAACTCCAATGCTTGTTTCAAGTTGAGCTTTGAAGCATCGTAATTCAGATCAATTTTGATCGCCTCGTAACCGCTATTCTCCAAATTCATTAGTGCTTTAAACTTGGCCGGAGATAGCACCGGACTGGTCAAAATGACACGGTTAGCATGCTCTTCGGTTTCATCAAATACTGAAAGTTCGCGTCCAATGCACGTCTCCAAGGACATGACAATCGCTTCGCGAAGCGGGTCTATGGGGGGATTGGTGACCTGCGCAAACTGTTGGCGAAAATAGTCGTAAAGAGACCGCCGCTTTTCTGAAAGCACGGCCATAGGCGTATCATCACCCATGGAACCCACAGCTTCCTGCCCAGCTTCCGCAAGAGGGCGAATCACTTGATCACACTCTTCGTAACTCACCTGAAACATTTTCATGGCGGTTTCAATTGCTAGCCCATCAAGGCTGCTCTCGGGGGCCTCTCTATCTAGGCTCGACTCAATGCGCACGGCCTTGTTCTTCATCCACTGCTGGTAGGGCTTGCCTGTTTTTAACATCTGGTCGATGTCCGCAGTATGATGTAACTCACCCGTTTGAGTATCAACAGAAAGGATCTGTCCTGGCCCTAGGCGTCCTTTTGCTACAACATCTTCCGGCGCATAGTGATAGACGCCTATTTCCGAAGCCACCATTATAATATCGTCTTTGGTGATGACCCACCTTGACGGGCGTAAACCATTGCGATCTAAGGTGCATACCGCATAGCGGCCATCGGTGAGCACCAAGCCTGCTGGGCCATCCCAAGGCTCAACGTGCATAGAGTTATACTCATAAAACGCCTTTAAATCTCCATCCATGTGCTCCACGTTCTGCCAAGCAGGCGGCACCAGCATGCGTGCTGCACGATGGAGCTCCATACCACCGACCAATAATAGCTCCAGCATATTGTCTAAGCTCGAGGAGTCGGACCCGGTACGATTCACCAAAGGTACGATATCCTCAACGTTAGCAAGCAGAGGGGTTTGGAATTTCTTTGTTCGTGCCACAGACCAATTACGGTTACCCATAATGGTATTAATTTCGCCATTGTGAGCAAGCATCCTGAAGGGCTGCGCCAGTGGCCACTCCGGTAAAGTATTGGTTGAAAAACGCTGATGGAAAACACAAATAGCCGTTTCTAGGCGTGCATCTGCAAGGTCGGGATAGAATGCGGGTAAATCCACCGGCATCATCAATCCCTTATAGGAAAGAACACTTTGACTAAGACTGGCAATATAGAACGCACTATCTTTGGCTAGCCTAATCTCAGCTTTACGTCTAGAGACAAACAGTTTTGCACTCAATGCTTGGTCTTCAACACCCGCAGCATTGACAAATAGGTGGTATATGGAGGGTAGTGTTTTCAAGGCAATGGGCCCAAGACACTCAGAATCGGTTGGCACCACACGCCAAGCTACCTCGGTCAAGCCTTGAGCGGCAAGCTCCTCTTCGACAACCGTCCTCGCGACTTCGGCCTTACCCTCGTCGCGGCTGAGCATAATAGCGCCAACGCCATAGACATCCGCCAAGTGAAAACCGACTTCTTCCTCTGCAACCATGCGTAGGAAGCTATCGGGCTTCTGAATGAGTAGTCCGCAGCCATCGCCTGTTTTTCCATCAGCGGCAATTCCTCCACGGTGGGTCATACAAGTGAGGGCTTCAATACCCGTGGATAATAAGGTGTGGCTAGGCTGTCCCTTTAAATGGGCAATCATTCCAAATCCACAGTTGTCTTTAAATTCATCCAGCCGGTAAAGACCCGTATTCATAGACTCATTCACTTTATTTATTCACTTTAATTCAACAGTGCACCACATTGGTGCCATCTATAAGGGTTCAACCGGCATTAACCGGCACAACTCTAGCCCTATGCACAAACCGATCCGCGTTTCGGCTTAACCCCCACCCAATACTTTACGTGTAAAGTGTCTCTGACAATTAGGCTACACCTATTTATTAACAAGATAGGGTCACAGGGCAACGACTTGAGTTAAAACTGCGGCCAACAAAACATTGAATGCCGAGAAGGGATAAGGCGCGAGACTCCTCAGACTCAGGGCATCCTTTTCCTCCCCAAGACCTAATTATTCTCGTTGGCCAGACAAAACGCCCCTTTAAAATGGGACAGCCGATAAACGGGCGCAGAATGTTAACTGCAGATCTCTACATTGGCAAGAAAAAATACTCTAAATGAGATGGAGACCCATTGAAATATGCACCCAACTGTGGCTAATTTCGCTCAGAGGCAGCGATTTCCATCTTAACGTCTTTTAACGCTCTGGGCCATGGCCCAGCTTTACGCTGCTCTTGCGGTAACCGGTCTCGCGCTTCAATCGCCATTTGGCGAGAAGGATACACTCCAGCTAGCACGACGTATAATGGCTTTCCGTTCCTCAAACTTTGGTACAAATAGAGATTCGATTTGTTGGGCTGTCGACGAATATAGTCTTGGAGAGAACCCTTCTTACTCGCGGCGAGCACTTGCAAAGTATAATCACCATCCTTTCGAGCCAACAAAAATGCTTCGTCACCCAGCTGACGCCCCTTGTCCCCGTTTTCAGTCAACCCAGAGACCGGCACTGAAGCTGTCACATCAACTACTTGGGTATCCTTATCAACTGCAACCCCCTCACTTTTTTCCGCAACATCAGCAACGACCTCCGCCCCCAAAAGCACCGTGACATCAACGTCTGTAACTTTGGCTAGCCCCGTCTCTGTCAAATCTGCAGCCTCGCTATTACGCTCAACTTTCTGGGCTGCGGCGTTCAACATAGAATCAAGCGGCCGTGCAACTGGGATCACCGGCAGAGGCATCTGTAAGGGCGCGCCTGGAGCTGCAGCGGAGATTGATGCCGCCTCAGCAATGCCTTCCGGAAGTACCGCCTCACTCTCGCTGGATTCATGTGGCAACATGCTATGGTCGATATTGGGCACAACTATAGTGGAGGTAGTGCGTAAAGGCTCAGGGCTTTCCTCTTGGTGGCGCAGCTCCTGCTCCCCATCCCTTCCCAAAAGCGCCCAAAGCAATACAGAAACCAGCAAGGCCATTGCGGCCAAATGCCCTAGGGGTAGCCCAGATTGATTATGGGTGGCCAGTATTCGTGCCACAAAACTCCGAGAATCTGCCACTTGGGAGACCGCAGACGACTCTTGCCCCGATAATAGCGACAAGGCAATTCCAGGATTCCCCATCGATTGGGCCCAAAGCCGCCGAACAAACTCACTATCCCATTTGCCAGTCGGGCTTGTACCATGGGCTTCTATAAATCCAGCCAATTCCTTCGCCGAAAAAAGTGGCATGTCAAAATCATAGAGAGGCACATCGACGAGTCGCATCTCATCTACACGCTCCACTAGACCTGGCCGCGCTGCAAAGACTATTCGCAAGCCCAAACCTGAGGATTCGTGCACTTGCAATAGGCTCAGCAGCGCTCCAAGTGAGGAGTCATCCAATTGGTATGCATCATCAATCAGCAATAACCCTTGCTTGCCTTCAACGACAAGGGTTTCACTAAAATGCCTAAGCGCTACCAGCAGCTCTCCCGCACCACCACCTTGGTATTGGAGGCCTAGGGATTGAGCAATGGAGGTTAAATTGTCACTAATATCACCGTACTCAACAACCTTATAATACTCGTTGAATTCAAGGTGGGCATGTAAGCTCTGAAGCTCGCGTAGTAACGTCGTTTTACCGGCTCCAGCAGGCCCCACGATGACAGCCAGACCTTCGCCAAACTGAAGAAGATGAGATAACTGCTCCAACAAACCTTGCCTGTCTGCCGTTGAAAAAAAGTCATCGACACTGTCACTTGAACACTGATTATCCACGTTAACATCTAAATCCAGCTGCTGATTTTTCATAATAACGGACTAGTGAGCTTGGTAAAATGACGCTCGCATCGCGAGCTTAGGCACAAAAGTGTGTCAGTGTATCGGTGAGCAATTGATCGGAAAAGTCACTGCTCACAACCGCCGATCCGCACGCGGTTAACAACACCAATCGCAAGTTCCCATCAAGCACTTTTTTATCTACAGCCATGAACTCTCGAAAATGATCAGCTGTCATTTCAGCAGGCGCTGTCACCGGTAAACCCGCACGAGAAATGAGCGTTACCGCGCGATCATAAACATCGCGATTAATCCAACCTAAACGTAGCGAAAGATCACAAGCCATAACCATTCCAGCCCCAACCGCCTCACCATGCACCCACACCCCGTAGCCCATATAAGACTCAATGGCATGCCCAAATGTATGGCCTAGATTCAGGATCGCTCGAATACCCGATTCAGTTTCATCCTTTGCCACAACATCGGCCTTGGTGCGACACGACACCTCGATCGCGTAGGCCAACGCATTGGCATCACGAGTGAGTAAAAGGTCCAAATTATTTTCAAGCCAAGAAAAAAAATCGGCATCCGCTATAAGGCCATATTTAATGACCTCCGCTAATCCTGCGACGAGCTCTCGATCCGGTAAGGTATTTAAAACTGCCGTATCAATAACGACAGATTTTGGCTGGTAAAAAGCACCAATCATATTTTTCCCCAAGCGATGATTAACACCCGTTTTCCCGCCAACCGACGAGTCAACCTGAGAGAGGAGCGTGGTAGGGATTTGAATAAAGTCTACACCACGCTGGTAGCACGCTGCCGCAAACCCGGCCATATCGCCGATAACACCGCCGCCCAATGCGATCAGCGTGGTGCGGCGATTATGTCGCTTCTCTAAAAGCGCGTCAAAAATGCTATTGAGGGTATCGATGTTCTTGTATTGTTCGCCATCCGGAAGCACCACCTTGTCCACCTGACAGTGTGGCGCTAGCATTGCTTCCACTTGCTGACTATAGAGCTTATCTACGGTTACGTTCGTCACCAGCATCACTTGAGCAGAATGGATATACGGTAATACACAATCAGCTACGCCCAGAATGCCGTGATCAATGAAAATAGGGTAAGAACGCTCTGCAAGGCTAACCTGTAGTTTTCGAATGGCCATGACGTTAATTTATCCAACATAAAATTTAAGAATTGTACACACCACCAACCAGTTGAACACAGGTCGGCATGAAGATTGAAAATGGATACTACTCCTGCCATGCAAACGCTTCAACCGAAGGCATCAAACATGAAAAGGAAAAGAATAGGCTATTTGAAAGACGGGGGTAAATACCGCAACCCCTACAACGTCACCATGATCAGCTCAGCCTCCGGCAAGCATCACTGCACATTCGACGAAGGAAATACCGGGTAATTAATCGGGCGGAGGAAAACTGAAACAAACCAAGAGGGCTTCAATATTAGGCGGGGTCACAACTTTAGCACTATGGTTCAGCGCCAAATTTCACCAACGGGCTTTAAGAACGTCCACACACTTATCGCTAAACGCCCGAAATCATGTCTGCAATGGACTGAACCACTAAACGGGGGCTTCTCCCGTCGGTAAGCACTACGTGGTCGGCAACCTCTCGATAAAGTGGGTCACGCAACTCAAATAATTCAATAATTTTTGTCCGAGGGTCATCGACCTGTAACAGTGGCCGTTTTTTGTCCTTATACGTACGCTCCACCAGCTGATCAATTCCTGCTGTGAGATAGACCACATGGTTACAGCGACCCAGTAGCTTTCGATTAGCTTCAGCTGTCACGATACCGCCACCCGTCGCAATGACCGCAGACTTCCTCTCAGCCAGCTCAGCCAAAACTGCTGTTTCGCGTTCACGAAACCCAGCTTCGCCCTCGACATCAAAGATCCACGGAATATCCGCCCCGGTACGCTGCTCAATAACATGGTCTGTATCAAAAAACTCACAACCAAGACGCTGAGCCAGCATTTTACCGATAGTTGATTTGCCGGCCCCCATAGGGCCGACAAGGAAGATGGTATGGCTCACGCTTAATCGAGGAAATCAGAAGTCATAATGCGGGGAGTCACAAATATGAGCAACTCTCGTTTTTCTTCTGAATTGATGTCATGGCGAAACAACGTACCAACAAACGGAATATCTCCCAGTAGGGGAACCTTACTCTGACCTTTAACGGTTTCAGTTTGATAAATACCACCCAAAACAACGGTATCGCCATCGGAAACCAATACAGAAGTCTTCAGATGAGTGATATCGATAATAGGCACACCAGATGAAACGCCCGTCACAGAATCTTGGTCAATTTCAAGATCCATAATAATTCGATTATCCGGGGTGATTTGCGGTGTAACCTTTAGCGCCAATACCACTTCTTTAAAGGAGGTAGTTGTACCGCCACTGGCAGATTCCTCCTGAAAAGGCACCTCAGTACCCGATTGGATCTCGGCTTCTTGCTTATCACCGGTAATCACTTTTGGTTGTGAAACAATTTCGGCGAAACCGGAGTCCTGCATGGCCGATAACTCCATGCCAAGTAAAAAGTTGCTGCTGATTACGTTCCAAGTAATGGCCCCAGTAGGGTTAAACACCCCCAAATCGACTAAGTTGG
>Ga0065722_104349_pt1 | contig 25572 bp, 21 predicted proteins | sample BansetMetagenome_FD_59109 | JGI IMG/M metagenome (GOLD analysis project Ga0065722, IMG submission 59109) | Bankia setacea gill microbial communities from Puget Sound, Washington, USA - Caecum Enriched | ecosystem: Host-associated > Mollusca > Digestive system > Ceca | place: United States... | reverse complement strand
GGTGGCGTTATCGGTTGCGGCTCCAGCAGCTCCAGTTCTTCGTCCTCCAGCAGTAGCAGCTCCAGTAGCTCGTCTTCATCAAGCTCCAGCAGTAGTAGCTCCAGTAGCAGCTCATCTTCAACTGGCGGCTCTTCTGGCCAGCAGTGTAACTGGTACGGAACTCTGACCCCCTTGTGTAACAATCAGGACTCAGGATGGGGATGGGAAAATAGCCAAAGCTGTATTGGCGCAAGCACTTGTGAAAGCCAAGATGGTGACGGCGGAATCGTGGGTGGAAGCAGCTCTAGTAGTTCCAGCTCAAGTTCAAGTTCAAGCTCAAGCTCAAGCTCCAGTAGCAGCGGCGGTAATGGCGATGTATGTAATTGGTATGGTACCGATTACCCCATGTGCTCCAATACTTCCAGCGGCTGGGGATGGGAAAACAACCAAAGCTGTATTTCCCCTTCTACCTGTAGTTCGCAATAATAACTAAAGCTTAACGTCCCCACTTAGAACGCTTGGCCTGCGCCAAGTGTTCTAAGTTTTTCAGTCTGTTTAGATCTAGCGAGTCCCTGATTAAAACGAAGTAGGGAACCACGCCCTTTACTCATACGTTTAACTGGCCTTCAATTACCGGCTTATGTCTGGGATACGACCCCTTTAGACACAGACAAAACACTGTTTTTTGCGGCATTTCGTGAAGAATCCCCCCCCTCAATGCTCAACTTTTGAAACCCTCACGTTAACGCTCCAAACCCTAATAATAGGACTTCTTATGGTGTTTGAGACATTATCCTTATGGTACTGTTGACAATAACAATGAGTTCCATGACAATGGTCAAACGTTAGGCAGAGCGCTAAAGAGCTTTTGGGTGTAGCCGTCTGGGTTAGTCCCCAATTAACTATCTCAAGCGATCTAATGGTTTTTTATCTGCTTTTCGGATTTCTCCTGGCACCAGAAGTGCGCTGCACTTCGGTCAGAGACCAACGAGTTAAGGGTCTTAATAGGTTAGGTTGATAAGGGTGGGGGTTCCCACCCTTTTTTTATTTTTAGCACCCCCTCCACGTCCGAACAATTCCACCCTTAAATACCTCCATTAAAAACACATCTAAAGGCAACGTTAATACAAAACTGCCAAGCATAGTATGATACGTGTGACTCACTTTTGGAGAGGGCGACAATGAAAAATACCAGCCACCATTTGCGGCCAAGCAATCACATTAGGCTAGCCCTATGGCTAATGCTGATGTTTAGCGTCACGGTGGTCCAAGCAGAAGAGCTGCAATCAAGCAGGCCTCTCTTCTCTTATGGACAACTGGACAATATGCTTTCTCGAAATTCTTTTAAAGCCAGTAACGGCATGACCATGCCATACCGGCTCTATGTGCCCAAAAACATTTCGCCCCACAAAACCTATCCTCTGCTGGTTTTTCTTCACGGCCGAGGAGAACGGGGTACAGACAATACCGCTAAAATGTTCGCCCATACGGGTTTATTTAACGGGCAGAATTCCATATTGAGCCCCGCAAACCGACAGAAATACCCGTCTATTATTGTAGTGCCCCAGTGCTCAGACTTGTCTGCTGATCAAGAGTGGGCTCACTGGATTGGTAACTCACCTCAACAACCTTTTGCTGGCTTAGGAAAAGATGGCAGCTATCAGCAGCACACTGAAGCATCCACATCTGGTGCCGCCGCGGTGGAGCTAATCGAGAGATTAATAGCGCAATATCAAGTAGATCAACAGCGGGTATACCTTACCGGTATTTCTATGGGGGGCTTTGGCACGTGGGAATTTACCGCCCGCCACCCTCAGTTATTCGCAGCGGCGGTACCCATGGCAGGCTTCTCCGATCCCCAAACCGCCGAACGTGTTAAGCATATTCCGTTCTGGGTATTTCACGGTAGTAATGATGAGTACAACCCTGTGCAAGGCTCAAGAAATATGACCGATAAATTAAAAACACTAGGGGGGAATGTACGCTATACAGAGCTTCAAGGGTTGAAACATAGCGAAACGTTTAAAGAGGCATGGAACAACGCTGACATTCTTCCATGGCTATTTTCCCAAAAGAAACCCGTCGATTAATGCGTTCTCGCTACCAGCACTCGCCATTTTCCACATCATTGCTATTGTAGGCTTTACGAAGTCCAGCTTGATTAAGCGTGAATTTACGACAATCTGTATCCGATAGCTGCGGCCCCGTAGCGGTGGCAGTAATAAGATAACAGGTATTGCCACATGGTTGCGTTATGGCGAGGGTATAGTACCCCTCCGAGCTAGCAGCACCGCCAATATCATCGATACTGGCTGAATATTGATTGCGCTGTAAATACAGCTGCTCTTGTAAAGAGGCCTTAGACATCAAGGCTTCTTTCGCATCGGTGCGCCGACTCTTTTCGACCGACGAATTATAAGAAGGAAAAGCAATTGCAGCCAATATACCTAGAATAGCGACCACAACCATTATTTCAACCAAGGTAAACCCGGTGTGTTTTTTACATGCCGTCAAATAACCCATTGGTGAATATACCCTCTATGTGTACAGCGAAAACACCTCGCCATTATGATTAATATTCGTCATACAGCTTAAACCTAAAAGCGGTGCTACCGCGCTACCAATCTATAGGAATTTCTCTCCACGACTGTCGTTTACCGGTTCGAGTTCTGCCGCCAATTTCTTCATTAATTATTTCTCCAGTAGACGTTTGAATAATCGCGTGACTTCGCCCCCGAGAATCATAATAAATGGTGGGGGTTGAAGGGTTACCTACCCCCAAGTTTTTACTACGAAGCACTAACTCTTGGCTGTTGTGTACAACATTATTGTCGCGGCCCAATGCACTATAAGGCGCCGCTATGCCCGACTGATAGTTCGGCGCATAGAGGAAACCATTGCCCTCAGCACTACACACCTCCCCTGTTGGCTGGTAAGTGGTAAACACCAAGGACTCACCCGAAAGCACCGCTTTCGTCGAACTCCGCTCTCGCGTATAAGGCAAATCAAAATACCAGCCAGAATGGCTTATAACGGCATTTTTCACCTCAGAGAATTCGCCAACGGTCTCCCCGGTGTTGAGGGTAACCGGCGTCGTACTACCACTAACCACGGTACCATCAGCATAAACATCAAGGGAGGTTGTATCCACTAGGTCAGCGCTCGCAACGACAGTACCAGGCAAACTCGCCATTGTCGCATCGGGGTCCTTCACACCATAAAATGTTTGGGTACTGACGCTACTATTGTCCCCAGAAGTGTAATAACGGCCAGAACCACTAAATACCCAATAATTGTTTGTCCTGTCTTTGACCACACTGGGCTGAGCACTAAAGGGCTTATTGGTCACATCCAGTACCTTACTCAACGACATACTCAAATTACCACTGAGCAAACCCAATGCTCCACGCATAAGCTGGCCGGTCGGAGCCGCTTCAGTGCCAGAAACCACACCAAAGTAAACTGCATCGTCTTCAAAGTCAGCGTTCCAATCAGCCGCTTGTACACCACCAATAAAGGCATTGGGAAGAGATGTGTCGAATTTCGTTAACGTTCGCCGAGCAAGGTCAAAACTAAATATCTTCGCCGTTTTAGAGCTCACAGCATCTTTCAAGGCAGTCGCTCGCGAGCTACCATCATTTCCTGCCGGACCTGAGCCAAACACTAAAAACCAATCATTTTTTGCTGGGTTTTCATAGGAGCCAGTTACGCTATTTTTCTCACGAAACTTAACCAACGTCGGTATAGAAACACTATAACCAAGATCTTCATCGGTAATTTCCGCAATAACTTCCGGAGGAGCTTCAGGATCGGTAATATCCAAAACTACGTACCCAGAACGCAAGGGCACATCGTCTCCATCGACCTCAACGGTTACCTGACCGCCACCAAAACGCATGCCGACCACCAGAATGGTACCCCAGCCACCGGGATGCTCAATAGTACTGTTGCTGTCCCAGATTCCGTTAACATCAAATATTTGCGGCTGACCATCTACGTAGTAAACATGATTGTAATCAGTTCGACTCAAGTATTGTAGATGGGGTAACAAGTTGTAAGGCACATAGGCCCATAGCTCACTGCCCAATGGATGCGCAGTTTCACCTGCCATTGACGTTTTATAACCGCCATCGCTAGCACTATAAAACCCAGCGTTAAAGGCATGAACCATACCATCATTGGCCCCCAAGAAAACCACTTGCCTGCGTCCAGCCTTTGCATTTTTATATTCCCTGTAAGTAGAATCGCCAAACTCTATTTCGTAGCCATTGTTGGGGCGCGACAGGGTCACCGGAGACGAGTTAACAATGTCGCCTAACAGCCAAGGCTCATCACCATTTGAGCTATCGCCATCGTAATCGATCGAACGGCTACGAAAGCCCGAAATGGTTTCATCACCCCGAATAAAATTCACTAGATTTTTCACATCGTCTTCATCATCACCGACATCCAGTAATTCGAAAGTGTCTTCACCGGCAATGTCTGTATTAAACGTATCACTTTCAAACGGCATCACTTCATTATTCTGAATAATACCATCGCGACTATCCTCAGAATCAATACCCGTAAAGATGTACCGCCCCGTTGCCCCAGAAGCACTATAGCTCCGGTTACTGGTGTAATTACTGACTTGCGCGAGCTGATCCCTTGCGCTCCAAATAGGCTGCAAATCGTCAATTCCAAACGGATTACCATTAGCTGCGCCACGGGTTCCATCAGTATCAACCAAATAACGTTGCACCATGGTTTGCCCCAAGGTGTCATCGTAATAGATGTCAACAATAGGGTCGGAGCTCGTTAAGATTCCGTCAGATCCACCAGCAACAAAAGAATCTTCTCGCAACTCACTATTCCTATCGATGAACAAGGCATGGAGTGTACCCACCCAGTTCACTTCTGTATTGCCAGTAATAGAGTCAACTTCGTATACAGGATTATATAAAGCTTGGTATACCGCCCCCTCTCCAGCACCTGTACTCGCAACCACCGAAGCGGCGGTACCGGAAGACACTCGAGTTGTAATATCACTAAAAACCTGCGCTAAGCTCTTTTCCAAATAGGCCGGGTTGCGTACGGGGAAATAACCATCGGGTATGCCATCGGCACCGGCATTACCCTCAATGTCCTTTTTATCCCATTCACTTTGTAAATCGGGGATACCGTTATCGTTAGCATCGGTAAAATTTCCGTATTTCGCTGCATACCATAGAGGGTTTTCTAACACCCCAGGGCTACCAGATACGGCAGTAAATTTTCGTGCGGTAGGCGACCAGAGTGTCACGTTGGTATCTGTTCCTGTCAGTGCGACGGAATTAAAGTTGCCGTTGCCTGACCCCATTTCTAAATCGGGGAAGGTGCCATTGTTATTTGCGCCATTCATCACATAGCCAAACTTCATAGGGACGCCAGAGGCTTCGCCAACTACCGCTACGCGAAACTGTATTTCGCCTGTTGATGAATCGCTCCAAGAAGGCTGGGGAGTTTCATTTTCCCAACGGTTCCACCAATTATTCCACTGCCGGTAGTAGTCCGTGGTAAATGATGGGCAAGCGACAGCTAATTGTGCGGCGGTTCCGGTGGCACTGCAATATTCCAGCACTGCATAGGCATCCATATCAAAGTCACTGCCCCACAAAGAGTCCTCCCAAGAAATATAGAAAATACCGTGCTCATCGGTAAGTTTCATCACCGTGAGATCCACCAAACTACAGTCCTGCCAAACGCCTCCGTGCTCGGCAATACAATAGGGAACCACGGTTACACTTTCGCTGTTAGTCGCTTGTATCTCCAGGCTGGGCAAACTTTCAGCCAGTGCAACCGTATAGGTTTTTACTGTTTGCTCACCTTCTAGGCTTCGTAAATCTTGTTTGTAAGCGTAAGAAGCAAAACCGGCCAAACCGTAACTTCCAGCCAAAGAGGGCACCTCTGGGCACACGCCTTTCGCATCAGAAAAATTGCTTATGGTTTTGGTATCGCAGGTGTTAGCACTACCACCCGATGTCGCATTACCCACAATATAATTATTGCCAGCAATGCCCTCCGCAACACCAACCGCGTCCGTAAAACTATCAATAGTCGGGTCTAAAGGTGGATCACCTATAGAAGGCGCGGGATCAGACGCACTGCTAAGACCGGGTAAATCTGTTGCGCTATTAAGGTTGTCCCCGTCAAAATTATTTAGACCCGTCGACAATAGAATAATGGCGCAGTTCGCACAGGCGTTTGCCGACGACATAGGGTCGACCCAGTTGACGGTACCCAAGCCAGAAATAATAGAGGAGTCATCTGTAGCGAAATCGCTCGTAGCCGTTGTTTCACCGCTATAGTAGCGCAGTGCTTCAAGATACATCTCGGTTATGGGGTTTCCCCAATCTCGACATTTCCGATTGTTTCCTGGCGGGTTTAAAAAATCGCTAATAGAGATACCCCAAGTATCGCAATCGTCATAAAAATTTGTGGAATAATCCCAGCCTTGTATCCGCAATCTATTAAGCGTATTAATAATGCCGTTGTCGTTGCTGCCCTGATTAATAAACTGACCATTCTCCATACTGACTTCTTCCGCAGATGAAACAGCACTATCACCCCCCATATACGAAATATTTTTCCTTAACACACCGCCTTCGTCATTTTTGTTGTAACTACCAGTCATTAAACCAAATTGAAGACCACCGTTTTCGCCATAGGTTTGTAACAAACCATATGGTTTGTAGTAAGTGCCACCACCATCGGAGTACTCACGACAATTCACTTCGTCCTGCCCGGATACGCACTTTTTAATACGCACATTGAATTCCACCTGACTAATACCCGTTATAGTCGCCGGGTCAGGTCTAGCTGGTGTAAATGCCTGGGCGGCATTCCCACCCGAAGCGTGCTCATCGTGATATAAACACAACTCACGCTCACTGCCGCTCCAAGTAAAATAATTACCAATCGCAATTTTTAATTTTGGAGGATTGTCGGAAACAGATATATTACGCGTTTTACTGCCACTGCTAGTATCATCAGGGTCAGTAACATTACAAAAGCTCACCGTGCTTGCACTGCTAATGGGGGTATAATTCGAAATATTACCATCGATGCCAGAATCCCGTACCACCTTCACAAAAGAGTGGTTGTCGTCCGGCAATAGCGCTCGCTGCAATACCGTAGATGACGACGTATCGGTAATACGATAACCCCCGTAGAGCACTTTCCGAATAATATCTATGCGCGTCATCGTGAGCCAGTTCATAAAATTACCGCTCCACTTACCTGCAGCGTTAGTACATTTATGATCGGGCTCCGGATTTGCTACCGTCACTTCAGATTCAGAACGAACAACCTTACCGTCGGGAACATACATATCTGAATTATAACTGTAGCAATAAGCGGAATCGAAATAACCGTAATACACAAATTCATCGTTGTAGCTAACGTCTAAAGTTCCGTCACCATCAAGGTCCGTATAGTCGGTATACGCCTTGTGCCACAACTGGTTATCGTTTGACATCACCAACATAACCAAGGCATCTTCCGTACTAGAAAGCAGAGGGGGAACGGAAACAAAATCTTCCATATCTGCTTGTGTGGTTCCGACAAAAAACAGTGACGCGCAGACCAGCGCTCTCAAAACAATACTTCCTTTCAGGCATTTTTTTCGCTGCATTTTTGCATAACGTTTTTGTGACCGGACATTTATTTTGCGCACATTACCACCTATACTCTGTATTACTTCTTTTAACGTAACCATCATTCCACCACCATATAGGTCGATTGCAACATCACTTTAGCTCGATCGCCATTGCCATCCGCCATTGCCGTAACTCTGTACAGTGGCTCACCGGTACCAGGATTAGATGAATTAAATGTAACGGAGTCATCCGGCGGCACAAAACAAAGGAATTCAACAATAAATTTCACGTCTTCATCTATACCGGGAATAGCTATAGTTCGATGCTTGCCAGTATCACTCCAAACATCTAATTGCTCGTCTTTCCAAAAAGCAATGCGCTCAGAACTGCCTGAATTTGCGGCCACCTGACACAACCATTTTTCATTGGGGTCCGATACAAATATACCCTCAAAACAAAGCCCCTCACTACACGTAGCATTATAACAATTCCCGGAATCGCCACAGGTGTTATAAAGTTGTTCGCGCGTTGGGTTGTTTTTTTCTAGCCATTGTTCAGCTTCCGTAAGCGCCGCCTCTGCTGCAGCAAACGCAACATCCCGGTCCCGCTGACTGGTTGCCATTTTCAATTCTGTATTCGAGGATTGCATATTAGCAATACCCAATAAACTAATAACAACCAGAATCACTAACGATACAATGAGTACGGCTCCAGATTGAGTTGTAGGTAAGGCTGATAGTTTTTGCATAGTTTTTTAAACATCAATTGTTTCGAATTTTCACGGAGGTGGTAATCACCTGGCGCATGAATCTATCGGAAGAAAGGCTATAGTCACTCCCGTCCAGCTTGAGCGTAACCTGTTGGCCAGTAGCATAAACCTCTCTGGCGGAGCGAAAAACTAAGGTAAGACGCATACTAACAACCTCCCCCCAATCACTTACGTCATTAGCACTGAGGTATTGGTTGGCCTCAGCGTCGTCATCCACATCAACACCGTAAACCACTTGCATATCTTCAACACCAATCGCCAATTCTTCCGTTTCGGTGACGGCAACTCCACCGCTAGCGGTGAGCACTTGTTTTTTCAGGGCAGGCATACCCGGCATAACCGCCGACTCCCCAATATAATATGCATGCACGTTATAGGGCATGAGTGTGGAACCAGGGTTGAACGCCACTTCCGAGCTACCACCGCAAGTCGATACAGAGCAAGCATCCGCACATGAAATTTCTACCGCATTAGTCGAGCGTAATACCCGTGTGCAATTCCGGCTTCCATCGGCTGCATGTAAAACTTTTTTTGAAGAGCCGCCAGGACCGGACACTTGAAATAAGCCGAGCTCCCGACAGGTGGCATCTGCGACTAACAGGGTGCTACCAATCGCGATATCTTCATTTTCCCATAAAGTAAACTCTGCAGAACTTTCGTTATGGCTTTTCACAACAAATTCTTTTGATGCATCAGCAAAGCGCACAATGAAGGAATCACTCACGCCTGATACATCAGCTTTATAGCTATCTGGCTCGTCGTTACTGGCGCCGTCATAGCCTTGAATACTTTCCGTTAAGTTGATAAACCCATCCATGATGTTTACAACAGTCGTAGATTTATTAGCAGTGGATATGCCTGCACAACCGGAGTACCCGGCTATACGCACCTCCCGCTTTACCATCTCCAACACAAAACGCGCGTTGTCCTGCACAAAGGATAATTGTTCACCATCAAAGGATGAGCGCTTGGCATTGAAGGCTATTTTCACCACACCAGCCAAAATTATTCCGGCTATCACCATGGAGATGAGCAATTCGATTAAAGAAAATCCACGGGAAAAATAACTATGACGGAGAGATAAATTTTGCATAGCGCGTTAAACGTCCGTTATCAATTGATATTCTTGGGTTTCACGTTCACCCGTATCCGCATTTGTGCCCACTTCAAACTCAACCCGAATGACAATCTGCTCACCCATTGCACTAATTTCCCCGCGACCGCCAGGCAACAAACTAGCAACATTACTGCGCCAGTTATGAAGATTCCAGCTGGCCATTTGCTCAGGGCTACAATTTGTAGCCGTGGTATTACAGGTCGGCTTGCTTGGAGTATTATCAGCGTAATTAATGTAATAGCTGTTAATGGCGCTGGGTGTGGTTAACATGCCCTCATAAATATCGCTAGCTAAAAATGATGCCTGAGAATACAAGGATGCATTTTTCAAAAAGCTCACAGATTTTACTTGCATAGATAACACCACTAGTAACCCTGTACCCAAAACAATTAGCGCCACCATAGTTTCAATTAAAGACGCGCCCTTTTGTCGATATTGAATATTCATGAACTACAACTCAGGTCGGAAGTGAGAGAAAGCGTGTTAGCGCCGTTAGCAAAGCGACTTTCGTGAATACCGTTGCCATCAGAATCAATGGTTTGAATAAGCCGGCCTGAGCCTATCAACATCAGCCCTCGAGCGTAGTTGTCTTGCAATTTCGAATCGCAAATTTGAATCAGTATCGGACGATTAATTTGCTCGCCACCCACGGCTGGACGACCGTACTCGTTGAAACTCAAGTAACTCAGTGATTCACTCTCTGCAACATCTACCATCGTAAAAATATTGGAGCCCTGATAAACAAAGGCATTTAAAATCCGCTCAGATCCGTTGTGTTCACCATCTCGAGCAGTACCGCCACCATCGCCATCATCCAGAAACACAATCCAGCCTTGCGACCATGTACCACTGCAATCTGTGCCCGTACTACTAGAACACATCGATACCGTTTTGTTTCTGGCCACGGCTTCATAGCGAGCGCCCATCAAGGCGGTATTCAATAGTTTTCTGTCGGCATAAACACCATTGTTACGGATGTAATTGTCAAACGAAGGCGCCCCTGCCATAGCTAAAATAGCAGCCACCGCAAGAGCTATAATGACTTCAAGTAAGGTTAAACCGTGGCTGCTTTTTAGAGGGGTCATTGTCATAACAGTCTGGAATCTTTAGCTAAGCTATGGGCGGAACCAAAACCTGCATACAACAGGCTCTGGTCGAAAAACGCGCACTCGCGTTAAATTCAATATAGGTTCTGTCGTTATTAAAATCGACAGCCGCTGGATGACTGGTACTTATTGTTGATATTCGGAGGTGGGCGGCAGCTATATTTACATGCTTTAGACCCTGTAACTATGACTGGAACAGATTTTTAGGCGATTTTAGCTATCTGAGACAGGCTAAATGCGCAATAGGAGATCAGTTGGCTGACGCTCTAAACCAATAGAGTAACGAGACCACACCCACCGCGATAACAAGGGGCACGCACAGCGCTAGCTGTGTATTCCATCCAAAGCTGAACAGTATCCAGCCCGCTGTTAACGAAGCCAAGGCCTGTGAAGAAAAAATAGCAAAATCATTGATTGCTTGCGCCTTAAAACGCTCGCAGGCTCTGTACGCCAAAGGCAATAAAGCTGTGCCACTGACAAATAAGAAATTCCAGCCGACCCCTAGCAATACCAGCGCCCACCAGTAATGCAATAGTGCATGCCCTTGAAAACCCACGACTAACACCAACACGTATAATAGGCTACCCGTGAGCAATAGCACACCCGAGCCAAAATGCTTGAGTAAATACCCCGAAAAAAGCGACGGCAAAAACATCGCAACTACGTGGCTTTGTATGACCCACTTAGCATCATGCAGGCTATGGCCTTGCAGAACATGCATGCTAATGGGGGTAGAGGTCATAAGAAAAATCATGACGGTATAGGCCACCAACGAAGCGGTTAACGCAAGCATGAAAAGCGGCTGGCTCAGCAATCCAAAAACCGACCGAGCTTGCGCCTCCCCAGACAAATCGCCCGGCTGAGCTATTTCCGTTTCTTCGAAGGCACTAAACACCGCCATGGCGGCCAAAATGAGTATCGCCATCAACAAAAAAGACAGCGAGTACGGCGCGAAGTCACCCGACAACGCTTCCCCCAAAGTTGCTAACTCTGGACCAATAATTCCCGCTGCGATGCCGGCCATCATTAATATCGACAAGGCCGGCCCGCTATCACTCGGGTCACTCAAACTTTCCAAAGCAGCAAAACGAAATTGCTGGAAAAAAGCGCCGCTCACACCACTGGCAGCGGCACCACCAAGAAAAACAGAAAAATTTGCAAGTACGGAGCCCAAACTACACACCAACATTCCCACTAACAACATCAACATACCCATATACCCCGCTCGCTTTCGCCCAAAAGCCTTCGCTAAATAGGCGGCCGGCACAGTCGCAATAGCAAGGGCTATGAGCGTAATGGATATTGGTAAAGTTGCCATCGCGGGAGTTGGCGCCAACTCAGCTCCCAGCACCCCCCCCACCAATACCAAAAGAGGCATTCCACCTTGCACCAACGCCAAGGCAATCGTTAACACCCATATATTTTTAGGCATTGCGCGATAGGTTGTCATTACAGTCATAGCTCAAGCCTAATCATTCAGTAACCGCCTCATTAAAACGAATTTCCATACCTATATGAACCTGTGCTCGGTACTTCCAAAACGCACGAGGCCGCGGATACTAACACTGTTCAATTGCACCTTGCGTGAAAAAAAATACATCCTAGCGAGTGCAGGCTAGCCTCGTGTGCGCCCTTATTCAAACACATGCCAACGACCCCTCCTTCTACCAACATGATGTCCAATGGGTGAAACTGCTGAAGAACGTATTCTCGCTCTTCTCCACTTAGAGCTACATCTGCGGCAGACACAATCAAATAGTCGCGCAACAACAATACACACTCTAGGGCTTCATCGCGGTACTCCAGTGCAATCAGCACCTCGCAACACCATTTGCCGGCAGACACGAGATGATCCCTAGCAAAATACCAGCTGCTCCCGATTTGTTGATGAACATGCATTAGCGCGATTTCATAAGCTGAACCAAAAAAAAGGCCTGAGCCAAACGCAGATTACCGTGCTTCTTGACTACCAAGCCGCTGTCCACTGCACCTCTCCACAGCAAGAGTGCCGGCCCCACGTTCTGCACAAGGGTCGGTTGATGACGATGACACAAATATCGAATAGAATTTTTCCTCCGCCCTTATTGCAAACGATTATCATTATCATTAAAGTATTCAAGGAAAGCAAGCTTTTGTCCTGTCCAGATCACGACCAAGGAGACATGTCATGGAAAAAAAGCGCATAACGGTAGAAATAGAAAGAAATAGCTTGCACCGCTTAATTGCTCAGCGACAACTCAAGCTCGAAGAATTTAACTGCTTAAACGGCGAGGGAAAACAAGGTGTAAAACACATTTTGCTCGACCTTTTGGCTGCTAGCCTTGGCGTCCGAACCACGCCAATATCGGATAAGTCAAAAGCGCAATAATGCCTTTTCTTTCACTCTGGCATGGCTAGCGCAGCAGATGTAACCGATTGTAGCTCGCCAATTTCACATTCAACGGACAAAGTTTCCTCCGTTCGCATTTTTTAGCGCCGCTAAACGCGTTACACTACATGAATTCAAGCTGTCCCCTTATTGAATTCACTGAATTGTGTGCTGCTCAAATGCTTGCTCATAAACCTCAAATCGATTTCCGCTGGCTCTATTTCGCGCTTGCGCTCACTATCGCCGGCGCACTCACATACGACTTTCTACCCTACCGTAACTTACAGCTTGTTCCCGGTTTAGATGAGGCCAGCTTATACAGTGGGGGCTCAGAACAATCCATTGTCAGTGCTGAATGGCTCAACAAATCGAACTATGCCTTTCGTTGTATTTTCGATGTTCAAGCCGCAACATACAAATTTTGTGGTTTGGATGTAAAGCAAGGAAATGGCTCGGATAAAGGCATTAACTTTAAGCACTTCACACAACTCCATATCAGCATAAGCTATACCGGAGATGCAGAGTTTTTACGCATTTACATGCGCAATTACACTCCAGAGCTTGAGCAGTACAACAGTAATAAATACTTACAAGTGCTCGTTCCTGCACAAGCCAATTATCAAGAGCTTACCTTGCCTCTAAATCGTTTTGTTATTCCAGACTGGTGGGCGCGACGGGCAAAGCTCCCGCCAGACCTTGCCATTGCCAGCTTCGACAACATTATTCACATCGGTGTCGATGCGCCGCACCCCGTTAACCCAGGTGCGCACGATTTTGAACTTCACTCACTATCGCTACAAGGCCCTTGGGTCACAAAAGACCATTGGTATCTCAGCATTCTGATTTTTTGGCTCATGCTGTTAATGCTAATAAACCTACAACAATGGCTAGGCTTGCGGCGAGAAACAAAGGAAAGCGCTATACAATTAGATGAAGCCATATTGAAAGCCCAAAAACTTGCAGAAGAATCACAAAAATACCGCGAACTGTCTTTGGTAGATGAACTTACAGGAGTGCTAAACCGGCGCGGCATGCAACAAGAAATTGATATTGAGCTGCGCAGCAACCCCAGTAATACCGCCGTCATTTTGCTCGACCTCGATCATTTTAAACGGATCAATGATAGCCACGGTCATGCCGTAGGAGATGAGGTATTGCGGACATTGGGGTTACTACTGAATGCTTATATTCGCCAACAAGATAGTGTGGCCCGGTGGGGGGGGGAAGAATTTATGTTGCTATGCCCGCAAACACAAAGCGCCGGAGCGCTTGCTCTCGCGGAAAAAATTCGTTCCGCCATCGCTAAATATCGATTTAATTGCGGTGGCGGTTTACAAATAACAATTAGCCTTGGGCTCGCCCAAGCCCGAGATAAGGAAAGCTTTCAACAACTCTGTCATCGCGCCGACGAAGCACTGTATAAAGCCAAAGCCAATGGCAGAAACTGCGTTGTGCTAGCTCCTGATGAATAATTTTAGAGCGCCATAAAACGCTTCTATACCAACGCTATCAGAAGATTTTTTTTCTTACCCAGCTTTACCAAAAAAAAGCGTTCGTATAACGCATTTTCCTTAGCGAATATCGCTGCAGCCTTCATGTTATCCGTACTATTTTTAGCCACGCCATTTACCCATACGGCATTGCGCCCAAGCGCATCTTTAACTTCGCGCCCGGCCTTCACCATGCCACACTCGGCTAACAGACTAGTTAAGGGCTTATCAACAAAATCTGCTGTCCCAAGTTTACAGGAAGGCAAACCATCCAAGGCCAGCTGTTCTAAATCAGTTTCCCCTAGATCCGCCAAATCTCCACTGAACATCGCTTCGGTTATGCGCTCTGCGGCTTGTAATCCCTCGTCACCATGAATCAAGCGGGTAACTTCTGTTGCCAAGATACGCTGACCTTGCGGACGTCCCTCTGCGGCCTCATCCCTAATCTCAATAGCCTCAATTTCGGCTACCGGTAGGAAGGTAAAATAGCGTAAAAATTTGTACACATCGGCATCTGTAGTGTTAAGCCAGAACTGATAAAACGCATAAGGAGAGGTTTTGCTTGGGTCTAACCAAATGGTGCCCGACTCCGTCTTGCCAAATTTAGTGCCGTCCGATTTTGTCACCAAAGGCAAGGTTAAGCCGAATACCTGGCCACCATACAATCGCCGGCTTAAATCAATTCCAGCGGTAATATTCCCCCACTGATCAGAGCCACCAATTTGTAAGGTACAGTTATGCTGCTTATAAAGTTCAGCAAAATCGTAGCTTTGTAAAATCATGTAGGTGAACTCCGTGAAAGAAATACCCGCTCCTTCTCGGTCAATTCGCTGCTTCACCGACTCTTTTTGAATCATATTATTAATGGAAAAGTGCTTACCCACATCACGTAGGAAGTCGAGCACATTCACACCGCCGATCCAATCCAAGTTGTTGACCACTTCCGCGCCATTCGCCCCACCATCGAAATCAATAAAACGTGAAACCTGAGCTCGTAACTTATCCACCCAACCAGCAACAATATCTGGCGTATTTAGCTTGCGCTCTTGAGCCTTAAAGCTGGGGTCACCAATCAAACCCGTTGCACCGCCAACCAACGCAAGCGGCTTGTGACCCGCTTGCTGAAAGCGGCGCAACGTTAACAGGGGTACCAAGCTCCCGATATGTAAACTGTCGGCAGTGGGGTCAAACCCGCAATACAGTGTGCGAGACTCCTTTAACCAAGCGTATAACTGGTCGTCACCCGTCATCTGGGCAACCAGGCCCCGAGCCTGGAGATCGTTCAGGAGTGTGCTATCTACCGCTGTCATGTTTCTTCCCACTGCTACTTATGAATTGGATGGTTCTTATCCGTCATGATTTAAGGCGCAAACGATACCGAAAAAGCCTTATAAAACAAACCGCTTTATCGAAAAAAACGCGTAAATGCACTGCATCTAACAACTTTCGGAAAAGCCGCAGCCAGTCAGAGGGGCGATTCTATCGGCTTACATAATAGTCACGCCCCAACAATAACTCACCAGAAAACAGCGTTTTTCAAACAACCCCACTTTACGGGACCCTATGAGGGGACCCGCCGTCGATATTCTGAGACTCTGCACTCAAAGCGTTTGGCTAAACATCAAAACACCAGAGTAAGCACCAACAAACCAAGAATAGTTTAGCCGACTTCAAGATTTGTTTGTTATATCGCATAAGGTTTATCAATTCTTCAGGTGATATTTAAACAGTTTTCTGTTATAAATTTAGACCTTACGTTCCATAAATCGGCTTGATATTAAGACTTACATGCAACCTGTTGAAATTAAAAGAAAAAACCGCTCAAAAAATAAGCGGAGGCAAGCCCAGCCTCTAACTCAGCGCTTACCGAGAGCGCATCTAGGCGCTGCCGCAGTTCTTGCCCTTTGTTTGGCTGGCTTTTTGTTGTTACCTGGTAAAACCGATGGAGATAGTACGGTCTCAGTTACCTCTTCACGAAACACTAAAATCATCGCCATTCCCGCACTTGAAGCCGTCACCGACACCGCACCTAAAGTGCAGGCGCCCGTGTTTGAACCACTTAACTATGCCGAAAAACCTGAACTCCAAACCATTACGCAAACAGTAAAATCCGGCGATAACCTCTCGCTCATATTCAAACGAGCAGGCCTAAACGACCGAGCCATGATGGAGCTTCTACAAGCAGAAAAGGGCAAGAAGCTAGCCGCACTCTATCCTGGTCACAGTCTAGAGTTCCAGCTCAATCAACAAGGCGAATTAAAGCAGCTGACATACACCCAAGATCGACTCAATAGCTTTTCGTTCACCCGAGGCGCCGAAGGCTTTGAGTACAGTGAAAATCAGCGTAAGCCCGATATTATTCTCGCCGCACGTTCGGCCACCATTACCGACTCCTTGTTTCTGGCCGGCAAGGCAGCGCAGCTCGAAGACAAACTGGTAATGGAGCTAGCCGGAATTTTTGGTTGGGATATCGATTTTATGCTCGATATTCGCAGTGGAGACTCCTTCAAAGTGCTATTTGAAGAATCCTTTTTGGACGGCGAAAAAATTGGAAACGGTAATATATTGGCAGCTGAATTTACCAACCGCAGTAAAACATTTCGAGCCGTCCGGTACGAAGACAAAAATGGCGACGTTCAGTATTACACCCCCGCTGGCGATACAATGCGCAAAGAGTTTTTACGCAGCCCCATCGATTTCGCCCGCGTTAGCTCCCACTTCAATCTACGACGCAAGCACCCAGTACTGAATAGAATTCGCGCCCACAAGGGCACTGATTACGCTGCAGCCCGCGGCACCCCCATACGAGCAGCTGGTGATGGTAAAATCACCTACGCCGGGCGCAAGGGCGGCTACGGTAACGTTGTTATTATCCAGCACGGGCAAACCTATAAAACCCTTTACGCCCACATTAGCAAGTTTCGCAAAGGTATTAGAAAAGGTGCACGCGTTAAGCAAGGACAAGTTGTAGCTTACGTTGGCTCTACAGGTTTGGCCACAGGCCCTCACTTGCATTATGAGTTTTATGTTAATGGTGCCGTACGCAACCCAGTGACCATTAAGCTACCCAAAGCACAGGCGGTAGACAAGGACGAACTACAACGCTTTTATCAGCAAACCCAGCCCCTACTTGCAGAACTTAACCCAGAGGTTCCGACCACAAAAATTGCAACTGGCGATACAAATGGCGGCACAAAAAAACTATAATCATTTACTGGCCCACTATTCGCGACAACGGTTTTATCAATAACTGCAGCGCTAATAAAGGGAACAGGGCCAGTCAGTGAGTGAAAATACCTGTTAACGCCGTAACAGACGAGCATTGACAACACACGAGTGGCGTACCAATCGCAGTCTTGGCCAAAAGCTGAGGAGCTGCAAAGGGTAATCCGTTAACAACCATACTCCTATCGCAGTAAAGAGGGTTCCCATGTCAGAGGCTACCAGCCTGTATATCGGCCTGATGTCTGGCACTAGTGTCGATTCCATTGATGCCGCGCTTGTCGATTTTTCTGAAAATTCCATCCGCCTTATAGGCACTTATGATCTACCTTACGACCCTCGCACTCGAAAGAAAATCTTTGACCTTACCCGTCCCGGCGACAATGAGATCGATCGAATGGGTGCCCTCGACAAACAATTAGGACAGCTATTTGCAAAAGCCGTAAATGTTCTTCTGGAGCAAACCGGCTATAAGGCCAGCGACATTCGAGGCATTGGGAGTCATGGTCAGACAATACGCCACCGTCCCCTAAGCGCAGGCACTCCGGATCAATTTACCTTGCAAATTGGCGACCCCAACACCATAGCTCAATTAACAGGTATAACCACGGTTGCCGATTTCCGACGTCGAGACATGGCCGCAGGAGGCCAAGGCGCACCACTGGCCCCAACCTTCCATAAAGAAATGTTCAGCTGTCCCACGGAATCACGCTGCATATTAAATATTGGCGGTATGTCAAACGTTACCTATTTGCCAAAAGACGGCTCGGTCATTGGCTTTGATACCGGTCCCGGCAATGTATTAATGGACTCCTGGATACACTCCTTTGGCTCCCACAATTACGACAACGATGGCGCGTGGGCAGCTGAGGGCACCGTCAACCAAGAATTGCTGGACAAACTGCTTAGCCACTCCTTTTTTCGAATGCCCGCGCCCAAAAGTACTGGTCGAGAAGATTTTAATTTGTCATGGGTTAACTCTTCCATCGAGCAAACCATCACCCCCCTCACGCCCCAAGACACTCAGGCAACCTTAACTGAACTCACCGCGGTTAGTATTTCTAATGCTCTCAGCGACACCTGTGAAAACGACACTCAAGTGTTTATTTGCGGCGGAGGCGTGCACAATGGCTTATTGGTAGCGAGGCTAACAGCTTTACTTCCCAACTTTGGCGTTCAAACCAGTAACGCTCTCAACTTACACCCCAACTGGGTAGAAGCCGTTGCCTTTGCTTGGCTGGCGAAACGTACCTTAGAACACCTACCTGGAAATTTGCCGGCCGTGACCGGCGCGTCTCAGCCTCTCATTTTAGGCGGGGTGTATTTTTCTTAGCGTGGGGGAAAACCCGCTGCGTCTACTAAACGCACACATGATTGAAGTGCTGCTTCGAGGGTAAACCTACTGCGCCTTGCGGGCAAAGCAGAGCCCTCTCAGGAATTCATCAGAAACCCTTTCAGGAGATTTCGCCTGAGTAACAACCAGCAATGTCAGTACCTGCGGCTTTCAAGTATTTGGCACACCCGAGGCACTCACAATAACGCCAATTTCATACCCACACCCCCATTAAAACTCCTGAACGGTAGGGCGCAAAACTATTTCGTTAATATCAACGTCCGCAGGCTGCTCAATAGCATAAGCTATTGCTCGGGCAACCGATTCAGCTGGAATCGCTTGCTTATAAAAATCAACCACAAAATCCCGGCTTAGCTGATCGCCACTACCAAACTTTAGCTCACTGTCGATTGCTCCTGGTTCGATGGTTGTTACGCGTATTTTTCCACCAACCTCCTGGCGCAAGCCCTCAGAAATCGCGCGCACTGCAAACTTTGTTCCCGAATAAACCGTACCCCCAGGACTGAACACCTTTAGGCCGGCAACAGAAGCAATATTAATGAAGTGCCCAGATTCTTGCTGTTCAAACACAGGCAGCGCCGCAGCCACACCATAAAGTACACCCTTGATGTTGATATCGATCATACGATCCCATTCATCGGTTCGGCATTGCTGCAAGGGTGCAATAGCCATTAAGCCAGCATTATTGACCAACACATCCATGCGACCAAATGCTTTAACAACCGATGCCACCATTGCCTCCATTTGTGACTTATCAGTAACATCTACGGTATAAGCAACTGCTGTTCCACCTGCTAGCCGAATATCTTTTACAATAGCTTCCAGCTTATCAGTCCGACGTGCCGCAATTGCCACCTTTGCACCTAGGCTTGCCAAATGGCGTGCAGTCGCCTCTCCCAAACCACTGCTACCACCTGTAATCACAACAACTTTGCTCTCTATACCCTTTTTCATACTCACGCCTCTCTTGTCATTTAGAATGGAGTCACCGTAATAAGTATTGAGCTTCACTTCAGCACGATAACGACAAATTTATTGCATACCCTATTTTGCGTTTCTTTCAACCACCATGATCGACTACACTATTTTCTTACCAGCAACACCGAAAAACGAGAGTCCAAAGCTCGTACCATGAAACCACAAATCAAGCTAGGAGAGATAAAGAATACTTAAACTAACCATCATCCATGCCCCCTTTTTCTTTTTACATGGGAATACCAAAGAAATAATAGCGCCCCCACAAAGGTACCAAAAAACACGACCATTATTGAAAGCATTCCTAACTGCCTAGGTTCGGCTGCCAAAATATTTTCGCTCCCTCCGACAATGCTGCCCCACCTCCTTGCAGATACCGAAGGTCTTGAAGAAAGCCGTCAACCACATAGCCATTCAACTTCAAGATTGAGAGAACAAAGAGGGTAAAGGCAATATATAAAATAGTAAGACCCGGCGTGGCGAGAGTAGTTAAATGCTTAGACGAAAAGTGTGCAACGGCAATTAGACCAAAGGATATGCTAGCCCAAAACTGCATAACACCCCATGTGCGATTCAGGTAGTCACTGGCCAGATAGATCCTTTCGTATTCTGTCATCATTCGCCTACTGGTTTGGACGCTGTTAATGAAAATTAAGGACTCCCTGAATAGCGCTAAGCCGCCTCTCTACTGATCTTGCTGTTCCAACGCCCATTGATACAAGCGATTTTTCTTTTCCCCGCTCAATTTCGCACCCAGTGCGGCAGCTTGCTTCAGAGGCAGCTCATCCATCAATATATTCATTACCTTTACGGTGTCGCCATCCAAGTCGGAAGCGTGCGTTTTTTCCTGCACAAAACCGTGCACCATCACTACGATTTCCCCTCGCTGCTGATTGGCGTCTGTCGCCAGTATGTCAAGTAGACTCGAAAAATCTGCACACAGAAAAGTTTCGAAAGTCTTACTAATTTCACGAGCCAATACGGCTTTCCGCTGAGGGCCGAAGATTTCTGCCATGGCCGTTAAGGAATCGTTTATACGGTGCGGGGACTCGTAAAAAATAAGCGTTCGAGGGTCGAGGCTTAAGTCCTGCAAGCGTGCCAAGCGCGCAGCGTTTTTAGCTGGCAGGAACCCCTCAAATGCGAAACGGTCTGATGGCAAACCCGAAGCACTCAGTGCCGCCACTAGCGCACATGCTCCAGGCACGGGTATCACACTTAAACCTCGCTCCCTTGCCAATGACACTATACGATAGCCAGGGTCGGATATGAGTGGGGTGCCTGCATCAGAAATGAGCGCAATACTCTCCCCTTGCTCCAACCGTTGAAGCAACCGCTCAGTCTGCTGCTCATTGCTATGATCATGGTAAGGCACAAGCGGCGTACCAATACCAAAATGTTGCATTAATTTTACGCTGTGACGAGTGTCTTCTGCCGCTATAATGTCAACCTTGTGTAATATTGCTATGGCTCGATGGGTGATATCGTCCAAATTGCCTATAGGAGTTGCGACAATGTATAGCGCGCTGCTGCTGTTCATTTGTTATATTTCGGCCTTTATATGTAAGTGCTTAAATTGGGGAAGAGTGTGATCCACTATATTCAACGTTCTACGTCACCAGAGCTGTGTCATTTACCGGCGGGCTTTCGGTTAGCTATACGCCGCTCTCTAGTGTTGCTCTCACTGCTGTTGGCCGCCTGTGGTTCACCAGCGGTAAAAAATGACAGTACGGAGGCTATGGCAGTCGACGCTCTTAGTCCAGAACAAATTTCAGAAATGCTCAACAAGGCAAATGACCTTCAGGGCAGCAAACGAACAGCCATAATATTGGATGCCGCCGATGCCATGTTTCGCGCCGAAGAGCTCGATTGGGCCCGCAACACCTTGGCGAGCCTGTACACAGAAGCTTTAAGCGATGAGCAGTATTTCACATACGCCACGCTCTCCGCGCAGGTTTCGCTGGCTGAAGGTGAACATTTTTTAGCCAAACGTTTTTTGTGGGAGCAACGTTTTCAATCGTTACTCACAAGTTTGCCTCTGGGCAACAAATTGTATGCACGCGAGATGCGAGCAATCCTCTTGTGCGACATTGCAGAATACCGAAATTGCATCAGCGAACGCCTGCTGATTGACGCTGTATATGAACAAGCACGCACGTCCATGGTTGACGAACGAGAGCTTAATCAAGATTTACTGTGGTTGGCACTGATGGAGCTGCCCTTAAAAGACTTGCAACTCGAAGCCCAAATGCAAAGCGATTCTACGGCCAAAGGTTGGTATACCCTAGCCTCCATGAGTAAAGACAACCAACACAGCATGCGCATGCAAATGGAAAGCGTAGACGAGTGGGCTTTGCGCTGGCCCGAACACCCGGCCAGCTTGAGACTCCCCGCAGATCTTCAATTACTGCAGCAGCTGCTCGACGAACAGGCACGACAGATCGCCATTTTGCTACCCTTGAGCGGGAAGCTGGCCAAAGCTGCGGAAGCCATACGCGACGGAATGATGGCTGCCTACTACCGCATGGAAGAAAACGGCGACCGCTTACCCGAATTACGCTTTTACGACAGTAGCAGTAACGCAGACAGTGTTTATGACAAAGCGGTAGCCGACGGCGCAGAATTAGTTCTCGGGCCATTAGATAAAGACCAAATTGATGAGCTTGCACTACGCCCCGCATTGCCGGTACCGACGCTTGCACTCAACTACGTGGATGACCCCATCGGCGATACCGCTCTACTATTTCAGTTTGGATTGGCCCTAGAGGATGAAGCTCGACAAGTAGCGGAACGTGCATGGCGTGATGGCCACAGGCGCGCCATGGTCCTCGCCCCAGACAATACTTGGGGTGACCGGAGTGCAAACACCTTCATTAACACATGGGAATACTTAGGTGGCAGCTTGATCGGCGATTACCGTTTTAAGGGTCAAAAAGACTACTCCACCTTAATTCGAGATGCCATGGATGTTAGCGCTAGCCAACAACGCGCTCGACGTATGCGCCAAATTTTGGGACAACAAGTTGAATTTGAACCTCGCCCACGCAAAGATATTGATCTTATTTTTTTAATGGCCCACCCGGCACAAGCGCGTCAAATTAAACCCACACTGGCCTTCCACTATGCTGGCGCAATTCCGGTTTATTCGACAAGTCATATTTTCAACGGCGTGGTAGACAGCAATGCAGATAGAGACATGAACGGTATTCGCTTTGCCACACTCCCTTGGTTTTTTGATGACAATTTGCCCGAAAAACAGGCCATTAGTCACGGCTCCAGCTCTCTTAGCTCATACCAGCGCCTGTATGCTCTGGGCGTCGATGCGTTCCATATTTACCCGCGCCTGCGTCAACTGGAGCAGGTACGCAATGCTCATTTTTACGGCAGCACAGGTACCATTACAGTAGATGAGCAACGACGTATTGTCCGAGAACAGACTTGGGCGCAGTTTATTCGCGGTCGCGCCTACCCTATGCCAACAGTTAGCCTCCAAGATGCGCTTTAAGAGCTGGTTTTCTGCCAGCCGAAGCCCAAGCGATGTACAACAGGCAGCCCAAAGTACCAGTAAACTCCGAGGTGATGCAGCAGAAAGCGCAGCCCTTACGTATTTACTGGAGCAAGGATTAACACTCCTTAGCCGTAACTACCGCTGTAAGCTCGGTGAAATAGATTTAATCATGCAACACCAAAACGTTTTAGTGTTTGTGGAGGTGCGCATGCGTAAGTCAAATCAGTTTGGCACCGCCATTGAAACAGTAACAACGGCAAAACAAAATAAAATAATTCGCGCAGCCCAAATCTATTTGATGAACAATTCACTCTCGGAGAACACAGCCATGCGTTTCGATGTCATTGGTATGAATGGCCGTGAACTTCAATGGATAAAGGCTGCTTTTTAAGCACAATCTGGTTTATACATGACCCAACGCGTCTATAACTTATTTCAAAAAAGTGTTGAAGCCAAAATGCATGTTGGCGAACAACTGGCGCCGCTGATTGATACAGCGGGTGAAATGTTGGTCTCCGCACTTTTGGCTGACAACAAAATTATGGTCTGTGGCAATGGCACCTCTTCAGCCTTAGCTCAAATATTTACCTCGGCTCTGCTAGACCGCTACGAAAAGGAAAGACCAAGTTTACCCGCCATTTGGCTGGGCAGTGCGGTTTCCACCTACACCGCCATAGCCGCTGATTACAACTATAGCGACATTTACGCCAAGCCAATACGCGCACTTGGCCAGCAAGGCGATGTTTTGCTGGCCTTAAGCACCAGTGGAAACTCTCCCAACCTTGTTGCTGCCGTCAGCGCTGCTCACGATCGGGGCATGACGGTTATTGCCTTAACCGGTCGCGATGGGGGGGATCTTTCCTTGCTACTTGATGTCAACGATATTGAGCTATGCGCCCCTATTAACTCCCGTGGACGCATCCACGAAATTCATTTGTTAACAGTATTTTGCTTGTGTGATCTTATTGATTACAAACTGTTCGGTATTGAGTAGATATGTATGAAAACCTTTATTTTTGTCACCCTCACACTCTGCCTATGCTCAACTTTAAGTGCATGCGTAACCCTCGTTGATGCAACGACCTCTGGCCCGATTAAGACCGACCCCGGAAAACGCTCAATGGGCGACAAATGGGACGACGCAAACCTAAGCACAATCGTTGCCGTAAATTTGCGTAAAGCCAGTAAAGAGCTGGACGATGCCCACATCAATGTCTATAGCTTTAATCAGGTATTACTACTCACCGGAGAGGTTCCCACCAAAGCCGCCTATGAGCTAGCAGGAAAAACCGCAAGAGATGTCACTTCAGTGCGGCAGGTATATAACGAATTACACATACAACCCGATACCAGTTTTCTATCTAGAACCAATGACAATTACCTTGTGCTCAAAATTAACAGCAAATTACTCAGCAATGAAGATATCGATTCGGGAAGAGTTAAAGTCATCGTGGAAGATGAAATTGTATATCTCATGGGGATTATGACTCAGGTACAAGCAGAAAAAATTACCGAAGTTGTAGCAAATACCGGTGGTGTAAAGAAAGTTGTACGGGCGATTGAGTACATAGAGTAGCGCAGCTCCGAACAAAAACGCCGCCCTCTAGCAATCCGATTTCACAAAATCTCTACCGCCATTGCGATACCCTCCCCCCCGCCAATACACAACGCCGCTAAACCGCGCTTTCCCCCCCGTATTTGGAGGGCTGCAATAAGTGTAACTAGCACTCTCGCACCAGAGGCCCCTAAAGGATGGCCAAGCGCGCATGCCCCGCCATGGACATTCACTTTATTTGAGGCAATACCCAGCTCCTGAATTGCTGTAAGCGTCACCACGGCGAAAGCTTCATTAATCTCAAACAAATCGATGTCGTTCAACGACCAACGACAGTTTTCCAATAGTTTTTTAATGGCGCCAACGGGAGCTGTGGTAAACCATTCCGGCTCATGGGCATATTCCGCATAGGCCCTAATACGAGCAATGGGCTGAAGACCTTGTGCACAAGCCTTGGATTCACACATAAGCACCAAAGCTGCAGCGCCGTCAGATATTGAACTAGAGTTTGCTGCG
>Ga0065722_100435_pt1 | contig 25728 bp, 23 predicted proteins | sample BansetMetagenome_FD_59109 | JGI IMG/M metagenome (GOLD analysis project Ga0065722, IMG submission 59109) | Bankia setacea gill microbial communities from Puget Sound, Washington, USA - Caecum Enriched | ecosystem: Host-associated > Mollusca > Digestive system > Ceca | place: United States... | reverse complement strand
AAGTTAGATGGTTTAACCGACCTACTAGCTGGCAAACCACCAACCGACAAAGACCCAGACAACAGCTCCCAGCACTAAACTTAACCTCAGGGAGGACTTCGGTCTTCCCGCACTTACTGCCAATGCTCGGAAGGAAACAGTATGGAACAACAAAACTCCACCACAGCCACTGCAGACATGGATATTGTAGATAACGCCGTTGCAGAAGGCGGTGCTTACGAGATTATTCGCAAGCGTCTGTTAGACCAAGGAGAAACACTTGGTAAAAGCGTTCAACAACTAAACAACGCGCGGCTCGAAGAGTTTGGCAGTTCCGATATGAGCGTACTTTCACGGGTACGTATTCGCACCGAAAATAACTGTATCGCCCGCGATATTGTGCAAGTGGGCGAGCATTTATTATTTGGCTATAACGTTTTTATTGGTTTGAAGAAAGAAACCAAAATCGAAGATGTATTTGCGCTGTTTTCAGTGGTGGAAACAGACAAGGGCCACGACATAGTCGAAGTTGCAATGGACAGCAGCTTCCTATTTCAAGCCAGCTTCGTAAGTGATTTTGACGAGCTCTATCGCTATTACAAACACACTCGTCTCGTCCAACTAACCATCAAAAATGGCAAACTTTTGGCCGCATTCCAAATTGGTGAGCGCCTAGAAGACTTACGCGTGTTTCGTTGGGCCGTCTCGCCCGATGGCAAAGATGTGCAATATATCGACAACCGTGGCGAACGTGATATCGCCCTGCCCCCCATGTACGATTTTGAGTGGAGCAAGGTCACCCGAGAAGATACCGTAAACGGCCGCCATCCTCACGCGAATATACTCGACACATTGTTTGTGGAAACCGTTGGCGGTGACCTCACTATTAAAATTGAAAACAACACCGAAAATGGCTTTGGTATATATAGCGAACAGGTAGAAGACAAAACCCAATCCTTAGACGATGCCGAGATTGGCTACGCTGCGGTAGGCAGTCTAATTCTATTAAAAGTACTGCCTTACCGGGAAACAACATGGCGTTACTTTATTTATAACACTCTATCTGAAACTGTATTGCGTGTAGATGCGATTGGCTCTTCCTGTGTACAGTTGCCAGAGGATCACGGGCTTATCTTCCCTGGTGGATACTATTTACAAACCGGTGAATATAAAGCTTTTGACGATGCCGTATCTGGGCTGCGCTTTAAACGCGCACTACGTTCACCAAACGGTGAAGACGTACTCTATGTTTTTTATGAGCCGGAACAAGGGCTGGTTGGTCTGTTTGCCTACAACCTAATCCAAAAGAAACTAGCAAAACCCTATTTATGGCCACGGCTATGCCATGGCCGAAGATGGACGTTTAGTCATTTTTACTGCCGAGAATGAGCCAACGCGGGTTCATCCAATGCAGATATGGCAAACCCCCTATCAGTCTGCCGAGTTCGCCAGTAAAGCACCTGCCAGCCAAACTTTTTTTTGGACGTATTGGCAATGCAGAATTGGTACGCGGCATTTCAGATCTGTATAGCATCACTCGTTTAATTGGTAATCAANCTGTTTCGCTACGAATGTATGAAGAGCTAAGTAAAGCCGCCAATAAAATATTCGACGATCATTTCTGGCTCAGTGAAAAAGAATCCGAAATATTGGCCGCTGTACTGAAAGAGATCAACATCACCTCTGAACTAGTAATTGATGAATTCGAAAAAGTGGAAAGTATTCGCAAACAGTCGGCTAAGGCTATGCGCGAAGCGGAGCACAAACAGCAACAACTAATATCGGCAGTACGCACACAAAGTGGTGAAACCACCGAAGAGTATGTCGCTGTGCTCGGTGATATACGCCGTCACAGAGGCCATCTCGCAACCATCAAGAATAACCGCTATATAGACCTCGAACGTCTAGCCAGTATGGATAGCGAGCTGAATGACGTCGAAGCGGCGGTGAGCGAAAAGACTGTTATATTTCTTTCTAATGAAGACGCACTAAACCCCTACTATGCCAAGATCAATAGCCTAACCGCCGATGTCGANTCGGCAAAAACCAACGCAAAACTAACACCACTAATAGAGACTATTGAAGGCACCGCATCTGGCTTAGATTTGCTTTCAGAATTAATGGCCACCTTAAAAGTTGAAGACGCCACCGTTCGCACACGTATTATTGATGCTATTTCACTTGTCTATGCAAAGATCAACCAGTGCAAGGCCGTCGCCAAAAACAAACGAAAGAACCTTGGTTCAGATGAAGCTGTAGCACAGTTTGGCGCCCAGTTTAAATTATTCTCCCAGACCATAACCAATGCGCTGGGGCTAGCAACCACACCCGAAAAGTGTGATGAGCAACTATCTCGCTTACTTGTACAGCTTGAAGAGCTCGAAAGCCAATTCAGCGACTTCGATCAATTCCTAAGCGACATAATGGACAAACGTGAGGAGGTTTATGAATCCTTTCAAGGCCACAAACAGCAACTGCTAGACGCGCGCCAACGCAAAGCCCAGTCGCTAGCCGATTCGGCCGATAGAATACTCAATAGCATTGAAAAGCGCTCCCTAAAATATAACGAAGCTGATGAGCTGAATACTTACTTCGCATCCGACGCTTTAGTTTCAAAGATTCGCGATCTGGTGATCGATCTGCGCGAACTCGATAGCGCGGTAAAAGCCGACGATATCGAATCACGCCTTAAGTCTATTAAAGAACAGGCGGTTCGCTCACTGCGCGATAAAACCGATATCTTTGAAGATGGTGGCAATATTATCAAGCTTGGGCCTCGTCACCGTTTCTCGGTGAACACGCAAGAGCTTGATTTAACGATAATTCCGCGCGACGACGAACTTAACTTTCACCTCACCGGAACGAATTATTACGAAACCATCGACAATGCCGAACTACAAACCATGCAGGCGTATTGGGGTATGTCGTTGGAATCTGAAACCAACGAGGTTTATCGCGCCGAATACCTTGCAGCTTTGGTTATTGAAGCCGCGCAACAGAGCGCGAACGGTTTAGACAAAAACATACTCAACCAAGCATTACTTGACGATGAAGTAATGATTCAGCAGGTACGAGATTTCGCCACGCCACGTTACAAAGATGGCTACGAAAAAGGTATTCACGATCACGATGCCGCACTGCTGCTAAAAACCCTATTGCCAGCACTTAGTAGCGCCGACCTGTTGCGCTTCGACCCACTAAGCCGAGGCCTAGCGCAAATATTTTGGGCCAACATTAAGAATGCCGCTAACAAAGCTACTAATGACAACTCGCATGAACGCCTATCTTTCAGTACTTGGCCGGAACGCGCGCAGTCGGCCGCACAAATGCAATCGGTGTTTACCAGCAACGAAGCCACAACACTACTGGCAAACGAAGTTCGCGATGCAATGATAGCGTTCGTAACTCGACACCCAATTCCGGTTAACGAACTGGACATTCGCCGCGCAGCCGACTACCTAGTCGCCGAACTCGGCCGTGAACGCACCGAATTTATTACCAGCAAATATGCAACGCAATTAGTGGAAGCCCTTAAAAATTCGATGGATGATGCCACTTGGCGCCGCTATCAAATGGCATTAGAAAAAATGATGGGCTGGCCCGCTGAACGCTGGAACTTATCTGTCGCTTGGCTCGAAGCCTTAGTCGAGCACCAATCACTCGTGCACATGGCGCGCTACATACCAGAAGCCGTGGCCTTAATTAATGCAGACGAACGCCTAGAGCGTCGCCACAGCGAAGTCGACCTCGAACTCAAGATCACAGGCTTACTCGGTGACCATCGAAACCTAGAAAAAGGCACGCTGCAGTTTGCACTCGACAGCTACTTGCTGCGTATGGAAAAACACCGCTTCGAAGTCGTGCCAGCCTATAAGCGCTATCTNGCATTGCGCCAACAAGTCATTATCGATCGTCGCAAACAGTTACGACTGAATGAATTCAAACCGCGCCCGCTCAGTTCATTTGTACGTAACCGTTTGATCAACGAATCTTACCTACCTCTTATTGGCGATAATCTGGCGAAACAAATGGGTACGATTGGTGAAAACAAGCGCACCGATTTAATGGGCTTGTTGATGATGATATCGCCACCGGGCTACGGCAAAACAACGTTAATGGAATACGTTGCCAACCGCCTCGGGCTGATCTTTATGAAGATTAACTGTCCGTCGCTTGGCCACGATGTACTTTCGCTAGATCCAGCTCAAGCGCCAAATGCAACCGCGCGGCAAGAATTAAACAAACTTAATCTTGCCTTGGAAATGGGCAATAACGTAATGCTGTACCTAGACGATATACAGCACACACACTCAGAGTTTCTGCAAAAATTTATTTCGCTATGCGATGGCACACGACGTGTAGAAGGCGTATGGAAAGGCGAAACCAAAACCTACGATATGCGCGGTAAAAAATTCTGCGTCGTCATGGCCGGCAACCCCTACACCGAAACCGGCGAGGCCTTTAAAGTACCGGACATGCTCGCCAACCGAGCCGATATCTATAACTTAGGCGATATTCTGGGCGGCACCGAAGTACAATTTGCACTCAGCTATATCGAAAATTCTCTGACCTCCAATTCGGTACTGGCCCCTCTTGCGGCGCGCGACATGGCCGATGTATACCGGCTAGTTGATATGGCGCAGGGTAAGAGCGTCGCAACCACTGACCTTAGTCATCAATACAGTGGTGCCGAGATAAACGAAATTATTGACGTTTTGAGAAAGATGTTCGTCATTCAAGATGTAATTTTAAAAATTAATCAGCAGTACATCGCCTCTGCCGCACAAGATGACAAATACCGCGTAGAGCCCGCCTTTAAATTACAAGGCAGCTACCGCAACATGAACAAAATGGCCGAAAAAATTTCCGCCGTTATGAACCAACAAGAGCTCATGCAAATGATCTCCGATCACTATCTTGGCGAAGCACAACTACTCACCACCGGAGCCGAAGCCAACCTGTTAAAACTCGCCGAACTTCGCGGCAATATAACCGCCGAGCAAGATCAACGCTGGCAACAAATTAAAACCGATTTTCTACGCAACAAAGCCATGGGTGGAGACGACACCGACGTCGGAGGAAAAGTTGTTACCCAATTGGTTGACCTATCGAATGGTATACAGGCGCTCTCTATCGCAGCCACGAAACTCGTAAGCAACAACCACAAAAACAACACCGGCGACATACTCGCCCCCATTTTAGACAAGCTAACCAGTGCAATAAAAATGACAAAACCTGCGGTAAAAGTAATCAACGAACCAGTGCCGGGTCTAGACAAGGTGCTTGCAATACTCGCCAACACCATAGAGCACACCATTGCGCCGCTCGTCCGCACCATGGATAAGAAGCTTGAAATTGATTTACGGACACACGACAAGATGATGGAGATTTCTAAGCAGCTACGAAGTATGGAGAAGAAATAATTGGTCGGGAGGAAGTTATTTTTTTGTGTAAACAATGACTCTGCCCCGTTGACCCCTTACCACTGATCAGATTTTGGACGACCTATCTGTAGTCGCTCAGATTAAACTGACACATTCCGCTTAGATTAAATCTGGGCGACTATAGCTGAGCTTCAACAACTTCGCGACAGTTATACAACCCGTCAATCTTAATTAGAACAGCTACAGTCGTTGTGTCATTATCCTTGACCATAAGTGCACTCTATTCTGAGTTATGATTCCAGCCAAACATCCCTTACCCACTCCCAAACATTACTGGCCACTTCTTCTGGTTGTTCGTCTAGCGATTCATTCCAAACGTAGACGGTTCCCTCTTCGGAAACACAATAAATATTGGAACGATCTTGGCAAAGGGGAATGTATTCGCGCGGCATGCCACGAGCCCAGGCTTCGGCGGCGACTTCGGGCAGGTAGGTATGGCAGTTGCGGTCTGCGACGGTAACCGGCTCCAAGCGCCCATATATTTCAAAACTGGAATTGAGTAGAAAATCACGCAGCTCTGCGGGCACCGAGATAAGCATCGCTTCTTGGGCTTCCACCACATCGTCTAGCGTGGGCATATCTGGCTCTATTAACGGTTTTTCTGCGCGTTCGTGTAAAATCTCGGCAATTTCATTTATCACGGTGTTATCTCGCTAGTCTAGGTTGTTTCGTAAATCTAGGTTATTTCGTAAATCTAGGTTATTTCGTAAATCTAAGCTATTTCGTAGATTCAAGTTGTATAGTTGATCTGAGCGATCTAGGTTGTCTCCCAGACCTAACATGTCTCGTTGCTCTAATAAGTCTTAGTTTGCTTGGGTAGGAACTTTACCACTTCCTGCTAGCGATTCCTTTCGCATTTTGCTCACGGCTCTATAACTACAGCGCACTCCACCATACGCCAGTCACGTATTTTCTCCTTATCAATTAGCTCATCGTAATCAGGAAACGCTTCTCGGCTTGCCGCTAAAAACACCTTTTCGCGAGGTGTAATAAGAAAAGCTGTGTTAATGGCGTTTCACCGCCGCCAACAAGCTTTAAGTCGAATAAATCTAATCAAAAATTTAACGTATTTAGCAGGAACGATCTGTCGCCAACATAGGCGTTCTACATAAACATTTCCCCAGCGCCATCAGGAGTAGTAACAGCGTTCCAAGCATATCTATCGATTTGGAGGCAAATCGAAATTGCACATTACGCTTATATAGCCATGAAAATCTTTTGTGAGTTTAAAGCGCTCTACACCCAGAGCATAATTTTCATTTATGCGAACAAGGTTTTCGATAAAGCTTTTCTAGCACCATTTACTGTAGGCTTTTCGACTTCTAAATCTTGGGGTTATCTCAAGTGTGTTTTTGTTATCAGGTTGCATGTTAGCTCCGTTTCCATTTTTAACTTGCGACTCTATACCTAGCTGTATTTATCTTTCCGCTATTTCTCGCTCGCTTTTTGCTTTCCTTAACAACAACCACAGTAAAAACGGCCAAAAAACAGCCTATGTTGGTAGGCAAATAAAATTAGTTTAAACAGAAATAGCAACGCAAGACTAGTGAGTAGAACAACGGGGAATAAACGAGCTGTGATTCGAGGCGAAGACGTGGGAGCTAAGGAGCGAAGCTAAGATTCGTAACGTTAAATGGAAGGTGGTGCCCGGGGCCGGACTTGAACCGGCACGACTGTTAAGGTCGGGGGATTTTAAGTCCCCTGTGTCTACCAATTTCACCACCCGGGCGTACTACTAAATGAACGATCACTAGAACGTGAATGCTGTTCATTACTAACAAAAAAATGGAGGCGCGGGTCGGAATCGAACCGGCGTTAACGGAGTTGCAGTCCGCTGCATGACCACTCTGCCACCGCGCCTTTAAGGGATGCGAATTGTAATGGATTCCAAAACGAATGCAAACCCTTTGTGGCTATTCTTTACCACTTAAGCTCGGCCAAGCGGCGCGCAGGTAAAGGAACATAGACCAAAGGGTTAAAATTGCAGCAGAGTAGAGCGTAAAGTAACCGATCATATCGATGTAGCGGTATTTAAACGGCTCAACTAACAACAGCACCACTATGGCAATGATCTGCAAGGTGGTTTTAATTTTGCCAATGGAAGAAACCGCCACATTGGCTCGCTTGCCTAGTTCCGCCATCCATTCACGCAATGCAGAAATCACAATCTCGCGGCAAATGATGACCGTGGCTGGCAGGGTAAACCAAATGTTGTGATGGCTATCGATAAGTACCGTTAGCGCCACGGCAACCATAAGTTTGTCGGCAACCGGGTCTAAGAATGCACCAAACGGGGTAACCAAATGGTACTTGCGGGCAATGTAGCCATCTAGCGCATCGGTAATACCGGCCAAACCAAACAGTGCCGCTGATACCAAAAAGCGCCATTCGAACGGCGTGTAGTAAATGACGACTAATAGCGGGATAAAGGCTATACGAATTAGAGTGAGCTGATTGGCGATGTTAAACATGCATATTCCAGTTAGCCAAGTAATTACGGCATTGGCGAGTCTAAGTTGAACCGAGCAGACGGCGCCTAGCTCAATGAGGTGGCAAACTTACTCACTGTGCAACGCGCTGTAAACCTCTTCTGCCATTTTTTTGCTGATTGATGGCACTTTTGCCANATCATCAACGCTGGCACGCATCACTTCCTGTAAACCACCAAAGTGGTTTAGCAATTCTTTGCGTCGTTTAGGGCCAACACCGGGAATAGCCTCTAGGGTTGAGGTTCTGCGTTGGCTGTCGCGGCGCTGTTTGTGGCCGGTAATGGCAAACCTGTGGGCCTCGTCGCGAATCTGCTGTATAAGGTGCAATGCTGGGTGATCGCTGGCCAGCACCTGTTCACGACCATCGGGGTGAACTAGGGTTTCAAATCCCGCTTTACGAGTCGTGCCTTTGGCGACGCCGACAATCTTCAGGTCGTCGATACCCAACTCCTCTAACACCGCTCGCGCGGTGCTGATCTGCCCTTTGCCACCGTCGATAAGTAGTAGGTCTGGCAGACTAACGCCCTCTTTCTGCAAGCGTGAATAACGACGAGTTAAGGCTTGCCCCATAGCCGCGTAATCATCCCCTGCGGTTATGTCACTAATATTAAAACGTCGATAATCGGATTTAGCGGCGCCCTGTTGATTAAATACCACACAGGATGCAACGGTGTTTTCACCGCTACTGTGGCTTATATCGAAACATTCGATGCGATTAGGCAGTTCGTCTAGGCCAAGGGTATCTTGTAGCGATTCTAGTCTTTGGCGCTGGGTTTGGGCACTGTTTAATAGGGATTGTAAGTTGAGCCGCGCCGCCTGCTCTGCCATCGCTAGCCATTTCGCACGATAGGTTCGTACGTTGGCGGTAATTTTAACTTGTCGACCCGATTTTAAGGCTACAGCGTCTTGCAGCACTTTGAGATCGGCGCTTGGCTGATTAACGATCACAACTGGCGGAATATCCATGTCGCCGCCCCCTAAGTACAAATGACAGAGAAATGCGTTAAGAACATCGCCCGTAGTCGAATCTAGGCGATCTTTTGGGTAGTGCGTTTTACTGCCCATTACACTGCCCTGACGGATATAAAGCATATGGATGCAGGCCTTACCTGCCTCTACCGCACAGGCGACAACATCCATATTCTGGAACCCAGACTCCATCACCTGCTGCGCCTGAACCTGGCGTAATGCGGTGATACGGTCGCGAAATATGGCGGCTTGTTCAAAATCCAGCTCGCTGGAGGCGGTCTCCATCGACTTCACCAATTCCTGCAGCAGGGTATCACTTTTACCATCGAGAAACTGTGCCGTTTGTGCCACATCACGCGCATAGGCCTGTTCAGAAATGGCCTCGACACAGGGCCCAGAACAGCGGCCAATTTGATAGAGCAAACAGGGCCGAGTGCGGTTGCGGTAAACGCTATCTTCACATTGGCGCACGCCGAAGGTTTTTTGTAAAAAATTCAGGCTTTCTCGCACCGCACCCACATTTGGGTAGGGGCCGAAATACTGGCCTTTTTTCTTTTTTGCACCGCGATGCAGCGACAAACGCACGTGTCGCTCATCTGAGGACAGAAATATATAGGGGAAGGATTTATCGTCGCGCAATAAAATATTAAACGGCGGCTTTTGTGACTTAATAAGGTTGTGCTCTAACACTAGCGCTTCTGCTTCGCTTGGCGCTACGGTAATGTTAATTGCGGCAATACGCCTTACTAGGGCAAGTGTTTTGGTGGTGAGACCGGCGGCGCGAAAATAGCTCGATACACGGTTTTTTAGATTTTTGGCTTTGCCAACGTAAAGAATTTTACCCTTGGCGTCGTACATTTGGTAAACGCCCGGCTTGGACGTTAGGGTTTTTATAAACTGCTTAGGGTCAAACTCGGAGCCGGCTTCGGAAGCGGATACATCGCTAGATTTCAAAGCTGAAGGCTCCATTTAACGTTACGATTACGCGTTATAATTACACGGCAAGTGAGTTGCTTGGTATTGTTTGCTGCTGGTATTGACGGCTACTAANTAAGTGTTGAATGCTGGAACGGCCTATCGAATGCCTAAAATACTAGGACAAGCTATCTACATCTAACATTTTATGTTTAACCGCCAACAACGCTAGCTCAACATCGCTGTTGATATTGAGCTTATCGAAAATACGATAGCGGTAGCTGTTTACCGTTTTGGGACTTACGCAAAACGCTTCGGCGATCTCCTGAACCTTCGAGCCGTTTGCAATCATAATGGCCGTTTGCAACTCCCGTTCAGACAACAGCTCAAAGGGAGAGCTATCGCCCTTGCCGCCATTAAAGTTACGCAGCGCTAATTGCTGTGCAATACTGCTGCTCATAAATAGATTACCTTTCATAACCGTATTTACAGCATTAATAATTTCGTCAAAGCCCGCCCCNTTGGTTACATAACCAGAGGCGCCCGCTTTCATTAATCGCTCAGGGAACATATCGTCCGCCAGAGCAGTAACCGCAATAATTTTAGTGGCACCACACGCCAGCAAGATTTTACGAGTTGCTTCCAAGCCACCAATGCCTGGCATTTTAACGTCCATTAATACAATGTCCGGGCCTAATTCACGACAAAGCTGTACCGCCTGTTCACCTGTCTTGGCCTCTCCTACCACTTCAAACCCTGTAACGTCCTGAAGCATTCGCACCAGACCCATTCGCACTAGATCGTGGTCGTCTGCTACTAAAATTGTTGTCACTCTACCTACTCCATTATTTTTGTTTTTTGGGCCAAATCTTGCGGCGCTCATTACAGGGGGTGAACTATCACCTGTCAGCGCACTCTCCTTCGGCTACTGCTGTAATGATGTATACCTACATTGGTGGTGCAATTTACCATTTTGGCTATTCTGGTGCCTAGTCTTAATTAGACTAATGGGCGTCAGCATCAAAAAGTAATCGGTTACACTGGCAATAAAAAAGAACCCCGCAGTTGTGGCTGGCTTCTTATCGACCCGACACTGTAAGGTTATTCAACAAAGACTTAGGTGACAGGTATCACAGTCTCTCGTGAATCACCTATTCGATAAATTGCGGCTCTTGTTCTAACTCGATATCGAAGCGCGCTTTAATGTTGGATTGGATCGCTTTGGCAAGCATTAGCACCTGCTTTGCGGGGCCGCGATTAGGGTTGGTTAATACCAGCGCCTGCTGTTCGTGAACTTTAACACCAAATTCAGTACGCCCTTTCCAACCTGCTTTTTCAATTAACCAGCCAGCGGCAATTTTTTTCTGATTTGACGCGACATCATAGGCCGCGACGTCGGGATACATTTCACGAATCTTCTCGAATGACTCGACAGAAATTATCGGGTTTTTAAAAAAACTACCTACATTCGGAATTTGATCTGGGCTTGGCAATTTGCGGCGGCGCAGCTCCATCACTGTGTGCGCTATAACTTCTGGCGTGATGGCACTGCGCTTAAGCCCGAGAAGCTCTTGCTTAATCGCGGGATAATGGTCGTGTATTTGCGGGGTGCGCGAAAGGCGGAACGTAACGGAGACAACGATATATTGATTGCGTAAACGCTGTTTAAATACGCTTTCTCGATAGTCGAACTCACATTTGTTTTTATCAAACACTTCCACTTCGCCGGTACTGCGATTTAACGCTTGCAAGTGATCGAACACATCGCACAATTCAACACCATAGGCGCCGATATTTTGAATTGGCGCGGCGCCAACCAAACCGGGAATTAACGATAAATTTTCTAACCCGTAATATTTTTTAGCGGTACAAAACTGTACGAATCTGTGCCAATTTTCGCCTGCGGCAGAGCGTACTAATAATGTGTCACCCTGTTCTTCTAACACTTCCACACCGCGCAGCGCTGGCTGTAATACTAAACCGTCAATTCGTTCTGGTAGTAATACATTACTGCCACCACCTAAAAGGTGAACAGACATCTGCCTTTGCTGTGCCCAGGCCAATGCGTCACGAAGATCCGTAATGGATGTAGCGCGAACGAAGTTAGCCGCCACCGAAGGTACGGCTAAGGTGTTTAAACGCTGTAGGTTTACATTTACTAGAGGCGTCATTACTTCTCTTTTTTAATCGTATTTAACAGGCCGTTACAACCATCTTCAATTAAATCTAACACTAGTTCAAAGCCTTTCGTGCCGCCATGATAAGGGTCGGGCACTTCGCGATACTTGGCTTGCGAGGAATAGTCTAAAAACAATTTCACTTCTCCAGAATAGCCTGCGGGACATAGCTCAATCAAATGATCTAGATTTGCCGTGTCCATCGCAAGAATATAGTCGTAGTGGTTAAAATCTACTGCCTCAAACTTGCGGCCACGTAAGTCGCTAATATCGCAACCGCGAGATTTCGCGGCGCTGACACTGCGCGGATCTGGCGGTTCATCTATATGCCAGCCAGACGTCCCAGCTGACTCTATCTCGATACAGTGGCTAAGGTTGTGCTCGGCAACTAATTGACGAAACAAGCCATGGGCTGTTGGCGAACGACAGATGTTGCCAAGACAAACAAATAATACTGCAACCTTTTTCACTTAGTACCCTCAATTATCGCCCTAACCCGCTCAAGGTCTGCTTCGGTATCAACTCCGCCCGGCACGTGTTCACNGGCGTCGGCAATATGAATTTCTCGACCGTTAGCTAACAGGCGCAATTGTTCCAGCTTCTCTATTGACTCCAACGGTGCCAGCGGCCAAGTTACAAACTCATGCAGCACGGCAACGCGGTAAGCATAGATGCCGATATGACGGCGTGCGAGCGAACTTATTTCGACCGGCGCCCCCGCAACCGCAGACTTCGTTTCATCAAAATCGCGGTCAAACATTTCTTGTATCTGAGCGGGACTAAATTCATCTCGCTGCCAAGGAATGGGCGCGCGTGAAAAATAAAGCGCCCTCCCCATATTGTCGGCAACGACCTTAACGGCATTGGGATTAAACAACGTTGCCAGGTCGTGAATGGGCTCTCCCAATGTGGCAGCACTTGCTCGGCTGTTTTGCGCTAGGTTTTTTGCTACCTGCTGGATAACAGAGGGAGGAATTAATGGCTCATCGCCCTGTACGTTTACAATAATTTCGTCGTCCGCGAACCCATACAGTTTCACCACTTCTTGTAGTCGATCNGTACCAGACTGGTGATCTGCGGACGTCATACACACTTCACCCGAAAACGCCGTAACGGCATCAAATACACGTTGATCGTCGGTAGCTACAATCACTTTTTCGGCGCCGCTTTGCTGTGCGCGTTGATAAACATGCTGGATCATTGACTTGCCATCAATAATCGCTAAAGGCTTTGCCGGTAGGCGTGTAGAAGCATAACGCGCAGGAATAATGACTGAATATTTCATGGTTTTACAAACTTTCCACGTTGGGTCTCTCGATCGATTTCGCTGCTACCGCTAGCGCTATTGAATCGACAACAATGTCTGGCACATCCGTATCTAAACGTACGTACCACCAATTGGGTTGCGCAAAAGCTTTACACTTCATGGCATCTTTCGCCGTCATAACCACCGGTTTATCAGCGAAGTCGGTTAAGTCTTTTGCAGAAAAAGCATAGTGATCGGGGAAACTATGACGATTAAAATTATCCACCCCCAACAGTTCTTCGAGGGCATTAAAATATTTCTGCGGGTTGCCAATCGCCGCAATCGCTTCAAAGCGGTCAAATGACGTTAGTTTTTCTAAACTAAATTCCTGTGCGGTTTGCAAGTGCACTAAGGTGCATAAACGCGGGGAGAAACAGCAAACCGATTGGTGTAACGGCAAGCCCTGCTCGACCAACATTTGTTGAATTGTATATTCAGCATCAACAGCGCCAGCCAATAAAATATGATCAACACGAGTAAGCCTATTCAGGGGTTCTCGTAATGGCCCTAAAGGTAAACAGTGGCCATTCCCCAGCAGTTGTTTCGCATCGACTACGGCAATTTCTATTTCTCGCCCCAAACGATAATGCTGGAGACCGTCATCCGCTAACACCAGATCACAGTCGAACTGCTTCAACAGTAATTCCACGGCCGCAACGCGATCTTCCGCCACTACGACGGGCGCACCGGTTAGGGTAAATATTTCGAGCGGCTCATCGCCCACCGCATGCGCTGTTGACGCTTTATCTAAAACAATTACGTCGGCGCTGCCAGGGCTACTTTTTCGTCCATAGCCACGAGACACCACTCCCGGATTGAACCCGCGCTGTTGCAAGCGTTTTACTAGCGCGACCAATAACGGCGTTTTGCCTGTGCCACCAACGGAAATATTGCCAACAATAACAATTGGTACCGGAAAGTATTTCGCGTCTGCCTGCAATCGCNTGCGCCGAGCATCACTTAAGCCTCGAAACAAAAGTTCTAAGGGGAACAACAGCCACAACCACCCCGGTCGACTATACCAGCGACGCTGAATGGCTTGGCTCAGCCAACTTGCAAGTCGCGTTGCCAAGGAGGCTGAGGTGTGACGGGCTGAGTTAGGCATTTATATAAATGTCGATAACGACAAAAGATAACAGCGCGAGTATTGCCAGCACTAACGCGTGCTATTCGCTGCCGACTCTTCTGCAGGCGCTTGGGTGGTAAGGCTGAGGTTGCTGTACCCCATTTGTCCGGCTAGATCCATAACCGCGATAATCGCTTGATAGGCTGCGTTAGCGTCACCGGTAATGATAAAGGGCAGCTTTGTATTGCCACCGGCAACCTCATCGATAGCGGTACGCAAGGTGGCGAGTTGCTTGTTAACCAAGGCCTTGCCATTTACCGAGTAACCGCCCTGGCTAGACACCAAAACTTCTATTTGCGCGGCCGCAGTCGGCTGAAGTTCACCGTTAGCCTCGGGTAAATCGAGCTCTAAATGGGTTTCTTTGGTGAAGGTCGTAGAGACCATAAAAAAGATGAGCAAAAGAAACACCACGTCGATTAACGGCGTTAGGTTGACGCTTTCTTCTGCTTTTACTTGTCGTTTAAACTGCATTGCTAACGCCCTAGGCCACTTTAAGATCGACGCGACGATCGCTGTGCAAAGCGTCTACAAGTTTGATCGCTTCTTGCTCCATGGTTACGACTAAAGTGTCGACCCGGCGCACGTAAAATCGATGTGCCATCATGGCTGGAATCGCAACGGTCAAGCCCGCCGCCGTGGTGATTAGCGCTTCTGAAATACCACCGGCGAGAACACCAGCATTACCGGCGCCCTCTAGGTTTAGCGCGGTAAAAACTTTAATCATGCCGATAACCGTACCCAGCAAGCCAAACAGTGGCGCAATTGCGGCGATTGTTCCGAGCGCGCCAAGATAGCGTTCCATATCGTGAACAACTTGGCTGGCGGCTTCTTGAATACTGTCCTTCATTACATCGCGGCCGTGTTTTGAATTGCTGAGTCCAGCGGCAAGAATTCGGCCCAGCTGAGACGAGCGGCGCAGCTCTTTTAGTTTTTCACTGTCGAGCTGATTTTTCTGAATCCAACTCCAAACCTGACCAAGCTGATGCTTTGGCGCGATTTTGGCGGGATTTAACGACCAGTAACGCTCTACGCTAATCGCGATAACGGCGATAGAACAGATTATGATCGGCAGCATTAACCATCCGCCGGAGGCGATTATTTCGAACACTCATCACTCCTAATATTACTGTCGTTGGAATTCTTATTAATATTGTTATTGTCTGTTGCGCAGGTTTTACCCATAACGTGGCAAGTTAAAGCCTAGGAACCCATACAGCGCGGTATGATACCCGATTGTCGGCAGTTTTGCCGCGCCTGTTTCAGCAACGGGATTTGAGTCTCACTCCAGCCACAAGCGGCGCCGCTGCTGCCTCTCTCTACTTAGGCTAACACCCCCGCTTAAGTCAAAATTGAACACCAGAGCGCCGTCTAAATCTGTGCGCAACAGATGGCTCCCTAAATCTTGATAGCGCTTCTCGATACTGGGATGCGGATGATGGTAACGATTTTGATAACCTACGCTGAACAAAACGTATTGCGGTTGAAGCGCGGCAATAAACGCGTTGGTGGACGAGGTTTTACTGCCGTGATGAGGCGCGACCAACAAGTCTACCCCGGCAGCCAAACGTGGATCGCGCAGCAAGATTCGTTCGACTGGGGCTTCGATATCGCCGGCAATTAAGATTCGCCTGCCTTCAAAACTAACTAACAACACACAGGAACGATTGTTGGATTTAAGCGTGGCGTCAGCTTCGGCATTGACCATTGTGCCGGCTTCTGGCCAGAGCACTTCAAATGTTACACCGTCCCACTGCCACGCGGTTTGATCACCGCACGCTTCGACTTCAACGGCACGGGCATTCAGTGCAGCCCTAATTCCACCTGCAGATGATTCTGGCACGGCCAAGCTACGCTCTACCCGCTTAGGTTCTCCGCTAATAATCCGCTCACTAGCTATCATCGACAACAGACCGGTGGTTCCGCCGTTATGATCGCTATCGCCATGGCTAACCACAAGCGTGTCAATATGGGTTCGCCCCTGCTGGTATAAGTGGGGTGCAATAACACGGCTGCCAATATCAAAGCTTTCACCAAAACGGGCACCGGTATCGTAAACAAGGGTGTGTTTTGGGGTTGCGATTACCACCGAAAGCCCCTGCCCCACATCTAACATGGTAATACCAAGTGCCGATTGCTCTGTAGATTTTGGAATTAAGGTCACCACAAGCAACAACAAACCCAACACGCGATAACCGACAGCTTTTGGCGCCAACAGTAGTACCACCCCCAGTAAACCCGCAAGCATCAAAACGCCGCCCTGCGGCGAAATAGTCGGATGCCAAAGCAAGGGGTTTTCCATTGCGTAATCACTCATAAGTTCTAACCCGCGAACCGCTAGAGTTAAAACCCAATCCGCCAGCTGCAAAAATAAATGGCCTACGCGCAAACTCACCAATCCAGTGATACCAGCCAGCAGCAACGGCGGTATCACCGCAAATGACACCAGCGGAACGAAAATCAGGTTTGCCACAGGGCTGATAAGGCTAACGGGTAAACCCAACAGCGCTAAGGGCACTAGCATTCCGACAAATAAAACCAACTGCGCACGCAATAGACTAAGCCATTTAGCCGGCTCGATAACACGGCACGAAAAGCTGTAGATCAAAACCGAAACAGCGGAAAAGCTCAGCCAAAAACCCGGCTGGATAAACGCAAAGGGATCGAGCAATGTAATCGCCATTACCGCGATCACAAGACAGCGCGCATAACTAAGCCTGCGCCCAAGCCAATAACCAAGGTTGAGCATAACCACTAAAATTAAAGCGCGCTGGGACGGCACACCGAAACCAGATAAGAGCGCATAGATAAGGTGCGAAAAGCGACGACATTGCGGGCGCTAACCAACGCACCCCAAGCGGTTGCCAGATCGCCAACAATCGCGCCAACCAATGAAAAACCGCAAAGCAAAACCCCGCGACCAAGCCAATATGCAAACCCGAAATGGCCATAAGATGAATCGTGCCGGTATTTTGCAAGCCCCGCCAACTGTCCGCCGAAATATCCGACCTATCGCCGAGCAACAGCGCCAGCAAAAGGCCGCGATTCTGAAGCGACACCTCAGCATCATCACCATCGGCGCCGGAGGGCAAACCGCCAAATAAACGCTGTTTGATCTGATAGCGCGCAAGGTTTATCGATAATCGCGGCTGCGAATCAACGAGCAATACCTCCGCGCGCATTTTAAGATAACCGCTAGCGACCACCTTGCGGGTAAGCAACCAGGCCTGATAATCAAAAACCGTTGGGGTTAACGGTTCCTCTCGGGCGCCGCAAACGAACCTTAGCCTGCCAGAGCTGGCCAGGAACAAGCATCGTCTCCGACGGAAGGTCGTACCAGCTTAAACGTATCAACTTGCCAATGAGCTGCTCGCTATAGTTCGCCGCATCGCCACCTTCTGGCGCCGCCACTAAAGCGATAACTTTCGCGTAAAAGCTGGCTTTTTCAGAGCCTTTTTTAAAACCCTCTTGGTATTCCGGCAGGCTCGCCAAACGGAATTGCAGCTCTATATCTTTTTGCTGCCACGCCTCCGGTAGCTGACTCTCAATCAACGCCTCTAGCCTCGCGAGGTTGCAAGCGTAAGCGAGTAGAAACAGCGCGACAGGCGCAGCAACACAAGACCAACCAGACACATTCTTGTTATCAACAAAGGCACGGTTAGTAACCCTATGATTAACAGCCCCGCGATTACAGCTAACACCGCGATAGCTAAGCCACTGCAGAAAACCTAAGCAGGCAGACACAATAATAAGTATGTGCGGTATATAAGGTGGGATCTCGCTCGCGGCAAGCGGCAACAACACCGGCAAGCCAGCCCCCAGAGCGGCGGCGAGCAACAAACTTAGCGCCCGAATGGGCGAGATAGGGGTATTCATCTTCCAATCCTTGGAAATTTTATTTTATTCTGTCGAGCCGTTTAAGCACACAATCGCGGTAGCAAAGTGCTAGGCCTCTAGGCATAATACTCGCCCTCAGCCCCCTGCCGAGTTGACCGATAATGGCGGGGCTAGCGAATTGAAGCCGAACCGTTTCAGATCGGCTATCGTATATCAGACATGTATGTTGATATACCTGCTGTTTAACGCCTGATCATGTAAGCCATTTCTGTGAGCAGTTGTAGTACCTATGCCTCGAAACATTATTAAACGTTGGATGCCTGATCCCAGCAAGGTACGTAGCTTACCCGGCGTGAGCCTACTCGGCACCATGATGCACGACCCGAATCTGTTCCATATGAACCGTCACTCCGTTTCGGTGGCATTTTTTGTGGGGTTGTTTATCGCCTTTATGCCGGTTCTTGGGCAAATTCCTTTAGCCGCGCTAGGTGCATTACTGTTTCGTTGCAACCTTCCCATTACTGTTGGGCTAATTTGGGTTAGCAACCCCCTCACCTTCCCCTTTATCTTTTTTGCCACATACAAACTCGGCGCACGACTGCTGCAAATTCATCCGCGGCCATTTGAGTTTCAAATGTCTTGGGATTGGTTTGCCACTGAGTTTCTAATGATTTGGGAGCCATTAGTCCTTGGCTGTTTTATGGCGGGGTTATTTTTTGGCTGCTTAGGCTTTATCACCATTCAGTGGACTTGGCGCTGGCATGTCATACAGAAATGGAAGCAACGAAGCAAACGCTATAAAGCCCGAACACAAAAATAAACGACCAACAAATTCCCTTCACAGATTACTCATAGCGCAAGGCTTCAGCTGGCTGTACGCGGCTCGCTCGCCACGCGGGATATAAGGTCGCAAGAAAACTTAGACCGAGGGCTGTTAGCCCCACCTGCAGAATGTCGCCCAACTGAATCTCGCTCGGTAGATACGTTAGCGGATAAACATCAGATTTTAAAAACTGCACACCTAAAAACCGCTCTAGCCAGCCGACAACATCCGCAATACCCGTAGCCAGAATACACCCAGCGACTAAGCCTATAGCCGTTCCAACCAAACCGATAAAGGTGCCCTGCACCATAAAAATCGCCATAATCGACCGAGTAGAAGCACCCAGCGTGCGTAAAATTGCAATATCGCCCTGCTTATCCACCACCACCATTACCAAGGTTGAAACCACGTTAAAAGCGGCAATCGCGACAATTAGCGACATCAACAACCCCACCAGACTCTTCGACATATGTATAGCGTGGTAAAGATTGCCGTGGGTACGCGTCCAATTATTACCGTAGTAACCCGCCCCCAACTTGACTAAGTTTTCGTAAACCACACGCGGGGCATCAAACAGGTTCGCCAGNTTTAAACGAACGCCTGTAACGCGATCAGGCGACCCGGTTAAATTGGCCGCTGCTACCAAACCGGTAACGGCGAGAAGGTTGTCCAGCTCGGTACCAGAATGAATTATGCCGGCTAAGCGAAAATACGCAATTCTCGGGGCGGCCTGTTGATGGCTAAAATCCGGCACCACCAACATCACTTTATCGCCCACCTCTGCCGCCATCTGTATCGCAATATCGCGGCCGAGTAACAGCGCTTCAGCATCGCTTGCGAGACTGTTATAAACATCCGCAGAAACATATTCAGACAAGCGCGACACAGCACGTTCCGCCTCTACATCGACGCCGTATAGTGCGACAGGAACGGTAATGTTATCCAAACTGGCAAGTGCATCTAAATTGACAAACGGAGCCACACCCAGCACTTGTTGATCTTCGCTAATACGCGCAACCAGGTCTGGCCAATCTTCTACGCCGCCACGTTGATAAATAGCCGCTTGCGGTACTAGCCCCAATATTCGCTCACGCAATTCACGATCAAAGCCATTCATCACCGATAAAACCGCTACCAATAGCGCCACACCAACTGCCAAGCCAGTAATGGATATTGCCGATAAAAAAGAAACTAGCTGGCTGCGCCGCCGCGCACTGGTGTAGCGCAGGCCAATAAAAAATGCGAGGGACTGATTCATAGGTAAGACACACGGCCGCGAGGCGTTAGCCAGACGGGGATGCGAGCGAAGACAGCCAGCGAAGTCGATACTTTAGCGCTAAAGTCCATCCGGCTCGCCTCCCTTAAGATGCAAACCACCCTCGCTTAGATGGTAGGTTTTATCCATGGTTGCGGCCAGCTTATTGTCGTGAGTAACCACAACAAAACTGGTTGAAACTTCACGGCTTAGGGATTTCATAAGCGCTTGAATAGACTCGGCATTTTTCTCGTCAAGGTTACCGGTTGGCTCATCCATTAACACACACGCCGGCTGATTAACGATTGCGCGGGCAATAGCAACTCGCTGCCGCTCACCGCCGGACAATTCTGACGGCTTGTGACTGACACGCTGCAGCAAACCAACCTTGGTTAACATCTGCTCTGCACTTAACAAAGCTTGCGAGCGTTTAACGCCAGCGATCAACAAGGGCATGGCAACGTTTTCGACCGCGCTAAATTCCGGCAGAAGGTGATGAAACTGGTAGACAAAACCCAGCGACTGATTGCGAATGCGACCACGCTGATTGTCTGAACAACTAGAAAATGGCTGCGCAAGTAAATCTACTCGACCCTTGTCGGGTTTATCTAAACCACCCAGCACATTCAACAAGGTGCTTTTACCACTGCCCGACGAACCGACAATAGCAATATGTTCACCGGCAAACAGCTGTAGGTCTACACCAGTTAGCACTTCGATTGTTTGAGGACCTTGACGGTAATGTTTTACCACCCCAAAACATTCCAATACGGGTTTTACCATGTAAATTCCATTCTTCAATGTCGTAGATTGTTAACAAGCTAAATTCATTACGCAGGCTAGGTTCGTTACGCAGGCTAGGTTCGTTACACAAACTTAAGTGTCGTAACGCAAGGCTTCGGCCGGCTCGATGGTCGAGGCCCGATACGCTGGGTATAGGGTTGCCAGTAAGGCAACCACAATAGCCCCAAGCGTAACCACCAAGGTGTCATCTAAACGCCACAACGAGGGCAGATAGGGTACAAAATAAATATCGGGGTCGAATATTTGTACGCCGCTAAGGCGCTCTAGGCCACCGACAATTTCCGGTAACCACACCGCCGTAACAACACCCAAGGCAGCACCAATTAACACCCCTAACACGCCAATAACCAGCCCCTGCACAATAAAGATATGGACGATGTCGCCGCGGGTCATCCCCAGAGTTCGAAGCACCGCAATATCGCTGCGCTTTTCTGCCACCATCATGATCAAGCTAGTGACAATATTAAAAGCCGCCACCGCGATAACGATACTTAACATCAAGCCAACGACAGTTTTTTCCATTTTTACCGCCTGAAACAAACTGCCTTGGGTTTCACTCCAGTCGCGGGTTTTATAATCTTCACCCAGTTGCTGTTCCAACGCCTGTAACTGCTGAGGCGCGGCATAGATATCGTTAAACTTTAATCTCAAACCATCGACCGTACCGCCGGTACGAAACAACTTTTGGCCGTCCGCCAAGTGAATAAGCCCGAGGTACTGATCAACTTGCGCGCCCACCTCAAACACACCAACCACGGTAAAGCGCTTGGTTCGCGGAAAGATTCCCGCAGGCGTTACCGACACCTGCGGCAAGGTAACGGTAATCTTGTCGCCGAGGGCAAGTTCCCAAAGACCGCGCCACCAATGAACCGAGAACAATNCCGTACTCTCCGGGTTGCAACGCATCGAGGCTACCCAGCCAATACGTATTCCTCGACAATCGACACCTGTCGCTCCTGCTCCGGCAATACCGCTTGGATTTCCACCGCTTTTACGTTCTTGCCGTAGTGAATGAGTGCCTTGCCATCCACAAAGGGCGCAGAGCCTTCTAACCCCGACGTCGATACGATTCGGCTTTGCAAGTCGCGCCAGTCTTCAAGGCCGCGACTATCTTCTATACTACCGTGTGCGACAACGCGCAAGATTCGCTCTTTCAACTCTCTGTCGAAACCGTTCATTACCGACAAGACAACGATCAGGGCGAACACACCCAGCGCCATACCGGCGAAGGCAAATAGGCTAACAAACGATATATAGCCGTTGCGGCGACCCGCGCTAGCGTAGCGCAGGCCGATGAGGTTGGGGACAAAGAATGGGGTATTTAGCTGCATGGCGGTGATTAAACAGGAGAAGTTTCTCGGGGACAAGCGGCAGCAGGATGAACTATTATTAAAGCGACTACANACAGGTGATAATCAAACGTCTATGACTGATTCCTTAAAGCCAACCACGGCTTCCCAAACAACGGCAGGCGGACGTGAACGCCGAGATTTTTTTCGCGTAAGCCACGATGTTATCTTCGATTCTAAAATCGTCGATGCCTTTACCGCCGAAGAAAGCAGCCCAGAACTCGAATTTGAAGACTCTGTGGCGATGTCGATGCTGAACGAATTGCGCACTCTCGACCGCGATAATATTCAGACTTTGCGCCTTATCACTGAAAAAAACCGGCTGTTAGGCGACTATCTGCAAAGCTTAAGCAACAAAATAGACTTAATTGCACGCCATACCTTATTTGCCCAGACAAGCAGTAACGACGACAAAGAGGGCCTACAAAATAGGCCCAAAACCCGTATTAATCTTAGTGAAGATGGCGTAGCCTTTATTTCCGACCGAACCCTATACAAAGGCGCATGTTTAGCACTTAGAATGGTTTTCTTGCCCAGTTATGCGCAAGTTGTGACCTTCGCCAAGGTGATTCGCTGTGAGCCAAAAGAAAAACAGTATCAAATTGCTGTGCGCTTCCACCGCTTGAGTGATCGCGATCGGCAAGAACTATCGCGGCAAATTATAAGAGCGCAAGTCGCTCAAAAAGGCGTACAAAAAACTAAGTAAGCAGCCTCACAAATACAAAGCCCTTGGCACAAACACCCTAGCGCAGAATTATTTATTTACGTTATTTAAGACTCTAGAGGACAGAACAGGATGACAACTATGCTACCCGCACACGCATCAACAACCACGGCAGGAATCTCTGCACGGGTTACTAAAGGAAAAACTCGTCGATGCGCGCTTGTTGTCGCTATGGCCTCCGGCTTAAGTCTGGCGGCAATATCGGTTAGTGCCGAAACCGTTCAAATGCCTCGCCCCGAAACCGCAGCGCGAGTCGCTTCGAGTGCAACGCTACCCAACCGTGGCATGACCAAAGCGCAAGTCGAACAACGCTTTGGCGCCCCACAAACTAAAGAAGGGCCAACCGGTGAACCACCCATTTTTTATTGGGAATACACCGACTTTACCGTTTATTTCGAATCTAACTACGTTATTCACGCTGTGAATAAACACAAAAGTCAGTTACAAAAGTAATCACCAAGCCCCCGTTTCCTCAGTCCGCTCGTTAAGCCCCGTCGGCATTGCGCCAGATGGGCTTAACGGGTTGCAAACAAACGCTTTTTGTAGCGGCATGTTCAACGAGGGATTCTCGCCGCGCGTACCCGCAATAGTTTACAATTCGCTCCCCAGTCAAATCTAAGTCGCCAATAGCTGTTATTCATGTCCACTTTAGCCAATACAAACTCCAGCTCAGCAACACCTTCGGCTAGCAAGCCAAAAGTCATTGTCGGTATGTCCGGTGGTGTCGACTCCTCCGTTGCCGCCCTACTGCTATTGCAGCAAGGTTACCAAGTGGAAGGCCTGTTCATGAAGAACTGGAACGAAGACGACGGCACCGAATACTGTACCGCCATGACCGACCTGCTGGACGCCGCGGCGGTGTGCCAAAAGCTCGGCATTCACCTGCACACGGTAAACTTCGCACAGGACTACTGGGACAATGTATTCGAGCATTTTTTAGCCGAATACAAAGCCGGGCGCACGCCTAACCCNGACATTCTCTGCAACCGCGAGATTAAATTTAAAGTGTTTCTGCAGCATGCCGAAGCGCTCGGCGCCGAATTTATCGCTACCGGCCACTATGCCCGCAGTCACCGCGAGAACGGCCGAACCTATTTGCGCAAAGGCCTCGATGGCAACAAAGATCAAAGCTACTTTCTCCACGCCGTTGGTGAAGCCGAATTCAGCAAAACCCTCTTCCCTGTTGGCGAGCTGGAAAAGCCCGCAGTTCGCCAGTTGGCGGAGCAACACGATTTAGTCACCCACGACAAGAAAGATTCCACCGGCATCTGCTTTATCGGTGAGCGCCGCTTTAAGGATTTTCTCGAAACCTACCTACCCGCGCAGCCAGGCAAGATTATTAGCCCCGACGGAACCGTGATTGGTGAGCATCAAGGCTTGATGTACCACACCATTGGCCAGCGCCAAGGGCTGGGTATCGGCGGTGTGCCTGGCGCCAAGGACGAACCCTGGTATGTGGCGCAAAAAGATCTGGAAAACAACAATTTTAGTGGTTGTACAAGGTAAGAATCATCCGCTTTTATTTGCCCCAGCGCTTAGTGCCAGCCAAGTGCACTGGATTAAANGGGGAGCCAAAGCCGGCCGGTTATCGCTGTCTAGCCAAAACACGNTATCGGCAGCCGGATCAGTGGTGCACCTTGGAATCCTCTGATAGCGACACCATATCGGTTGTGTTCGATGAACCTCAGCGCGCGGTTACCCCAGGCCAGTCGATAGTGCTGTACGATGGTGACATCTGCCTTGGTGGCGCGGTCATCAACTTCCCCCAATAATTCGACAGGAAACACTCTTGGATAAGTCTTGGCGCAATATTGCACTTGGTCTCGCAGGTATGGCGCAAGCCGCCAGTTTGGTCGAACAGCTAGCAAAAACCGGTTACCTAAAAAGCGAACAGTTTGAGACGGCAATGAAAAGCTTGCTTGTCCAATCGGCGACCGATGCCGAGCAGGTCTTCGGCAGCGTCTCGACGCTAAGCGACGGACTGAACACACTCGAGCTGCTGCTGAAGCAGCATCGCGACCCCAAAAACGCCGACCTGCTGCGCTATATCTTAGGGATACTACACCTCCAGAAACGTTTAGCGCGGCGCAGCGATGTGCTCTACATCATTGGCGCGCGCTTAGAAAAGGTGGAAAAGCAGGTGGAGATGTTTGGCCTCAGCCACGACAACGTGGTGAGTAATGTGGCGGATATTTACACAGACACTATTAGCAAATTTCAATACCGCATTCAGGTTAACGGCGAGTACAACTACCTCCAGCAGGCTAGAGTCGCCGCGCAAATTCGCTCCCTACTACTTGCCGGTATTCGCGCAGCAACCCTGTGGCGTCAAGCTGGCGGCTCTCGCTGGCACTTAATCTTTTACCGCAGCCGTATCGAGCAGGCGGTGTCAGACCTACTCGGCGAAAGCAAAGCGCTAAATTAGACCGCGCCCCAAAACAGACCTACAAAAACTGTCACCGCATTAAAGCCGCTGAAATATCCCCGCGAATCGGGTAAACTGCGCGGCTTTTCCGTTAGGGGAATTTCAGCTG